>JACLAC010013735.1_pt1 | contig 10525 bp, 11 predicted proteins | sample 8027881 | NCBI WGS metagenome assembly JACLAC01 (sample SAMN15725517, study PRJNA655200) | protist metagenome | isolation source: fluorescence activated cell sorting (FACS) single amplified genomes of... | place: Spain: Blaines Bay Microbial Observatory, Mediterranean Sea | collected 2016-01-19 | reverse complement strand
GGACCAGCGACTGATAATGACGATGACGATGACGACGACGACTCTCCAGGTGCAGGACCAAGCTCAAGTGGTATGAGTAGCAATATACTACGCACACTTGCAGCAGTCTTTCGCCCTGGAGGCGGTGGCGAGGGTTCACGTCAATCAGGTTTCTTCAATCCTGAATCTAGCGAGCCCTCTGGCTCTACTGTGACCATTGGCAATACACCAGTAGAAGTGACATCATCACCAGCCGATCCTTTGAGTGATGTTATGCAAGGTGACAGAATGTCGAGACCAAATGCTAATGAAGCTGCTACGACGCAAAACGTGGATACACCACAAAGGGGAACAAATCCAGAAGAGACTACACAGCCAGTACGAAGTGCAGACCCAAACCCACCATTGCCAGTCAATGAAACCAATCTTGCAATGCCTGCTATTGCTGATGACACAGCGAACGTAAGTCGCAGGGAGCTAAGGCAGACTGCTAGGAATACTCAGCAGACTATGTCTGCAGAGCAGACGAGAGACGTTTTCCTACAAAACATCGGTATTTCAACAAGCAGCACTCCAGCAGAACGTATGTCCGAGCCACAACAAGCAGAACCTCTTGATATTTTAGGCACAGGTGCAGCAGAAGGTATGGTATCAAGAGGCGACGTACCGAGTCTTGGTCGCCGACTTCTCGCCGAAGCAGCAACTATGCAGCCTGAGAGACCAAGGGCAAACCCAATAAATCTCAATCTTAATGACATCGACGACTTTGGCAACGTACCTGAGCCGACGCTGCCGTCACAGAGTCAACAGTATGCTTATATGAACATTGCTAGAAATGCAAGAGCACAGTATTACAACACATTCTCAGGCGGTCCTCATATGCAAATTCCACAGGTTACTTTACCTTACCAACAATACTTTGGACTCGCAGGAGGTGGCGTTTTTGAGGACCTATGAGTTGAAGTTTGACGCTAAACTTGGAAAATAAAAATGTTAGCGTATAGTAAATGACTGACTTAGCCGAGATTCCCCGCCACGAGCCGGAAAACCCTTACAATTACACAAATGTCGAGTTAGCAGAGCGTAAGAAGGCGCTGCGTGATATGGAGAAGGACTATCCTAACTTGCCTTTTGGTTGGTTGGAGATGGTGTATGACTGGCACGCGCATCAAAATTCTGATGTGGTCAAGCAAATCATCAACCAAAAGACCTTCGAGGGGCCTAGTTACTACACACTCAAGAATGTTGTCTTGGCGGAAGAAAACGAGAAAATAAATAAGAGGTAATGGTAAACAGTAAATGGTGTATTTTCCCTTTTCGTCTTTGAAGCAAAAGCCGGCTTCAGTACCTGCAGGTGTCCCACAAGCAAATTGGTCGGATTACGCAACATCCTCTGCACTGAATTCTGCTGTCGCTCCACTGTCTACCGTAGATGAAGACCCAACAGAAAATAGTACAAATCTGGTTGAAAGTGGTGGAGTTTTTACCGCATTAGCCTCAGCCGGAGGAGGTCCGCAAGTGGCTCAATACATAAAAGACACAACGCAGAGTTTTACGAGTTCGGGGTTTTACTCCACTCTTGATATTTCATTCGGTACCACCGCAAGTTACAGCAATATAAGCCCTGCACTTACCTTTGACGGCACAACCTTCACAGTACCAAGTGGTGGAGCTGGTGTGTACAAATTTGACATTGTACTGCGAGCATTCAACAATAACGCCAACAAAGCTGATCGACTCCTCCTCAACATTAATGTAAGCGGTGTCGTGCCAAACTCGGGTAAGTATAGGTGGGATCAATCATACGAAGGGGATCTGTTAAGCGTTCCATACCTCGAAAACTTAAGTGTAGGTGATACCATCAAATTTCAGTTGCGAGCCTACTACAACGCCGGAAGCACAAGTCTGGAAGAGAAAGAGTGTAGGGTTATTGTAACAAAATACTAGTATGTCTGGGACATCGAGTACAGCGCTCCTACTTTGGATTGTCCAAAGTTCAGAAGACTCCCCGATAGAAATCTCAAAAATAACTGTTGACAATACAGTAAATGGAGCAAATTGTCAACAGCTACAACCTCTTTGTTGATACCTCACACGCGATCACGTCGGGATCGAAAGGTGATGACTTTCACGTAAACCTACAAGACTCTGGCGTCCACGCAGGTGATGGACAGATCATTCGCCTTACTCTAGACAACTTTTCAATGAACAAGAATTTCTTCGACGTCAACGCTACAAATAGCACCTTTCGTGTGAAAACAAATTTGAATGCAGGTGGCATTGAGTACAACCTAACACACCAGAACATTTCCAGTTTGAATCAACTTGCTACAGACTTTCAAGCAAAAGTCGTCGCAGCTCTCAACCAACAGTCATCACAAACGAATACACCAGGAACTGTATCACCAGCTGACGACGTATTTGTACCTGATGTTATCTCGTTTCCGATTACTGTACACAATAGTATCACAGATGTCACCATTGAGTTTGACGAAGACTCTGACATTTATCAGTTGCTTGGAGGTGACAGAAAACTTAGCACAGTCACAGGAGACTTTGATAGTGTGTCTTGCGTCCTTAACGGCACTACCTTGACTGTCACTGGCTTGTACCCAGCTCAAATGTCCACAACACCGTATGTTTACATCCGTTGTCCAGGTACATCGAACACTAACATAGAAACAAGAAGTATGTCTGGGACATCGAGTGCGAGCACCTCTGAAAACCTCACTAATCACTCTTACATTCTTGGACGCGCAATGGCAGACACCTTCTTTATACAATATCAACCAACGACTGGTCGCGAGTTCTTTCTTGATCTTAAGCAAAAGCAATTGAATTCTCTTGAGCTAAGACTAACTGATTCCAAGAATCGCCCACTCGGACGCACAGGCACTCACGCTGGTAACCAAACAGCGGCTGGAACTGGCACTTCGCAATCAACCTTAGGCAACCTTGAATTCACAGCGGTGCTTCGCATTGACATTGTTCAAAAGAAGCAGATGCATTACCTTGAGTCAGAACGGACAGAGCCCAAAGTGCCGCCGCGATTCTCGCAAATTCTTCAAAAGCAGGACAATGGCAGAGACAACTTTGGACTCGCCCCTGGAGGTTAGGCGAGTACCGAACGAAATTCAAATAAATTCTCCTCCGTTATTGTAATACAAAATGAGCTACTCACCCCAACTTGTTTACTTTTTAGATCGTCTTTCGGGCTTTAGCACGAATACCTTCAAATTGATCCCCTCGGGTTCGCGTGATGTTGAGCCTGGTGCCATCACTCGCTTTACTCTCCCTGCCAATGCACTTTTAAATACTCGATCCTTTAAGTGTCACTTTGCAGCATCGGCTACAGGCACAGGTGGTCGTCTTCCAGCTGACATCTCCACTCTTGTTGAACGTGTTGAAGTATCAGCCGGCGGTGTTCAGATATCGCAGGGTGCGAATTACTACAACGTTTTATGCAACGCTAAGGCTGCCATTATGGGTTCGCGTTGTGATTCAGTCACAGGACACTCTGAGATGGTCTCTACTAATCGATTTGATGCCGCTGCCGCCATTTCTACTGGAAATGAAGCATACGTAAGCACCAATGGTCGCACACCACACGTTATTGACAAGTGGGAGGGCTTTCTTGGCACCTGCGAGCCTAAAATTCTCGATGCGGCGATTCTTCCTGACCTTGTCGTCTCGATTTACTGGACCACACAGCAGGTCTGCTCATCGATAAAGAATACTACAACAAACGCTCTCTTCACCACAGCGCCAGATGGAGGAGCGTCCGCAAGCTACAACATTAAGAACCTTTATGCTACTATCGAAACCATTGGTCTTGCTGACTCTGTATACGACAATATGGTCTCATCTATGATCGCGCAGAAGGGCTTTGTTGAAATTCCCTTCAAGCAATACTTTGCCTTCCAGAACGTTCACAGCGGTAGCTCTCGTTTCACCGTTGCCACTCAATCTCTTGATCGTGTGTGGATGGCTTACCGTCACTCTGACTTCAACACTGCTACTGCTGCGATTGCAGTCCCAGGATACTCGACGGCTCTTGGTATCACCAACTTGAACTCACAGGCTGCATCTGTTTTCTCCGATTATGGTGGACGGTTTGGCACTGGCGCGACAGAAAAGTACATCTCTGCCTTCCAGAGATTTGCGGAGCCTGGTGCGGACAATGCTTTGACATACCAGCTACAGCTCAACGGAGCTTACTACCCGCAGTTTGCTGCTGATGCTTACACTATGTACCAGATTACTAAGAACAGTCTTGTTGGTCCAACCAAGTATGACCTCACAAATGAGCAGCTTCGCTTCACTAACTTCGTGCAGTGCGTTCGCTTAAATATGCCAGACTCGGAGTTCTCGCGCACTATCTCTGGACTTGACACTCGCTCGGTCTCGCTCAATGGCTATGTCAACACCACGGGTACATTGAACTCGGGTGGTCCAGGTGGTAGTGCCGGAAACCCTGACCTTATGCTCTTCCTTGAATGCACATCGACTCTCCGCGTCGGCGCAGGAAGACAGTTAGAGGTCATTGTTTAAGCAGTATCTAAAGTGTCCACTCCTCCACCCTTCGGTAATAATCTCAAATATTTTTGCTACCCTTATAGTAATAAAAATGTCTGTTGTACCAATCTCTGGTCTCGCTGGAAAAGCCGAAGTCAGCACCTTGAATGCTGTGCCATCCGCTGGCTTTGCTAGCGACAATTCACAGGTTCCGCTACCCTACAACGCAGAGCCAATCGCCCCTAAACTATTATACTCAAATATTGACTACTCTACGCGTCGCAATGTCTTGCCGTGCAAAGGTATCACACACCAAGTGCTTCGTGCTGAACCTCCTCCTGCGGCTGCAGGTATGGTTGCGCCTACTGGCATAGGTCGCCATCAACCCGCTGGTCTATCTCAAGAGCGTCCAACCAACTTACCCATTATGCCTTTCTCTGACCCCTTCGCCTCAGGTTTCAATAACCCACTAAAAGCACCAAATTAAAACCTTGACTTACAGTAAATGGACACAGTCATCTTTGACTATCGAAAAGTACGCAAGACGAGGAACAATACCTCAACAGTTGAGCTTGCTCCGTGGCTAGAAGTCACAGCAAACAAGAAGCGTATGTATGATATGAGACTTTTCTACGTAATCAAACCAGTTGCTGATAACATAGTAAAGTTTGGTGTTGCCGGCTTGACTGGTAAAACATCTGCTTGGGGACGTTTACATTCATACATCAACTCGTATGGTCACAGAGAAGAGTTGAATCAGTGCTCAGGCGTCGATTTGTTGTACTTAGCAGGTACAAAATACAACGAGAATGTGCAAACAGTAGATTCACAAGTGTGGAAGAAAGAAGCGGCTTGCAAGCGATACTTTCGTGACGAAGCAATAAGGGGTCGTGGGTTTGAAAGAATTGAACAATCCCGACTCGACGCGCTGTTCAAGATTGTTGACGATAAGTCAAACAAGCTATTTGAAGACCTCGAAACAGAGAGAAGAACATCTGAGCGACTGCAGCAAGCTGAATTGCTTGACACCGACAAGATTGTACGCATAATCTCTCACGAGACAAAGGGAGGCAAATCTCGGGCTTTGACCAAGTACAAAGTGCAGTGGAATAGACCGTACACTCTTACATCACAAAAGCAGACTAAAGGTAAGTCACTTGACGAGGATCGCATTGAGACCACAGAGGTGACAGATGATACCACCAAAGAGTTCTTCAAGAACATCATTCTCTTTCGAAATGGTGGACCAGCTATCACGGCTTACAAGGCTATGCACCCAAAAGGAATTTACAGAGATTAAAAATATGTGCCTTATGGTAAATGGGTGCTAAGTGCAGCAGAGTTGTGATTGATGTGATACCAGAGAAGGAGGTGATGCTTAAGATAGTGGATCGTCTCATACAGTTGGAGCAGTTGTTGAAGAAGGGTCAAAACCTTACTGAGGAGCAGCAGAGGGAGAAGAAGAAGCTGGAGAAGGTGGCTAAGGTGATGAAGAGTGTGAAGCTTTCGTAATTACTTCCCATTTCTTTTCTGCGGTATAAGGTAATGTACACAATATATCGCATAACTGACGGAAGGTTCTCATACATAGGTATGACAAAGCAGAGTCTGTCAAGACGCCTAAGTCAGCACAAAGCTGACTCAATGGGAGGTTGCTCTGTCACAAAGAAGATGTGTAAGAAGGAGAAGCCTAGTGACCTTGCTCAATTGCATAAGCATCTACGAGCACGACCGCAAGACTTTAGGATAGTCAAACTGAAAGAGGTATCAGGTCCTTACCTCACCGCTCACGCGGAAGAGTTGAGAATTAAGGGTGGAGAGGGTGGAGGGGGTGGAGCGAAATGAGAATTTATAATCTTGCATCACAGTAAAATGCCAACTTGTTCTTTCCCGACTAGAAAAGGGGCTGTTGTCTTTAACACTGCCTCGCGTGCAAAGTGTCGCCCATCTGCTACCACAGGCAAACACAAATTGTCTCAAGATCATCGTAAGAAAGCCCCTGCTCCTGCTCCTCGTGCCGCTAAACGTGCTGCACCTCGTGCTGCTCCTGCTCCAACCACTCGCACTAGCACAAGAACACGAAGAGCTCCTGCTCGATACAGATAGACGTTTCGTCTGTTGACAAAAGTTACTTTCGCATCCGCGCGACGATCGCGCTGCTGCAACGTCGTCGCATCTTTCGAACGTCTCGACTGACGACGCGCTCGTTGGTCGTGCGGCTGGCCTCATGCCGCCCGAAAATGACGCGAACAACCGCCACGAGTCATTGACCGCTGGTGCCGAAGACAACGAGACGCCCGCAAACAACCCGCCCGCAAACAACCCGCCCGCCGCCAACCCCGCTGCCAAGTACTTAATGATCCTCGTCCTGATTTTAATCTTGGACAAACCGATCTTTATATCGATATATGAATTCCATATGAGTTGCGTGGCAGATCGGTATATATATTACATTCAGGTTATTATCCATACCCTCATTAAAACTGGCAAAATCGAAGACGCCTCGCTCCAGACGCGCATGAACCGCATGATGGAGGATGATATATATACCGATCAGCGTATTAAGACCGATCGATGCCGGTCGGAGGCAATCTTTATATCGATTGCGGTTGAAGGCGTCTTGGTCATCATGGTTTGCTGGTTCGCCCGCAGCGCCATCAAGAATGAGTTGCGGCGTCTGAAGAACAAGTTGCGGCGCCCCAAGAATAAGTTGCAGCGTCCAAAGAACATTGGTGCATCCTTCCGATTCATGGGTGAATCCAATGCAGCCGGCGCAAGCAGCGGTAATGCAACGCAAGCTACCACTGTTCACGTGTAGCTTTCGAGTGAAGGGGCAGATAGGCGTTGGTGTGTTGGCGGCCTTTCTTTGGGGAACGCTCATATGCGAAGGTTTACGGCTGACGTTTTTGAGGTGGAGAGGGTGCAGAGGGTGCAGAGTTTTTAATTTCATAAGGTGTGTCAAACCTCTTTGAGGTTTGGCGCAAACCGTTGAAATTTAAATTATTCTAATGGCAACACACAGAAAACATTCTGCGCGCCTAACATACAGTTGACTGTGCTGAAAATACAAGAACATCAGAAGCCATAAGCGAGACTTGGCGTTTGTGTGATATGCCACAGAATATCTATGTCACGCTTTAGCTGCCTGTGAATGTATGTATGTATATGCATATGTTCTACTGATGTCTATGGCGCGCAGAATGTTTTGTGTGTGTTGCCATTAGAATAATTTCGTACCACCTCTGGTAACTTTTCGATCAACACGATTTCTCACGCTAAATAATCGTGCGAGCGCGCCACTGACGCGTCCGTCAAGACGACATAATCGCCCAGCCCGCCGTGCCTTCCAGGAACAAAGGCGTGGCAGTCGCGATCCGGATACAGCACCACCACAAGCTGCTTCGCCTCCGGCTTGTATTTGCTCACCATCTCGGCAATGCCAAGCCTCTTCTCGCAGTGGAAGGCGCCGCAGACGTGCACGACGAGGCGCTCTGCATCCGCCTCGAGCGCGCCCGCGATGGAATGCGCCATCCCCGCGTCCCAGAGCAGCATCGGCTCGAGTAGGCCATCACGGCCCTTCAGCCCAATGTACGGGCACCGCCGCTCACCCGCATTGCCCGTCGGCGCCTCACCATCCTCTCCGCCTCCGCCGTGATTCGCCGGCCCAAACTCGTCGTCCAGACCAATCTGATCGGAGCGCACAACGGCGGGGTCGTCTTGCAGGTGCTGCAGATAGGCGGTAGACGGCGGCGGCAATGGCAGCGGCGGCAGCCACGCCTCGTGTCGTGACGGCCACTTGGTGTTGGGGTCGGTCAGCACGCCGGCTTCGCGTCCGACCGCGCCAACATACCTCCGTGGCGCGTTGGCCGCGATGACGGGCATCCCACACTCCTTTGCAAACTCGACGAGCGGTCTATAATCCTCGTGATAGTTCGCCCACGGCCGGCAGTCCTGCAACAGATCACGCTCCCGTACTAGGCCTTTGAGGTACTCGTCGAGGACCGTCTGGACATCTCGCTCAAACATCTCGAGAGAGAGGGTAACCTTCTCACGACGCGCCGCGAGGGAGATGAGAAGGAACGCCTCGAGCGAATGCGCAATCGGATCGTCGTGCGTCTCGCCGAGCAGAACGACATCGCAATCCGACGCGGCGTTTAGGAGCTCATCGATGGTCGCTTTGCTCCCATCGCCGCGATACACTGCAAAGTGTTCAGAGCCCTCCGGCGGCAGTGGCGGCAGCCGCGCCGCGTGCCGCTTTGCGCGCTCTATCGGTTTGAGCAATGATGCGTAGTGTGCAGTGTCCGCGTCGAGGAGCTCTCGTATGTATTGCCGTGCCATTCGATGGCCGCGCAACGCCGCCGCATGAAGCAGTGGCACCGCCTTGGCGTCGTCCCGCTCGTGGCCTCTTCCCTCGAGCAGGAACTCAGCCTGCATGAAGAGAGCGGATGTGTGCTTCTGGTCGGCCGCGGCTTCAAACAGCGCGTACGCCATGTCATCGTCCTCCGCCGCGAGTGAAGGGTGGCTGCCAAGATAGTGCAAGCAGCCCAATTCGTATTGTGCCTGCGAATGGCCCTTTGCGCTCGCGGCGCTCAGGATGCCAACCGCCTCCTTGTCGCTCGCATCGTCGAGGTCGCGGCCGATTCCTTCGAGTAGGATGGTCGCAATGGCGACGCTAGCGTCCAAGCTGCCGCCTTTTTCGAGCTCTCTGTAGCGGCGGAGGCCTTCGATCGGGTCGATCATGTTGAAAGTGAGGCACGTCGCGAGGTCGAACAGAGTTTGTTTGGTGGCAGTGGGACTCGCGGCAGCTTTGCGCAGCGCGTCGACCTCGTCGAATTTGGGTTGAACCGGCGGCCACGCGCGCGGCGGCAATTTGTGCCAGCCAGACTCGTCCTCCTCCCACTTTTGTCGCATCGCCTCCTCGCCCGGCCGGAGCTTTTCCAATTCCGCGTGCGTCGCTGGTGAAATCTCCCGTTGTGTAGCGCACGTTGTGGTGCTATTATTGACAAGCGCAGCGCCGGCGATGGCCAGCGCAGGCCGCGCGGCTGCGCGGAGCGCGCGCAGCATGGCTGCTGCGGTGTCGCGTTGGTGTCGTCGGCGATCGCCCGTGACAAGATTTTCAGGTCGATCTCGCTCTCCTGTCACGGCTGCTTCCTCGCTCTCACCTCACCGGCTCCACCTGCCCCGTCAACGAGCTCACCACCTGCCTTGAGAAGGCCGCATCCTCAGGCAGTCCATTCTTCACGAACCAGTCGATCAACCCACGCTCTCTCGCCACCAAGTCCACCGGCGGCTGGTCGCGCCCTTGGAGCTTTGCCTGGTTGAGCGTTAACTCGATCTTGCGCACGTCCACGGGGCACACGGCAAAGGGTCTCGACTCGGCCTCTTCAAGGTGGTTGGAGCCATTCATGAGGCAACACGCGTAGACGCAGTGCTTTACGCCAAAGCAGTGCGTCGCCTCGTGGCACAGCACCATGCCGCACCGGCGTAAGAACTGCGGCGATCTGCGATCCACGCCGTCCGCATAGCGCGCAAACGAGAAGAGGCCGACGCCCTTGTCGAGATCCGCCTCTCCAAAGAGGAAGCCAAACCCCTTTGCCGAATTGCAGATGTCCTCCATGGTGTAGCCAAGCACGAGGAAGGCGTCCCTTGGCCGGATCGAATGAAGGAGCTGGTGAGCGCTCGGCGCCTCGATCTGTACGCCATAGCCGCATCCGCGCTCGTCCCGCTCGAGCGTCTCGAGCGCCTTGCCAGAGGGCGGCTTCATCACCTCAGCGTCGAGGAGGAAGAAGCGCTTGAGCAGCTCGGCAAAGATCTTCGGATCGGGCGCCCCACTGCAATCGCCAAGAGGGCAGAGGTAGATCTTGCTGCGCTGCCGCGTCGGAAAGTTGCGGTGCGGCCCCGGCTGAAGAAAGCGCTTCATTGGCTGGCCGGGCCGGTCGCGCTCGCCCGGGCAACCACAACCGAGCCAATCGCTACGCGTTGCCGGCGGAAGATCGGAAAAGCACTCCCAGCAGCGCATGAGATGGTCGGC
>JACLAC010002593.1_pt1 | contig 10528 bp, 4 predicted proteins | sample 8027881 | NCBI WGS metagenome assembly JACLAC01 (sample SAMN15725517, study PRJNA655200) | protist metagenome | isolation source: fluorescence activated cell sorting (FACS) single amplified genomes of... | place: Spain: Blaines Bay Microbial Observatory, Mediterranean Sea | collected 2016-01-19 | reverse complement strand
TATGTGATTTAGTTTATTCAGGGAATCGAATATTGTAAAACGCGTTTCATTTCTGCTTTTATATTTTATACAGCTAATCTACGCAAGAGAAAACGTACTTGTAAAATTGATTTCCTGAGAGATCATTTATAGACAGTTATACATGGGCGCCTTTACGGGTAAGCAGCGCACGCGGGGGCAGGACGAGGCAGGCAAACGGGCGAACTGCAGAAGAGCGCTACACGGCATTCAATACAAACGCCTCCACCACAGGGGAAGGCAAGGAACACATCAATTTCTACTTTTAGTCCTTGCCGTTGCATGTAGGATCTTTCCCAGCCACGGAATCGAATGGAATTGCAATATTTTTTCTGCAAACGGGACCTTTGAACGCAGCACAGACTGTACATTGTCGAACGAAGTTGCCGTATCAGGAGATTTGGCGGTGACGGGGAAAGAGATGGTGTACTCTACACTTACGGCAGCGATCGGAAAGAGGCATTTTAAGATAGAAAGTGGGCCGCATAAACTGAGATTAAAATGGTTGAATATGACAGGTGGAAATGTTGGGAACAACAATGGTGGTTCCATTTATGTTAACAACATAGCCGCTCATTTGAACATAACACATTGTGTTTTTTTTTATAATCGTGCTACGCGCGGCGGTGCCGTTTATGCCCATGGGCAACCCACTCTACTCTTCTCGTCTGTATTGTTTGATTCTAATTCTGCAAGCCAGGATGGAGGAGCGGTGTATTTATTCAAAGCAACCTTCCACGGGAAAGCAAATACATTTAAATCGAACCGGGCAACAGCGGGGAGTGGTGCTGGGATGGTCATTATTCACTCCAGCATGTCAAGCACTTATTCCTCTTTTAGAAAGAATAAAGCGTGGAAAAGTGGCGGCGGGTTTTACATCTATGGTGATTCCGACAATCCTATTCAAGTGAATCTAACAAGGATTCAATTGGTCGAAAATGCACAGACCAGCGGGGATACAAACAGTGCCGATGGTGGTGGTGGACTGTATTTAAACCAGAAAGTGACTGCGAATATTAGAGAATGCACGTTTGTACGAAACGAAGCAACGGAGGAGGCTTCAGGCGCTGCTGGGAAACAGGGGCATCATATCATGACGAAAAAACAAGGTTCGAATGTACCGTCCGTAACGATTGTGAACACCAATTTCACAGGCCTTGCGGGATCACATCCCTTCTACGGGTACGATGGGAGCAACGGGGGCGCAGACAAATACGCAAGCTCACTTACTACCTGCAATCACTATACTGACCCTTGCACCGTTTCACCATTTACGGGATCGTGTTCGGCAAAAACCAACGCTTTGCAAGGAACGATTTGCCAGGGCACACCCTCTTTGTGCCCAAGTAAACACTATCTGAACAGTGTATCGGAATCCCGCCTGCCACCCAATTCATGCACCCCGTGGGCGCAGTGCGGCAGCGGGACCTATGTAAGCGCAGTGGGATCCCCCAGTTCTGACCGTACGTGTTCTCGGTGCGGGCCAAATGCCTTTTCAACGGGGTCCAACCAACCAACCTGTACAAAGTGGGTGAACTGCACGGCCGGGAGTTTCGTCGCGACGAGCGGGACTCCGACAACTGACAGGTCGTGCTTGGTGTGTGAGCCCGGCACGTTTGCGAACGTTTCGAACCAAAAACATTGCTTGAACTGGACGCTATGCGGGAGTGGCATTTTCGTCAACGGCAGTGCAGCTTCGGATACTGTTTGTGACGTAGCACCAGCAACGCCGACCACTACCAGCGGTTCGGTGGTAGTGAGCACCACGAACTTCGTATCCACCATGAGCGCGTCAACAAGTACTGCTGCCCCGGTTTTCCCAACGAATATCCCAATCTGCAAAAACGCGACATTTGCTTCGTCAACTTCCGCATGTACAGCATGGAGCAATTGCTTAGGTGGACAGTTTGTCGCAACAGAGGGAACGAGCGAGACGGACCGGGTATGCGCAGACTGTGGCTCCGGAAAATTCTCCGTCATCGCGAACGAAAAATTGTGCAAGGTATGGGCGAACTGTTCTGCCGGCACGTACATTTCTCGAGTAGGGTCGCATACTGCGAACCGCGCGTGCACCGCGTGCGGCTCTGGAATGTTTACGAATGCAACAAACTTGGAAGAGTGCTGGGAATGGAGTAAGTGCAGCGGGCTGGAGAAAGAGCTTGCAGAAGGGACCGCATCATTGGACCGTGTTTGCGGCGTGGGCAAGAAGAAATTGCGATACGTAGAGGATGAGTTGGGCGCCGCCTGCAAAAACGTCCCTGGGGAATTTGTTTTGCTCAAATGTTTGGTCTTGCTGTTGGCAGTGTTTTCTTTTTAAAAGCAAAATGAAAACTGTTAATTAAAACAAGAATATTGGCTGTTATTTAAGTAATTAAAATTAATGTACACTGCGAACTGAACTCTAAATTTAGACATTCAAGGTTTACATTCCTTCATGTACTGCGAACTTATCTTTGCTCTTGTGGTTTTACTAAAATCGATATACCCTCTTGTCACTGAAGTCTTGGCTATCAATCTCAGATGTTCTCCATGCATGATCCGAATCGGTAGCTGTTAATTAAAACAAGAAAATTGGCTGTTATTTTAGAGTAATTATATAAAAAAAAAGAAAAAAAGAAGCTGTTAATTTAAATTAATATTATGATATTATATTATATTTGTGTTTTCTTTTTAATTTTAAAACACAAGAAAATTGGCTGTTATTTAAAGTATAAGTAAAATTAATGTACTGCGAACTGAAATCTATCTTTGCTCTTTTGGTCTGACTAATCGATATACACTTGTCACTTTTAGTATTGACTATCATTCTCAGATGTACTCCATTTATGGTCTGAATAGATGTAAAAGGTCGTATTTTTTAAAAAGAAGCTTCAGAAAAAACATTTATTTTTTATTTTGTCCCAACAATTTCGTGGTTAACCTTCGTCATCAAAGTGTGGTTTTCTTTTATGCTCTCCTCGGCATCCGCCATGTGACGTCCAATTTCGACGATAGCGCCATCGGGGGACTTTGCTTTGCGCTGGAGCATGATTCTTTCAAAAATGCTTTTCTTCTCGTCCTTCCAAGGCTCCCGTTCAACATCGTCAACAAAGACTTTGCAGTGCTCAAGGTCACTCAGAAGCCTCTTTTGTATGTTTTCTTCCTTCCACACACCATTGTTCTTTGGTATAGTTATCGAGGCATGCAGCAAATACTTGTTCTTTTTGTCGTATGTAATTTCAAACCGAGGGGTCTTTCCTAACCATATGCTCTTGTCTTTCTCAACCCATGAAACCAGCCTTATTCGTTGGTAATGATTGGTGGAGGTCGTTTCTCTAGAAACCTTCTTCAACGAAAAAAAGAGCTCTAGCCTTTCCAAGTCAATAAATTTATTGACCAAAAAGTCGATTTTTAACGTGCCACGGTCGTGCGATCTTGTTACCCTGGTTGCAAAGTAAATTATAATCGCCAGGAGTAACCAAAAGCCCAGGTACCCCAAATTCAGTATGCTTTCACTGCTAACTGCCAAAATCGTCATGATATAAGACTTTACCATGGAGTCGGATGCGCCAGTGACGTGCACTGTCCAACCACTGTCAACGACTGCAAATAAAAATATCCCGAACAAAATGATCGTGGTACTTTGCAACCTGCTTGATACGGTCTGCCCGAGTTGAAACAGGTCAATAATTGCATCCGGAGAGCCGGCCCTTCTTTTATGCCACTCTTCGTTCTGGAAGTCATGGTGTTGTTGACACACCCGTTCTAACGCCAACAGCTCTTCTTTGTACGCAGAAACATTTTTTAACAAGTCGGTCGTTCGCTCTTTTAAATCTTGCAATAACTCTGGAATGTTAAGAAGCTGGCTCAGTCTTAAGCTTCCTTTGTCTTGCTGCAGGGGCTTACAGTATGAAAAATTTGCAAACGACTCGTTGATGTACGTCAATATCTCGTCCATGAGAAGTAGGTCTTGTTTGGAGGTCTGGCACAGCTTTCGAATTTTCGTTAATGAGCCTGGGTCTTCGTCGTACTTTACTAACAAACCTCGAATGGCTTTCATAACATTCCCGAAAAAGCAGGACCTAGAAAAAAATACCCTGAGTGCTCTCTCCCTGCTCAGTAGCGTCAGGTACGAGAGTAGCATTTCTTCGTGCCGTGGAATATGTTTGCCCACAATCAGCAAACCGTCCCGCCCAAAAAATATCATTTCCCTGTCTTTTAAATCAAATGCGGAGTATGTCTCTCCAACAATTTGCTTAATTTCGTTTTCATATTCGGCTTCGTCCATATATTTTTCGGAGAGCATCATTGGTTCTAAGGACTTAGCCATAATTACGGTATACTTTTGGCGATATTCTGGGGCTCCAGAATACAAGCAATTAATCAGGCTTCGTTGGTAACTGGTCACTAAGTTGTCAGCGACCTTTGAAGAGTCTCGTAGCGCGTCAACCAGAAGCCTGCTTATGTGGCTCATGCTTATCCCATTCAAAAGTCTATCTTCGGTGGACTCTACTTTTAGACCGTACACTATGGAACCATCCCTGTTGGCATTGACACCAAATTCATTTAATTGGACGATTTCTTTTTCAAACGTTTTTGGACAAACAATTGAGGTAAACTTTATGTGGCGGGAGCAGTTGTGGTGAATTACCCTATTCAAGTAACAAATGCTCTTTTCACATTTCCGATTCAATATTGTTCCCTGGGGGGCTCGATCGACAAAATTTGAAAATATGCCACCGCTGGTGTGCTCAACAGAACCGAACCTCTCGTTCAAGTATGCGAGGATATTTGGCCCGAAGGGGATCCATTCCCCGATAAGAATGTTGACATCGTCGGCTTTTAAGATTTCTTCTGCCTCGTCCCTAATATTATCCCCTCTTGTGTCGTGGCAGATATTAACTGTCTCTGCGGCGATGTCTTGGTTTGTTGGCAGCGCTGTCGAGTCTGTTTCTGCTATAAGTATATTATTATCTCTAGACGATTGAGGGAAATACGGGGAACAAACGTAGCTGATATCTTCCAGAACATTTACTGTTGATTTGCGAGCGTACTTTTTGTTGTGGTTTACAATCTCGAAGGATCCATTGTTTTGGTCCCAAAACACTTCTAAAAGGGCGCTGTTTTTGTCGTTTGGATCAAACCCAGGCGCGTGCATAAATTCATCCACATCTTTTCTCATCTGTTCGGTTACATCCTCACTATCTTTTAAGAACCCATGGCCTTTTCTTGACAAACGGTATGCGCGGCACTCCGTCCCGTCCGTAGAAGTCACCATAATCATGTCTATCATGCCTGCTTTTCGTAGCTGGCCAATATCTCGATTTCCTTCTCTGCTAACATTCATGTACACATGCTTTGTGCCAATAGTCTCTATACTGGGAGCAAAGTCATAATCTACGATTTGATGCTTTATACCTTCGTAAACAAACGTCAACAGAGGTGTGTGCCTAATCCATTGCTCCTGTTTTTCCGTTGGCACCTTTCCTCCTTCTTGATCTTCACCCGAAGCAGCTGTGCTTTGCTCTCCACAGCATTTTAAGATAAGCATCAACTTTAAATGATTTTCATCCCACTGCTCTGCGTATTGGTTTTCATCGTTACCAACTACGCAGTACTTATCTCGTATTAAGAACGATAAATATGCAGCTTCGTTGGGAAACTGCGAGCGTATCTCCGGTCTTCTTGAGTAGTCTGCAGCACGACTGTTGCCCTTTTTCAACGATTTCGACATTACTGTTCAGCTCAAAGCCCTTAGCGTTGCTTTACCTCGAATCGACAAGGAGAAAATGGTAGAGTGTGTTTCTATCTTTCAGAGAGATGATTCGAACTCTTCTGTGTTTCATTCCTCCTTTCGCAAGAGACAACAAGATTCACGCGATATTATTGCTATTCGGGGGAGCAGAAGAATTGAATATTAGTAGGTAAGCCTTTTTCGAGTTGTTGCGGGGGTTGGTAATATAACGCCAGGTACTATACCTATTATTATTATTATTTTTTTTTTTTTCTTCCCCTTCTGTGTTGTTCTTCTGTCTTCCTGTTTTGTTGCTCTATCGCACCCTGCTACGGGGTTATTCGTTACGTTGGGAGCAGCAACAATTTTTTATTTATTATTGCAACCGCTGCTACAGTGCTATTATAAATCTGGAATCCCCCCCTTGCAGCACCGTTTCCCTTTGTTGGCGAAATTGATGCTGTGTGGTATTCCATTATTTAATAAAGAACTCACAGGGGAGGGTTTGCGAAAAAGCACGTCGTTCACCGTATACCATTTTGATGGTCCTCCTATATTATCGTTGAAAGTACATGAAATAGCATGGAACCAGTTGGGATAAAGTATATGTTAAAATTAGGGTTAATACCTACAAAAGCATTCCTTCTTACATCGTCTTTTTTTTTTCGTTAAAAACAGCTTTGGTGGTTCACTCATTTTAATTGTTTTTTAGAATCTTACTTGGAATATTAGGTTAGCTGATATAGCGTACTCTAAACAAGAGTATAATTTAATCAAATTTCTATGTAGTAACAACAACAACATGAATTATATCACACTCTCACTACAGAGCATCAAATAAAATGATTTTAACTATAACGGTATTTTGTACGTTAGTAGTATTTATTTCTTCGCAAAATATTTAGGTAGTATTTTATTATTTTCTCCTGCTATTGCTATATAAATTGCATTCGAATCAATACTTTTATTCCGATATACTTTGTTTTATTAATATAAAGTCTATAGACTATAAACTAATTATTATTAAAGTACATATTGATACTCCTATACGAGTGACATGCCGTTAGAAAAATACTTACTAGTATATAAAAATAACAGTAGCAATACGGTACAGGCGAAAAATAAAAGGAATAGTGATGGATGAAGAAGAAGAAAGAGAATGATGATTTATTATATTCTACAAAACATTTAGAGTCGTTAATTTTGCATTGGTAAAAAGGATCAATGACGACTCCATATTAACGTACACGGACTTGAATTATAAAAAAGAACCATTTTTATGGATCCGACGATTTAAAAGTTGCCAAGCAAACGTTGCTGAAACGATAGATAAAATATTTCCACAGCATTACAAATAACCGTGCAGGTTTTACGCAAACGAACGACACACGGCGCCCCCTTCAAACAACATGTCCGCTGAAAAATATGAAGTAGACGAGGAAGAAATGGACTCTGAAGAAGAAGATTCGGAAGACAAGGAATCGTCCCAATTCAGTGAGTCTTCGGAGGAAGAGGATGATGCCTCCGACACTGGGCTGACCGAAAATCAGAACCGACTGTTGTACATGATTTCGCTTTACACAAACATTGCGCAAAGTGACGAAGAGGCAGAGGAGTGGATTCGGAAAAGTGCGTTATTGGTCATGACCTACGAAGGTATCGTTCAACAGGTTTTTGACTATGATTATGCCCCTGCGTCCATGTCGGTCGAAAACCGCCGCAAGTACTTCAATATGTCACAGGAAGGGCGCTCTGATGTTGACTTTCTGCGGGAGGAAGAGCTGATCAATGGTTTGAAACTGAGTTCGAAAACATACCAGCCAGTCACATGTTACCAAATTTCGGAGAAAGGCGCCGAGCTTTGTGGAAAGCTGTCCAAATCGGATAGGCAAGCGGTCCAAGAACTTGTCTTTGCGCCCGGGACACGGGATTTGCTTCAGGTAGAATGGGACGGGGACAAGTATTGGCTGCGTGCGGATGGCTACCAGCGCGAAAGTACTGTGACAGACACAGAGGACGTTTCGTACGTCGCTTCTGCATACGTGCCACAGTGCCTGCGCCACGGTGGGAGGCCGACGCTTAGTAATGCCCATCGAGCGCATGAATGCGGTATTAGTGAATCTAACATCAGGGATGAATTAGATGAGGTCGTTACGTTAAACTCGGTTTCCATTGTTGTTAGTGAGTTTATTCCCTTTGGGGCTAACCAAGTGGTCCAAATGAACACAAACATGGGCTCCACGGAACGGGTACAAGGTGGTTTTTTTACTGCACTGATGGACGATGATGAGTCGGGAACCGGGTTCCAAGTTCCGCCTGGGCTTACAAGCGTTAATATTTTAGACTATAGTCTCACCAGGCATATTAATTTTGAAGCTGATATTCACTTTCCTGAAGCGCCGGGAATTGTCCAAGTGGAGATGTTTGGGGTCTCCATTAACTACACGGGAACGTGCTTTTACGGGATGCAGATTGAAGCTGTATTAGATCGAATAAAGGACAACTTATCTCTCGACCATTTGTCCCGTTTGCTCGTTGACGTTCACCAAGACAGTTCAGCAATTGTTGATAGTTGCCTGTCGGCCTTTCAGCGGCAACTGATGAACCTGATATACCTCGGAGATGCGCCTGCGCGTGACAAAGTGAACCTGCTAGTTGCGAACGAAATCACGCCGCACTTAACTGCAGAAGAGTACATGGACAAAGGGGAGTACGAAAATGAGCTAAAGCAAGTATTGGGTGATACCCGAGCTGCTTTTGATATCAGTGAGCACGACACACTAATATTTGGGGCATCTGGCCTGCTCGTTGCAGGGCCGAACGCAAGGCACCACGAACCTCTTTTGTGTTCGTACATTGCGTTCGCTGCGCTGGATCTATTTGTTCGAAATTATTTTGCGCGCATGTTCATTGTGATGGACGATATGAAGGAAGCCCGCGCTAAGATTACTGTGTCTCAGGAAGACCCCAATTCCCTGATTAAAATCAGAAACATGATCGTCAATGTCACTCGAGACTTGATTATGATGGAAGAGGTGCTGGGTTACATCACAGAGGCACTCTCAATTATGCCAGTGCCCCCGGAACCACCTGAGCAAGCTGGTCGCAGCTTGTATGCTAGACTTCAAATAAACGATGCCAAAATTGCACTGGGCGCTCGTGTGCAGGATCTAAACAAGAACATTGTCGGGACGTTTCACGACCGTGATCTTCTTAAACAGATGAGCGACAACGTGGCAGAGTACCAGCACAGTACATTGATGTATAGCACAGACGTGTCGCTGAAAGACTTAGTTGGCGTCCAAGGTGTGCACCAACGGAACAACACGGTACTGGAACTGATGCAAATTTTCGTAGTAGGAGGATTGTCCTTCGATATTTTAGATCGTGTCACTGGAGAATGGACAGTCGTAAGTACGAATTGGATGCGTGCATTCGTTGAACCGATGATGAGGAATACTCCAGCGGCATATTTTGTCTACAATATGTTCATATGGTGGCTTTTCGCCTACATCACAGTCCGTATTCTGAGAAATTGGAAGTACAAAGCAGCAGGAATGATCACGGTCTATGAGCAAGTAAACCGACCTATTCACGTTACAAAATTGGATAGGATGCTGCTTGATAAGGACAAAACGTATGAAGAACACATCAAAAACGTTACGAACGAATTTGTCCGATTGGGTTGGCGGGAAGAAGAATATAAAGAATACGGAGGCACGAAGCCACACATATACATTGAGTACGACAAAAAGATTGGTTATTTGCTGAACTTCAAGATAGTTTACCCTCGTCGAAGGGTCAAACGGAGTCTTCAGATCAGTGCTGCAGAATTGAAAGCGAAGGTTTACCAAATCTTTGATACTGCTGGAATTTGGAAGTCTAAAGGCAAAGATGCTCATGATGCAAACGGTGCCATAACATTTGGAGGCACTACCCGGCCAGATCGTGGAGACACTGATTACCTCATGGATAAATTAGATAAGCAGAAAGATGACGTGCTGGGAGAGGAAGAGTAAAGAGAGGAGTTACGCCCCTGTTAGTGTTGAATTTAAAAAAAAACTCTTTTCGTATAATTTATACCACATTTTAAAGAAATATTTACAGCTCCAACATACTATATAATTTGTTTTTTTAATATTTACAGCTCACCACCCAAATGAAAAAATTTGGTTATAAAAATTGGCGAACCTCCTGCGATGCCTCAAAATTATGCGCAGCCAAAAAGACACAGGGCAGTCTTGCGCGGCGGCGTGCCTCTGATGTCTAAAAATCGAGGCTGCCCGCAGAGCTTTGTTCCGCTTTCTGCCATACTCCTAACAGTGCCCGTGCTTTCTTGTAGCCTATCCTAATATCATTCAACCGTTCCGTAAAGCTGGGGTCGTCGGGATTTTCTAAAGGTAATGAACGAATGTTCTGCTTCAGAATGTGTATTGTCCGCAACGCGCGCTCTTGCCTTGCTGGGGTGGAGCTGTGCTCTTCGACCATCGCGCGTTCTTCCAACACTGACACTACCCCTGAAATAAAACCTAGTTCATACCCGATTTCTTCGCCGTATCTTTTTCCCGTATCGTATGCATCTAAGTCTACAGATTTTTTGTCAGAATTTGCCTCTGCACGACCCTTCTGAATGAACGTCGACTCCAGGTTCAAGACAGAATCAAATATATCACTTGCTCCACCACGAGAAGGGGCCTCCTCCATTCGGTAAGACCAGTGTACAAAATATTTGTCTCAACTAAATGTACGGCTCAGTTAATATTCTTTTCGGTGCATTGGACTTTATAAGAATTAACT
>JACLAC010015478.1_pt1 | contig 10531 bp, 19 predicted proteins | sample 8027881 | NCBI WGS metagenome assembly JACLAC01 (sample SAMN15725517, study PRJNA655200) | protist metagenome | isolation source: fluorescence activated cell sorting (FACS) single amplified genomes of... | place: Spain: Blaines Bay Microbial Observatory, Mediterranean Sea | collected 2016-01-19 | reverse complement strand
ACATCAGAAAGTGAGCACAGGACGACATAGACCGGTGGCAGAAGAGCCCCGCGTACAAATGAAAAGAGAAAGCGAAAAAGGCAGCGGAACGTCTGGCGCAGTGATGAGAGCGTGAAGCCAAACGGAAAAGTCAGGAGTGTGAACAAGCACTGACAAGACAAAAATAGCTGAGGGAGAAGATGCACAGAATCCGACCGCTAGTTGTAGCGAATTGAATCGAGGAGAAGGTGCTTCGGCAACAACGAGAAGAAAAGAGACTGCGGGAGATCGAAGGGGCCTGTCGCCTGGCCAACGGCATTCACGCAGGTGTTGGACTAGTTGGATCGCTGGAGGATGCAAGTGCTGCGGGTGTGGGTGGTTACTACGCTCGCGCGCACGAGGCCTGGATGGAAGAGTTGGCAGTGGTTGCTGCAGCGGCGGCTGACGTCGTGGAGAAAGCGATTTTTGCAGCTGCGAGGATGCACGGGGTGGACCTTGAACTCGGCAGTGGTAGCGAGCGTGAAGGTGAAGTCGGCAGTGGTAGCGAGCGTGAAGGTGGAGTTGAGTCGTTCACCGCAACGGCATCCATGGGGAGTAGCTCGACCGGGTCGTCGACACCTGAACCTGCATTTACGCCTCCAGACGCAACCTCGCCGCTTGCCGCGCCGGCGGTGAATCTACGCCTCCAGAGGCAACTGCAACCTCAACCTCAGCAGAAGGGCGCGGAGGTAGCGGTCGCTCAGACACACTCACATTCACATTCACACTCACAGGTACAAATGTTACCCTTACCTCTCAGTAAGAAATAAAGGCAAAAGCTTTAGAGAGAGCAGAAGAAAGTAGTACGCTGAGCAGAGCGATCGCGCAGGGAGCAGGAGCGCATTGTGCATCCTCAAACACAAGCACAATCGCAGCTGGTAGCCGCGCAAGAAAAAGTTAATGTTAAAGTTAATCATCTACTTAATGCGGATGCAACATCAAACACAAACACTGTGCCGCTCACGCTGTTGGCTTTCGCTGGCGGTGGCGCAGACGCCAGTCAACCCGGTCGTGGTAGCAGCGCCAGTAGCAAGAGCACAGCGACGACTCACAAAGGGGGATATTTATCGTGACTTGCTGCGGGCGTTGTGCAGCAGCGACAGCGACAGCTGCGCGCGAGTCCGGTAAGTCTCGAAGGTGGAAGTCCTATGCTGCATTCTAGCTCTGGCGGATCGCGCTCGCTGGATGGCCTCCTACCTTATTCCTCGTCGTCCAATCCTTTGACTGACCACGATGGTTCGGAATCAGTTGTGACGACGCTCTCAGGAACTGGATCTGACGACACTCCTTCCAGCGCTGGCGTGGGATCTGGCAACATGCTTCAGGATTCGCCGGTGTTGTCATACGAACTTCAGCAAGCTCAAGTTGGACAAACACCTCAACCTCAGCCTCAGGCGATGCTGCGCGCGGCTGACATGCCTTTGCGGCGGCCTACGCCATTATACGCAGGAGCGACTACCACTCCCTCAGGTCGTGGCTGAGAGACTCCACCACAGTAGCTGAGTCTGCCTGTATCGCCTGTAATGCCTGCATTGCCTGAACGACCGCCACCTGGGCCGCTGCCTGGGGCGTATCCCGCCTTGCCACATGTTGGAATGCACCAAGTGATGTCTTTCCCGCCTGGCGCTGGATCGCAGGATTTCAGAGCTGTCGGCACCATTGGACCTGTTCCGCCTGGCGCTGAGTCGCAGTTTCAGCCGCAACACCAATCGCTGGTGCCGCAACTGCCGATTCCGCAACATCAGCAACAGCAGCAGCAAATGCAGCGCGCATGGTCAACACAATCCGGCTCAGCGTTGACTGAGCAAGGTCTGAGTCGCCATACGCAGGTGCAAAAAGCATTTCCGTTGCCAGCTTCACAGCCGATCCAGCACGCAAGACAGCAGTATCAGCAACAGCAGCAACATTGACGGCCACAGATTCCATTTAACAGTGGGCACTTCCGTCATTGGTTGGCGGTCCAGCGCGCGATGACGCAACAGCAGCAGCAACAGCAGGGACAGATGCAGACTCAGGAACGTGGTACACCAACACCAGCGTAAACAGGACCTGTACAGTTGTAGCCTGCGCAGGCAGCGGCCGAAGCCCCAACGGCTGAAGAATATGCGAACTACACAAAGATGTTGGTGGAAGCACTAAGTGCGACCCCGCAGCCGCATCAACAGCAGTCGCGGTTTCTGCAGTATGATCAGCAACAGCACTTACAACAGCAGCAGCAGCAGGACCAGCGTATGCAGGAAACGTTGCAACATCAGCAGCAGCTGCAGGTTGCGCGGGCTAAAGCGCAAGCAGAGCACGAAGCCAAACTTCAGCAGGAGTTGAAATTGTTAGAGATATAGGAGGCGCATCAGCAGGCACGTCAATGAAAAGAGGCGGCTGAAGTTTACTATGACAATATCTTGGCGGAAGCGAATCGGGCTCATCTTAGGTATTCACAATCGCAGCAGCTGCGAGACAAGCATGCATGAGGAGAACAGACCGCTGCATGAGAAGCGGCGTACCAAAGATTTGTTGCTGCAAAGGTCACTGAAGAACACGCTGCCGCGCAATTCTCGCTTCCGCCACCGATGACAAAGGCGACGCCACATTATGCGGGCGTAGCACCATCGCACGGGTACGCGCACCCTGTCTCTCGTACAGTGTCCGTACCAGACGTGCCGTCACAATCTTGATCTTCTGCAGCTGCTAGTATTCCAACTCCAAGTATCAACTTGCCGCCCCCGCGTGCCGAAGCCATGACATAGAGTGCTGCTCAGCAGCTCATACTCCGCATCTTGACGTTCGACGCTCTGATCGGCGATGCAATCTTCCACACGATTGCTAAGGTCGAGAGACGGTTGCAGAAAATGCGACAGGCTGCGTTGCTGAGCATCCTTCGCTCGGTGCAAAGCATGTTACAGCGCAGTGTCAATGCCAATGGGATCGGTTATCAGGATCTGCAGCAGTTGGGCCAAAGGTGAGATGGCATGCTGTACAAGGATGTACACGGCAGACCGCTGCGCGAGGGTGACGAGTTTGTTCAGGGCGGCGTCGATACCGTTGAGTTTCTGTGGTAAACCGCGAATGCCGAAGCGCAGGTTATGCCCGCGTATCCCTCTGAACAAGAAGTGAATCAGATGTACATGCAAGATCCAAGCGAGCTCAAGGTGTAGGCGAGCAAAGCGGTTGGCCAGTGAGTCCAGTGAGCCAACATGGAGTGAATGCATGCGACGTGAAGGAACGAGCTGCAGTGGCGACAGGACACGTTGGAGCCTGCATTCGTCGCCTTCATGACTTCTGCGAAGTTCACAGTCGGCAAGCACCGCACGACCGGCAGCAAAGTTTCCGGCGCGTGGGCAGGCGCCGTGCCAGACCTCAACTTCGCCTACGGGCCGACTGTGTAGATGCAGAAAGAGGTGATGGCACAAGTTGCGACAGAGCGGGAGCGCGCGGCAGACCCCACGCAACCCGCGGTGGAGGTGGCGGCAGCGCTTCAGCGCGAGTTGCTAGCGGAACGTCTGCCGCTGTTCAAACTTGTCCTTGAGAGTTTCTGGAGTCCGGACACGACTGCGCTCGAAACTTTCGCAGATGGTACTGAAACTGATACTGACAAAATATTAAGTATCTCGAACAAGTACAAAGGTCTTCAAATGGAGGAGTTGCTACAGCTCATTACACGCTCGCTGTCTTCGATTAGCGGCATGGAGGGCATTAGGCAGGCTCTGCATAATGGAGGCTACGTGAGCACAAGGAAGGAAAATACAATTCCGGAGCTACGTGAGCACATGGACAGAGTGGAGTAGGAGTGACTGTGAATTGACGGCGCGGTGAACGAACTTCACGTGCTGAAACAGCGGCTCTAGTGAACTGAAGAAAACCTGGTACCTGCAGCTGGAAACGCACCTGGACGAGATGTACTTATCGTGAGATGGCGAGGACCAGTCGGGCCGGCACAGCAACTTGCTGGAGACGCTGAAACTGCGGGAGATGAGCGCGCTGCACGGCGTGCGCGACCTGCTGGGTGGCGTCGATATTTTCAGCGAGCTGCTGGGCGCTCGCAACTTTGGTAATAAGAATTGGTTAGGAAAAAAGGACGAGGAGGCACAGCGACAGGGGCTCTTTGCGGCCAAGGCGCGTCGCCTTGCGCCGGGCATGAGCCTAGAGGAGGTGCAGATGGCTGGCTCATCTGGGGTCACGACAGCAGCTCAAGGTGGTGCTGTTGGGAGTGGCTCGACAGACTCAAAGACCGATATGATGGTCGAGCAGTGGCTCGACCGCGAGTACGCGCAGTACCTGCGCATGCTGGACAACTACCGGAGCTACCGCGAGCAGCAACAGCAGAAGCAGCCGGAGCTACCACGATTCGAGGAATTCGTCAGTGGGTTCAGCAACGTGTTCGCGCACTACCGGCAGCGCTCGTGGATGCCGCAGGCCAAGATTCCCTGAGCAGTGGTGCACATGCAGACGCAGCTGGTTCAGGCTGGAGCCGCGCATCAGGGCGTTCAGTTGTGGCACGGCACGTTCCTTAAGCAGTTTGTGAGTGGAATGGTGCGCATGCTGGCTGACGACTTGAAGGTGCATTCTCCAGCTGCGCTGTTCGACCCAGCGCGACTGGACTCGCACTTCCTTGTAACACAGGCGGTCGCAGAGGCGGCACTGCACACAAAAAATAGTGCAAGTGCTATTGCTGATGAACTACAGATGGCTACACAACCGGAGCCGCTAGAGCAAATTGCGCATATGAAGAGCGGAGATTTGTTGAAGAGCGATAACGTTCGCCTTATGAGCGCTATGCATGTTCTGTACGAGAGCTACATCGTGCCGCACTTCCAAGATCTAACCCTGCACCTGCCGTGGACTGAAGAGGAGCTGATAAACTTAATACAATACGAGATTAATGTTTGTATCAAGGGGCACGTGACACCAGACCACCCCTCCTTGGAGTAGCACTGTGGAGACAAACATAGTATCTCCGAAGTGAGCATCTTCAGGCTGTTCTGCTACGAGTTAGCACGCGAGAAGGGCAACGAGTGGTTGCTCGGCGGCGTAGTACATGTCGTGCCCGACCACAGTGGCGCATTTAAACAAAAACTGTAGACTAGTGATTCCGACTTGGACATCGCAGTGCGATTGGTGTGGACGAAGGTCGCACGTCCTCCCACCGGTGTGGACGAAAGTGGAGCGAAGAACAACTTCCAGTATGTGCATTTGTTCGAAGCATTAGATGACAAAGCCGTCAATTGGCCAAAAAATGCTGCTGCTGCTGACGGCAAAGCTGTGAAGATCGACGCGAGTGGTCGTGGTCAGAGTCGTGCGTACTGGAAAGACTACAAGGGCTATCTCGACTTTCATACCAGGATGAACTCCGACACGGACAACCTGCGGAAGCTAGTGAAGATGTACGTGCACGAAAAGTTCACGAAAAGCAAGGGAAGGAAGATAAAGGTCGTGCACAAAGGTATGGAGTTCACCTGCGCGTACGCGGACGCAAAGCACGATGAATGACTGCTCATTCCTGCTGAGTTCACAATGAACTTGAAAGACTCAAGCTCAATGTCACCTTCAAGCGAGGGCATAGCTTTCACGCTGAAGGTCGACTTGAACGTGCGTGTAGGTACTGGGCTGATGCCGCTCAAGTACTCGGATAATTACTACCAGCACTTGCCGTGGGTGCCTGAGCCTGACTGGGCTCGCGAGCAGTAGCAGTAGCAGTAGCAGTAACAGAAACAGAATGATCAAAAGAAGACGGTCCCGCACCCGCTGGCCGCACGGCAGCTGCGCAATCAGATATTCGATCGAGATACCAAGGCCTACCAGGCGGTGAAGCGGCATGCGCTGCAGATAGAGCGACTCTTGAATCGTAGCCGTACCGGCAACCGACTAACCCGTCTATCCGGCGATGCGATCAGTGAAGTGGTGGCCGACTTTGACAAGCTCCAGGGCGGGTCGCGACACGGCCGTAAATACGTTGTGCTCACTATTCTGATGGTTTCGGGCTTGAGACTTGACGACGTCGTGCGCCTCATGTTGCTATCACTACAACCTTATTTTGCTGGCTTCGAAGTCACGGACCTCGTGACGCTCGTGAAAACCTGGAAGAATGGCAGCACTTTCGGGGACCTGGAGCACGTGATGGAGTTGGAGTTGGAAACACAGACATCTGATGGTTGATCTGATGGAGTGATCAAGACACTCGTGAACGACGTTTTCCCGGGGGAGAAGGCGATGACAATGCGAAGCGCAGACGAGCTGGCGTCCTGGAGAAAGGGATTTCAAGAGTTCAAGGACTAGGACAGCAAGGAGAGGGAAGGGTGCTGAACCTCATGAAAGTCGTCGAAGTCGCTGGACTACAACTACAGGCTGCGCGCGCGGTGGCTGAACCTGAACCAGAACAAAAAGTACTGGGAGGTGACATCCCTTGGCTGGGTGCTGCTGACCATCCACTGGCTGGAGCTGGAAGCGGCGAAGGGGACGCAGTCATAACAAAATTTTAGTCTAAGCCTCAAGGAAGCTTTCGTGAAGTTCCTTGAGTGGGGTACACACACGTTCAAGGAAATCCAGGCTACGAGGCGGCGCCGTGGCAGCAGCAACATGGTGGGAACGGGTCTGGGGTTTCCACGCAGTTTGATGGAGGTCACGGACGAGCTGCTCAGCCCGGATGTGCAGGCTGCAGGGCAGATGCAGCTGGAGCGGAGCGCGGAGGAGATGGTGGCTGGCATGACGTAGCTGAGCGCAGAGGAGTTGGAAGCCGAGTTGACACAGATGACGACAGAGTCCGACGCCTGAATTGCCGAGCAGGTGGAAAGCTGATTCTGAACGGAAAAGCAAAAAGTTGGCAGAAAGAACTTGGGCGGAAAGAACTAGCAGAAAGTCAGGTACGACAAATTTGTTCGTGAGAAAACTAGGATGCGCGAAGACCTTGAAAAGAGACGTAACGCCGAATTAATCGAACCACGCAGACGGAAGGGCGAGGAGCAACTGGCGCGGCTGCAAGAGGCACGCGAGAGAGCCCGAGCTGCTGCTGTGGCCAGGCCTGTCGCGAAGCCGCTTTCGGATGCGTTGCTGTACTGCCCCGAGATCTTCAAAATCATGAGCAAAGGGGGTCAAGGTCATAAGGACAATGGAGCTGAAATCGTGACACAGACGTAGATGAAGACCAAGGCCAAGAAAGCCGATGAGTTGTTCGGCAGGCACCTCGCGACGCCCGCCGTGCTGATACACATGATCGATGAGACGCTGCTGCAGCTGAAGGAGTTTGATGCGCAGGAGGACGGCGCGGCGCAATTTCCGACGCCGACGGAGGCACTGAAAGACGGAAGCAGAAAGTGAAAGTCGATCGCAGAAAGCCGCAGAAAGGATGCGCTTGAGAAGGAGCAGAAAGAGGCGTCGATGCTGCGCAGCATAGTGACGTCGCGGGCGTCGCGTCGCTCAGCGGGGCCAAGATGCGGCGCGATCCGTGAGGGAGCGGTTGGCGCGATCGTTGTCGGCCAGCAGAGGGACGTGCACTGAAAAGTGGAGAGAGAGATTCGACGACTGTCGGTTTCGGCGCTTGCGCACGAGAGTTTCGCCCCGGGCGCAGGAACTTGAAAAGCAAGTGGGAGTGCAAGTATGTCGAGCGTGCTGAGCCGGGTGTTCGCTCAGAAAGTCTCACAGCGGGAAGTTGAGATGCGGCAGATGCACAAAAACGCCCTGTTAAGCCACGGCGCTTGGGCTACCGCTACCGCTCTGGACGAGCCCGAAGTGAGAGGGAAGCGCTACTTGCACGACTTTTGGACGGCGCGTCGACCTGCAAGTACACTGATGTTTGCCAGCTTCTTGGAGGCGGAGAGCGCGGATGGCCGCAGTTTGTCGCTCGAGTTGGCGCAAGAGTTCTCGCGGAGCGGGGACGCGTTCCTGAGTTTGAAGGCGCACAACCAACTAGGAATATGCACAGGGCAAGGGGCCACTGAGATGATGCTGGTGTAAGCTTTTGACTTCATTGAGCTTAAAAGCCTTCGCTAGCATGGATCGACAAGACGAATACTTACTCACCTTAACCATTTTCAAAAATTTGTTAGTAGAACTAGAACTAGAAACATGTATTGATGATGTACTAGATGCAGGTCTTTTCTTACGGAAGAAAAACCTAAAGCTAAACTCGACGACGTGTTGCTTGACGATGTGCTGCTCAACGCGCTTCTGGCGTCTATCTATCACGACTAGCTCGGTCTCGGTCGTGGTATTGAATGATTTGCCGGTATTTCTATTTACATTTAGGAGCGTGTTGTAGTTGTGTTGATCGTCCGTACGTCGCAATCTAATAATCATAAAGTAGTCAAGTTCAAGTAGAACTAGAAGAACAAGAAGAACAAGAAGTTACGCTTAGTACGTTGTACCATAACGATAACACTGTTATTTGTAATTTGTGTTATCTTTCGTCGCACCTCTATTAGTGCGCCGCTTGCGACAAAAACCATAAGCAAGTGTTGAAGTTGATTTTGATGTTTGTGTTCTGGATCTCACCTATAGAAGAAAAACAGCGAAGGTAGTACATCATAGTCATAGATGAGAATGAAAGCAACATCAACAAGATTGATGTAGTATTGAGACGTTTCTAATTCTACATAGAGAAGTACTGGGAGATAATATAGGACGTAGGGATTGGTTGTGGTCGTCTACAGTGGCACGTGGGGACTCCACGAAGCCATGTCTTAGGCGGGTTAAGCCTACAACACCTATCAATAACAATATCATCATTCTGTGCTTGTCTAGCCTTGATTTAGTTGTATTAATTTAGAACAATAAGGAACAAGAACAGGATAGAAGTGAAGAAAACGAAAAGTCAAAATCTTGGTCTCAGAAGTTTGTCTCTGTCGGTTCTATTGTCGCACTACCAGTTTCACTTGGCGAGAATCGCCGTAGATGTAGTATTCACAAATCCACATTAAGGATTAGATTTTTTGAAAGCTGCTGCATGATCGACGTGGCACTCCTCCACCTCCAGCGCTGATTGTAATTAGAATGATGGACAACGATGATGTGATCTATGATTACTGAAATGTGTTCTGATATCGTTTTCTTTCTGTTCTTGATAATAAGAATTACTTAATGTAACTTGTTCTAACTCGAGGTGGTACCGGTACGTACGTTTCGTGAGTTGTTCTCAGTCGTACGTGCGCGTTAGCCGAAAGTCATTTTAGGGAAATAGAAATTAACTATTGATTTATTGACTTCTATTGATATAGTTATAATTTAGTGTTGTTCGTGGTACATATACAAGTGTTCGCGAAAACTCTAATTCTTCATGTCCGCAATATGCGACTAGTGATAAAGATAATATAAGAACAATAGCTATACCTATAGCAATAGAAATAGATACTGTCAGTGTAATCACAATGTCCTCCAAATCGAGCGCATCTGCACCTTACGCTGCGCGCTGGCTGCAGTCTCTATTTCAATCCGATCTGCGCACCATCTGTGCAGGTGAAGTTGATCTGGCGTCGGCTTCAGCATCTAACTACGGTCATTCACGAACGGACTCAGGAGCAGTATCGGGGGCGCATGGTAGACTGTCGCTCAACGCGCTGAAGCAGCGCAACGGCGGCAGCGGCGCTGCTAGTGGCGACTAGCTTGACTGATGTCAAGCATCGACGGTGACTGACATAGAGACCGCGACGAACTGAGAAGGAGAGCCTGAAGAAGAACAGAGCACGTTTATTGGGACAGTCAACAGTGGCTGTGGCGGTCCGGGAGCTGGACGTGCGCACAGTAAGAACAGTTCCACAGGCGGAATGGGTGTGGGACTTACTGCCTCTAGTGTCTACGCGCTCAATTCGTGATTCTCGGGGCTGCAGCTCGGCGCCAGTGCGGGCCTCGACCACCAGGCCGCTTTCCAGATTCAGATGAGTGGCGCCGGCGGGTTCGGGCTTGGCGCATGAGATCCAACAGGCGTGAGGTAGCGGTGGGCCACTAGCTGCGCCATCGGGCTGCACACAGACGGAGCCGCCGGCGACACCTTGCAGAAGTTCTTCGACCGCGTTGAGGCGTTGCTCACGCGGCTGAACGTGGAGTGCGCGAGCGGCGCGGCGAGGGCGTGCGTCCTCACGGTTATGGAGGAGGAGGCGGCCAAGTGAGTACTTACTTATATCAGTATTTTTAGATGTCTGTCTAAAACTACATCTCTCTGACTGTGAATCTGGTGTACTGGTTGACGATGATGTAGATGTTGAGGTTGAGGTTGACTGGGTTATGTTGCCTCTGCGCAAAATTCAGCAAATGCCGGTACCATATTCAACACAATCCCTCATCAGCCTGGACAACTCCGGTTTCGAAGATGCCCCGGTTGGCTCGGGTAAATGCGGCACGTTTCTCCGGCCATCTATCTTTTCGTCCATTTTTTCTATTTCCTACCTCATACAATTTCGAAAAAGACTTTGTCGTAAATTCGTGCAATTGACTGTTTATTAAGGTATGACGGCGGCCTTTACTGGGCCTCCGAGCGACCCTGGACCTACGGCTCCTTCCCAGCAGCCTCAGCTTCTTCTGCTTCTTAAAG
>JACLAC010009767.1_pt1 | contig 10531 bp, 6 predicted proteins | sample 8027881 | NCBI WGS metagenome assembly JACLAC01 (sample SAMN15725517, study PRJNA655200) | protist metagenome | isolation source: fluorescence activated cell sorting (FACS) single amplified genomes of... | place: Spain: Blaines Bay Microbial Observatory, Mediterranean Sea | collected 2016-01-19 | reverse complement strand
CCATCAGGCACGGGTCGATCACCGCCACCGCCGTGCTGACGATCTCGAGCAGCGAGTACGAGAGCGCCGAGGTGCGCCACAGCATCCAAAGGAAGTCGAGGCGGCCGCGCGGCGTGAAGGCCCAGTTCCGGATCTTGAAGCGCCACGCGAGGGAGAGTCCAAAGCCGGTGCCGAAGAAGAGCTCAAGGCTGAGCAGGATGTAGTTGCGCGCGCGCGACAACGGGCTAATCGCGCCGACGCTGGCAAAGGGGAAGGACGCGATCATGTAGACGCACAGGAGGACGAGCGCCGTGCCGGCGATGAGTGAGAAGATCTTGTCGCTCGGCTGCAAGGCCAGCAGCATCAGGAACTGGCCCAGCTGGTTTGACGCGCCGAAGATGGCAGGCGGGACGGACGCATCGATGAGGCCACGTCCATGCAAGATGAGGCTAGCTTGGGACCCCGCGAAGATGACGACGCCGCAAGCGAGCACGGTGCCAGACACCTTCAACCGGTAGGCGTGCGCGACGTTGCTCGCCTTGTCGAGCGTGGAAGTGACGTCAGAGTGTGCTGTACGCGAGCGCGTCGCCGTGCTGGGCGCGGCCTCGGTCGCCATGGCCAAAAGCTACCTCCTGTAGCGCGACGGCCGCGTGCTACAGGATTGCGTGCACAGTGAGGACTATTGATTTCTGCGGGTTTTTTTCCCGACTTGCAAGTAATCGTGCAACAGCTTTAGCAACATGTCTCCGAAACCGCCCGCCACGCCCCGACACCCCACCTCACAACAACAACAACAGACACAAGGGCGAGTCCCGCCGCCAACGCGCGCACCACGCAATACCTCTTCCACATGGTGCCACATCGCGACGACGCGCCGCCTACATGAAGGACATCCGATCACACCTGACCTCTCTCCACACACGCACTCGACACACGCACACAACGCGACAATTGGCCGCAACGTCCTCGCCCACCCGTGCCATAGCGAAGAGAGAGGAACGCTCCTCTCTCGGCTGCCGCCTTCGCCGCTCTCATCTCCGTGTCTGATCGTCCTCCGCCGTCTCCTCGTCCTCTATCGTCCTCGCGGCGCCTCCGCCTCCTCCTCCTCCTCCGGCTTGCTCACATGATGACCACCGCCTTGTCCTGCGGCGAGCCCATGCCGCCCGACGCGGGCGTCGCCGTATCCGCGGCGGGCGTCGCCACCTTGGCGGGCGTGCTCGCCGCCGACGCCGCGGGCACGGGCGCGGCGGCGGAGGATGTGATGAGCACCTGCAGCTTGCGCTGCAGGATGTCGACCTTCTCGTCGCTTGTGAGCAGCTCGTTGTGCAGCACCTTCTCGAAGCCCGCCTTGAGGTCGTTGCCGCTCGTCTGCCGCGCGACGGCGCCCCACTTGAGCACCGAGGCGCTCGGCGCCTTGGCCGCGCCCGCCGCGCCTCCCGCCTTGCCGTTGCCGTTCTCGGCGGTTGGCTTGGACGAGTCCTTGACGGCCTTGTCGAGGCCGGCGGCCTTGCTCGCCTCCTTCTTGAGCTCGGCGGCGATGGCCTTGCCCACCTTCTTCTTCTTGTCCTTGGCCTTGGAGGTGCGCTTCTCGAGCCACAGCAGCGTCGAGAGGAAGCCCTTGCGCCAAAGGAAGTAGTAGTCGGCCTCGTCGAGCTTGAAGTCCATCGTGCCCACGTACTCGGTGTTGAGCATGCACGTGCGCGAGTAGTTCTCCTTGGTCTGCACGCGCTCGTCGTTGGTCATCTGGATGGCCTCGATCATGCGCGCGACGAAGGCGGCGAGGTTGCCGATCTCCTTGGGCGCCATGCCGAGCAGCCGCTTCATCACCTCCTCGGCCTTGTTCTCGAGCAGCTCCTCGAGCTCGTCGCACGCGTCGATGAGCGCGGGCACGCTTGCCTGCGACGCGCGCACGATGGCCTGGATGGAGGCGAGCTTGTTGCCGTCGGCCATGCCGGGGCGCTGGTAGAGGTCCTTGATCTGCTTGCTCGCCCAGCCGTCCGTCTCGAGCACCGCGTCGAGCGCCTGGCGCGTCGGCGGCGCGCCCTTCTTGGCCTTGCCGCCGCCCTCGGCCTTCTTGATGTGGCAGTGGAAGTGGTGGTGGCGCAGCATCTCGGCCACGTGGCGCGCGGTGTCCGCCGCGTCCTCGCCGATGCCGAGGCTCGCGAGCAGCTCCGCCGGCGGGTTGGCGAGGCGCGCCGTCAGCCCATCGATGTCGAGCACCTCCGGCTCGCCGCCCTTGCCCTTGGCGGCGAGCTCGTCGCGCGCCTCGTCGCGCCGCGCCTTGATCCACGTCATGGCCGCGCGCAGGTCGCGGTCGAGCTTGAGGTGCGCCTGCGCCTGGTTGGTCAGGTGGTAGCGGAAGGGCGCGTACTTTTGCGCGGCGGGCGTGTCGGGCAGCATCGCCGCGTCGGACTTGCGCACGCGCAGCTCGAGCGCGTCGTTGCCGAGGCGCGAGTGCATCGCGTCGGGCTCCCACGCGCTCGCGAGGCGGAAGCCCATCGTCTTCGCGTTGACGGCGCGCACGCCCTTCTTCTCGTCGATGGAGCCGAAGCGCTCGACGTAGTTCTTGTGCCCGCCCTCGCCGACGACGCGCCGGAAGAAGGCGTCCTCCTTCTCCATCGACAGCCACCAGCCGTCGAAGCAGTCGATCGGGTAGTTGGCGAGCACGCCGCCGTCCACGTAGAGCTCCGTCGGCGAGGTCTGCTTCGCGTGCTCGGCCTTCGAGTCGGTGACGTGCATGATGGAGTTCTCGCCGCTCGCCTCCATCTCGCGCGTCATCTCGTGCACGTGCTCAGAGACGACCGTGTGGATGTTCTTGTCGCGGCAGGGGTGCAGCGCGACGGGCAGCGACATGGAGGCGCGCACGGCCTTGCGGATGGGGTAGTCGGGCGAGGTCTTGACGTGCAGGATCTCGACGGACGCGCGCGAGATGTTGGTGACGGTCACGGCGAGCTCGACGCCGTAGATGTCGTAGAGCTGCTTGAAGGTGATGTCGGCGGAGCCGAGGTACTTGTAGAAGAGCAGGCCGATGTGCTGGTAGAGCGCGTGGCCCGGGTGCAGCCCGAACTTGGAGTAGACGCCGCGCGCCTTGTGGAAGGGCGTCGACGAGTCTGTTGCCCACACGCGCGCGCGCACGTGGACGAGGGGAGAGACCCGAACAAGGGAGGCGAGCATGAGCAGCAGCAGCAGCGGCGGCGGCAGCAGCCGCAGGGCAGGGAAGGAGGCAGGCGGCTGGCTGCTCCTGGGCCGGTGGTGGAGCCCGAGAGGAGCGCGAGGATGAGGGTGCGGATGCGCAGGCTGCGTAGATGCGGAGTGGGACCGGGTGGTGGTAAACTTAATCTGCGGAGGCGCGCACCGAGGACGATGGGCTGCATGTCGACCATGGCCATCTCGAGGAAGAGCTGGTCGGCGTTGAGGCCGATGGCGAGGAGCGCGGCGATGAGCGAGCCCGCCGACGCGCCCGAGAAGCGCTTGATGTACGGCATCACGCCCGCCTCCTCGAGCGCGCGGATGGCGCCGGGGTAGATGGAGCCCTTGGCACCGCCGCCCTTGAAGACCAGGCACTCGTAGGGGTGGTCCGGGTGCGTGCCCGGCAGCGGCCGCGCGCGCGCGGCGGGGTTGGGGGTGCCCGTGTAGGGCGCGGGGCCGGCCATCGGGTTGTCCGCCTCGCGCCACGTCAGGCTCTTGATGCGCGCCAGCACCTTCGGGTCGATCTTCTGCTCGGCCATCGACTGGCGGCGCAGCTTCTTCGACTTCTTCTTGGCGGCCTCCTCCGCCTGCGCGCTGGCGAGGTCGGGCGGCGACGGCACCTTGTGCGACGTGTCGGTGCACATCGCATTGGCCGACTTCCACGCCGCCGTCATGCCCGACTTCGATTTTCCGGCCAATCCCAAAGCGCCCGTGTGTTGTTTTCCCAAGGGCGCTTTGCCCGCGGCCGTCTCCAGGTCGTGGAAGAGCTTCTCGCCGACGGTGTGTCCCTGGCCCGCGGCCTCAAAATCGCGTTGCTCCTGCTCCTCCACCGTCAAGCCGTTGGCATTCGTCTCGAGGCCATTGGCCTCTGACTTGAAATCGTGCGCGTCGTCTGATGAATTGGAGCGCGTTCTAGACAGGAAGCCAAAGATCTTATTGCTGAGGCTCTTTCCCCGGGACCGAGGGCTTTCCACGTCCTGCATGGTGGATGAGGTAGCGTCGCTTGCTCAGGGCGTCGGAATGCTCGCACCAACGATGTGCAGAGCAGTGGAAATGGGTGGAGAGAGCGTCCGATGCGTGCGCCTTCTCGTCCGCCGCTGTGTGTCGCTGCGTGGCACACGCAAGACGGAGAGAAAAGGCCGCTGATGATACGTTTCTTTGACGCGATCTCGCTCAATAAAAGGAACGGCCAAACTTACGTGGCGGCACTGCACTCCCTGAAACTGCACGCTCAGGTCACACGCCCCCCCGGGGCGGCCCTCAGAGCACCTCCCACCTCGCATCCTCGCTTGTACGCCAGACACCGATACGCGCAGCGGCCTCTCAATGGAGAACCGTGCTGCGACACCTCTGACCTCTGCACCTCTCGACCAACACTAAGGGTTAGTCAGGAGAGGGTGGGGCCAGAGCCTGGTGCGGCATAAGGATCCCGCCTGCTGTGCGGACTACCAAGCTGACGGCTCAGTTTTCCACGAGCACGCACCTCGCGACGAAACGCGAGCTTTCGGGGAAGAAGATTGGCCGGACGGCACCCGTTTGCACGAGGGCGGCTCGTCGGCTCTCTCGCTCCGCGGCCGTCGCTCCGGCTGCCGTGGACGATGACCCGTGCCCCCTTGCCTGCGGCAAATTCGTGATAAAATTCATTTGGCGCCGTCCCCTACGACTCGTACCGCGTGCCGCACGTGCTTCCGCGCGACCATGCTGCTGAATATTTTCTGTTTGCGCACGCTTGCAGCGACGACCGTCACCATGGCCAAGGTGGGGCAGGCGCGCATGAACCCGCCCGGTCCCACGGACACTTTGCATCACACGGGTCCCGGGCATCGACTCCATCTCTCAAACCGCCGCGTTCCCGTCGCTGTTGCCCTCAGGTGAGACCACGGCGTTGTGCTGCTCGACATGCCGTCAAACGTCTGCTGCAGGCAATTTGCCGACGGAGATGCTGCAGCCGAGCATGCAGCCGGCCTCTTGGGTGCCAGGAGGCCCCAGATTCACCCTCTTCTTCCTGCAGAAGTCGCTGATGTGCCGTGCCGTGGGCACGGAGGGCGGGGCCGGGAGCGAGCACTTGAGCAGCGTGTGCCTGTAGAGAGTGGATAGGACAGCGAGAGGGCACCAAGCTGACGCGTCAGCTTCAGGATCGAAGCTATATGTGTTAGTCCGCACGCCAGGCGTGAGGAATTTGCGCTCGCCCCACCCTCTCCTGACTAACCCTTACCAACACACCTCCAGCACCACACCACAACACGACAACACACACGGCCACCGCTCGACACCACCAAACCGGCCAGGCCACAGGCGCGCACGTCCACGCGCCCGCCTCGCCTGCTCTCACCTCACGCACCGCTCACGCAGAATACACAGCAGCCTCAGCGCAGAGAGGCCGCCTCTCCTCCTACTACTCGTCCCGTCGCCGCCGCCCTCCGAGCCTCGACTCAGACACACTCAGTCGAAGCGCGGGCGCGGCGCGAACTGGAAGTTGACGTTGGCCCGCTCGCTCGCGCGGAAGGCGGCGGCGGTGGGCCCCTTCTCGTCGAGGCGGTTGCCGCGCAGGTCCAGCTTGCGCAGCTGCGGGCTGCACATCAGCGCGGAGAGCAGCTCGCAGCCGCCGTCCTCCTCGACCTCGTTGCTCGCGAGGCGCAGCTCGCGCAGGCTGAGGCACTCGGGCAGGCGCCACGCGAGCTCCCACCCGCCGAGGTCGCCGATCTCGTTGGCCGAGAGGTCGAGGTGCGCGACGCTCGAGTCGGCGAGCGCGGCGCTGAGGCGGCCGCACGGCGACGCGCCGATGCAGCAGCCGTCGAGGCGCAGCGCCGTGAGCGTGCGCGCGCCCTTGAGGCTCTGCGCGACGGCGACGCAGCCGCGCGCGCCGATGGCGTTGGCTGAGAGCGTGAGCGACTCGAGGCAGCCCAGCGGGAGGGAGAGCGCGAGCGCCTCGACGCCCTCGGCGCTCAGCCTGTTGCCCGCGAGGTCGAGGCTCGTCAGGCCGGCGCCCTCGCGCAGCGCCCGCGCGAGCGCCGCGCACGCGCCGTCGCCGAGGCCCGTGAAGGGCACGCTGAGGACGCGCAGCGACTCGTTGACGGCGAGCGCCTTGCCGAGCGAGATGGCGCCGCGGTCGAGGAGCGGGTTGTGCTGCAGCTCGAGCGAGAGCAGCGAGCGGCTGCGCTTCAGCGCGCCCGCGAGGTGCGACGCGCCGTCCGCCGTGATCGACGAGCAGGCGAGCTGCAGGCTCTCGAGGCGCTCCGACTCGCCCACCGCGCGCGCGAAGAGGCGCATGCGGCTGGCCTCGGTGAGCGTGGTCGCGCCGGGCAGCAGGAGGCGCCGCAGCGCGTTCTGCTCGTCCTTCATGTGGATGTTGACCTGCGCCACGTCCGCCGGGCCGAGGTCGCACCCGCGCACGTCGAGCTCCTCCAGCGTGCCGATGCACTTGGAGAGCGCCTCACCAAAGGCGGGCGCCTGCGAGGCGAGCAAGGCCTCCTCCGCCTCCTCGTCGGCGTCGGCGTTCGCGGCGGCGTTCGCGGCGACAGCGGGCGGCGGGGGCGGCAGCACGTTGCCAGCGGCGGCGACCGCCGCCGCCTCGTCCACGGCGCCGGCGGCGCCCTCCTCGGCCTCGTCGTCCGCACCGGCCGCACCGGCCGCGCCATTGTTGACGCGGCCGATTTTCTCGCGCTGCAGCACGAGGCGGCGCGGGCGCAGGGCGTCGGCGCTCACGAGGACCTGGAGCGATTCGGCCCCGACGCCCTGCGCGCGGCAGTCGGCGTGCAGCTCGCGCAGCGACGGGCACTCGTCGACGAGCTGGCGCAGCTCCTCAGTCGACCAGGAGGCTCCGCCTAGGCGATGGGCGGTGAGAGTCTCGAGCTTGTGGGTGTCGCTGTGGCGCAGCGCGCGGATGATGCCTCCGCGCGAGAGGCTGGTGCACTCGCTCAGGTCGAGGGTGCGCAGCGCGCCCTCGGGCAGCCGGCGAAGCAGCCACAGAAGGAAGCGGTCAGTCACGACTTTTCCGGAGAGCGAGAGGGTGGGAGAGGCCAGCTGGCAGTCGACCTCCGCCTTGAAGAGGTGGCAGGTGCGGCCGAGGACGAGCTGGTCGGCCACGTGCAGGTGCTGCGCGATCAGGTGGCGCAGGCAGTCGTCCGGTAGGCGCGTAAGTTCGAGGACGGAAAGCGACATGGCTTGATGCAAAAGCGGACGAATCTAGTCGTCCACGCGCCCATACCTTGGCGCGAGAAGCGTTGAGGCATCGGAGGAATGTGGACCTCCGCGGCGTCCTCCGGCAGCGAGATCCCTGGACCGTGGGACCAAACCGGGAAGCGGCGCGTAGGGGCAGGGCAACTGGGCAAGCGTGGAGCATGCGGCAACGAGCAACGGTGAGTCACTACAACTCCTACCACTACCACTACACACATCCCTTCAGTCCGTGGTCGCGACCCCGTCACTCGGGCTCGAGCCTCCTCCTCCTCCTGCGCCATCGCTGCTGCTGCCGAGGGCGATGCGGCCGGAGAGCGCGGCGGCGACGACGAGCAGCAGCGAGGCCGCGCTCGCGGCGGCCCAGACGGCTCGCGCGACGCCGTGCTCGAAGCAGGCGCCGCAGACCGCGCCGAGCGCGAGCAGCAGCGGCGCCGCGCTGGGCGTCTCGCGCTTGGCAAAGGTCTCGCGCGTCCACTGCACGTCGAGCGCGATGAGCGCCGCCGCGCTCGGGTAGAAGCAGAAGCGCACGGGGTCGCCGTCGAAGTGCGTCCGCACGCACTGCGTGAGCATCACGCCGCCCCTCGCCGCCACGACGAACAGCCACATCGCGCCAAACCACAGGTCGAGGCCTCCTCCACGTGCGCCGCCACTCATTCGGCGGGTGTACTGGACCGCGAGCGGGATGTGGATGACGTTGACGAAGAGCACGGACGTCGTCTGCGACGGAAACCTCAGCGTCGCGTAGATCGCCAGCGCGATGCCGACGTGGTGGACGACCAGGTCCTTTGTCAGCGCGTTCAATGATATTTCGAGGCTCGCCTTGACCGCCAACAGCGCGGCCTCAAAGGCAAGCGAGTGGTACGCGCTGACGATTCGCGTGAAAAAACAGACGAGGTTTGTGCACGATGCCGCATGGCAAGCGAGCATCTGCGCGTCAAAGCTGCGCCAGAAGCTCATTGCGCGGTTGGATTGTCGGGGGTGACCGAGAGGCCCGATGGCGATGGAGCGCTCCGCGCGCTTGGAGCGCTCTCGCAGCTGCTTCGATCCGTCACTCGCGACCGCGAGCGGCCGTGAGCTCGTCGACGACGAGCAACCGAGCTGGGCACCTCACCAGGCGCGGGACGGCGAGCGATACCACGCCGACGCCGAGTCTGCATCCGCACTGGTGTCGAATATATCTTTGTATCTGCGCACGACCTCCACCTCTCTACACTTTCTTCGCGACGTCCCGGGTCGGTCTCTCCCGACGCGATACCATCGCCATGCACTGAGCATATACACACACAAGCCGGGCGGGCGCCGACCTCTTCACAACCCTGCGGGACGCACAGCACACGCACGGTCGTGGCGCGCACGCTCAGCACGTGGGCGGGGCGGCGCGCGGGCGTGCGTGGCGCGACGCCGAGAGCGCGCGCGATGATGGGCGCGAGCGCAATGCGTGCGTGGGTGTGCATTTGCGCGTGGATGGGTGGGTGGGTGTGCGCGCACCCTTGAGCAGCGCTGCGCACTCGGGGTGGTCCCAGGCGACGGCCTTGTCGTAGGCCGTGTCGCCGTCCTCGACCTCCTTCGACGGGTCGGCGCCGGAGGCGAGCAGGATCTTGATGATCTCCGCGTGCCCGTAGAAGGCGGCGACGCTCAGCGGAGTCCAGCCGTCCTTGTCGGACAGGTTGACGTCGGCGCCCGCGTTGATGAGGAACTTGGCGAGGCCGACGCGGCCGTGCATCGCGACCCACCAGAGCGCGCACTGCCCGAAGGACTCGTCCTGCCAGTTGAGCACCTCCTTGCACTTGCCATACCCGTCGAAGGCCTCCAGGTGCAGCTCATACAGCAGCACCTTGCGCACACGCTTCGGGTTGTTGAGCCGCGCGTACTTGTGCAGCTCCCACCCCCAGTCGTCGACGTAATTCTTCACCGTACTCTCCGCCTCCTCCGCGATCTGCTCCTTCGTCCAGTCCTCGGGCCACTTGGATGAGTACCGCCCCTCCGGTGGCGTGTAGTCATTGGGCCAGTCGCCGTCGTCCTTGTTCTCGGGTGCCGTCGTCGGCTCGTCCTCCTCGTCGCCTTCGAAGAGCATGGGCACCGCGCGAAGCCGCGAGCGTCCGGGACGGTCGCGCGCGGTGCGGTGTCTTGGCCTGCCGAGCTCTCAGCAGCAGCCGCGCTCACACAGAGGGCCACCGCGTCGGCAGCCACTGCGCAAGTGGACTCTGACAGACGGAAGAAGTCGTCTAAAAGCGGCCAAGTTCGTCGCGTGTTCACCAGAGGATCTAGGACGGACGAACGGACGGACGGACGACAAAACAAGCTCTGGCTCGGCTGTAGCGCTACATGGCAGGTGGCTTGGGTGGCGCGCTGCCTTGTGATGGCGTGGTGCGCTGGATAGTAACGGTCACCCGTGCAAGTTTGGCCACGCGACGCGCGATGCCGCAACGTCTCCTTCCTGTTCCCTGCTTCGGCCTTTGCCAATCCGACCACCTCGGCGCCCGGCTGCACCCGGCCGGTCATTCGGCCCGAAGCGCGCTACGCGACCAGCGAAAAAAGTTATGCTCGGCCTGTTTGCGCAAGCTCCGGCCGAGCGCGAGGCGCAGCAGCCACCGTGCTCTGCGCCGTACCGCGCCAGCAGCGCCGATCCGGCCAAGAATGGAGGCATCAGCCACAGCTTCTCGCATCGGCCGTCTTCCGCCGAGGTGAACGGCTCGGGAAGAGACGATCTCAGGGAGTGGAGCAGCATCAGTGCTGCCTCACGCGCATCGCGCGTGTCGCGCTCCGCCTCTCTCTCGCCTGAGCACCTGCAACCAGGAGGACGCAGACGGTTCACGTCCTTCTTCGACGGCTTGACCAGAGATAGTCTGGCCGTCACCAACATGCACGAGAATGCTGGCCAGGCACGTGGTCGCAGCCCCTCGCTGGGCCGCAACCGCTTTCTCAGCAACATGTCGGCGCGCGGCGCCTCGACCGAATCCACCAGCCCGCTCGGCCAGCGCAGCCTCAGCTGCCAGCGCAACCTCAGCTGCGCCGGGACGCTGCTCGGGCCGCGCCCCTCGCTGATCCCGACGCGCGCGCCCGGCTACGGCAAGGCGGCCTCGCTGCACGTCGAGCCGTCGGGCGAGGTGGTGGCGATCAACCGGCGGTCCGCCTCGCGCCTCGGCCAGGTCGTGCCGCGGCTCCTCCGCCTCCACCCGCTCGT
>JACLAC010013411.1_pt1 | contig 10532 bp, 7 predicted proteins | sample 8027881 | NCBI WGS metagenome assembly JACLAC01 (sample SAMN15725517, study PRJNA655200) | protist metagenome | isolation source: fluorescence activated cell sorting (FACS) single amplified genomes of... | place: Spain: Blaines Bay Microbial Observatory, Mediterranean Sea | collected 2016-01-19 | reverse complement strand
TTGCGTCGTTGTTTGAGTAAAACCAGAGCCTGCTTGAGTACTGGATCTTGCAGCGAACATGTAAACGCCTACTCCATGTTTTTTACCATCTTTGTACTCTCCTTCATATCTGTCGCCATTTGCGTAGATGTAAACACCTTTTCCATGTTTTTTATCATTCCGATATTCTCCTTCGTATCGATCTCCATTTCGGTAGGTGAAGACACCTTTTCCGTGTTTTTTGCCATTCCGATATTCTCCTTCATATCGTGATATTTTAATGCGGTTATTATTTTTTGTTTTTTTGGTATGGTTAGCTCGAAAGGCATCAACGAAGTGACTAATATCACGAACGACTGAAGTTTGCTTCGCCAATGTTTTTTTCGTTGGCTTCTTTTCGATTTCCTCAATTGCTAATTCTAAGGAATGTTTGAGTTTTTTGAGCTGGGCAAGCTGTTGTTGAACGCTTTGATCAACCGTAACTTCACTTTCTTCTGAAGATTTCCTTAATTTGCTAATCAGCCAAACCAACTTCCCTCTGTGTCCTTCCTTCATCTGAGCAAAGTCCGCGATTTCGATGATTTTCTCATCAGGGGAAGATATCATGTACTGCAGAAGGTTTTCGAAACCTTGAACCTTAAATGAGCCCATTTTCTCAGCATACTGACCAAGATTATTCTTTTCCAGGAAGTTCTTAAGAGAATCGATTTTTACGACCATTTTGTAGAGGTTGATAGTTGGAAACTATTTGTATGTGTATTGATTGATGATCTGAGTCTTGTTGTCGTTGTTTGTTTTAGATTTGTATTTTTCTAGGGGAGTGGGATGATCTGTGAGTTGCGGCAGAAATGAATGAAGTACATGGTTTCAAAGAATTCGGAGTGGCAAAGAAATCACAAGAAATTTCATCTGAAAGTTCTCGGAAGGAGAGATTTGGGAAAGCCACTCCAAAATTCGTCTAGCTAATCATTCTTCAGCTAAGGACGAATCTAGGGAATCTGTGTATCGGGAAACCCTTCCGATGAAACTTCTGTGAAGTTGACGGACCTTTCCTTGAAAAGCCACTCCAACTAAGTTACTTGGAAGCCCCAACTTGTCTCCAAGTGTCTCTAGTTACTAGAGTCTAGCCTAGCCTAGTATGTGTGAGACTCTCTCTGTCTGTATGAGGGGACTGTCTCTAGTATGTCTGAGACTCTCTCTGCATGTCTGAGGGGACTGTCTCTAGTAAACAGACTTGCTGCGCCACTGGCCCAGACAGACACACACTGTCTCAGTCCAAGGCAAGATTCGAGGATCTTCGAAAAATTATTCTTGGTCATGATGACGACGAGCCATCATTTATTGGAGGGGAGGGAGGCCAAAGCTTTATTTAGTTAGGTAGGCTTAGGTATTAGTTAGGGTAACACCGTGACTATGTTTTTAACCTGACTGAGGCATGCGCGAAGGTGTTGGTATTATAACTTCAAGCCTTGCTTGGTAATCACAGTTAGTTGGTTTATTACCTTTCGAAATTGTAGTCAATAGACTAACTAACTAACTAAAATTTAGAATATCGAGTAGCAGTGCCCGTAGCCGGTAGGCTAACTCACTCTGCCTTAATCAGGTAACAATGTTAAGCTGATGATATACATAAAATTAAAATCAAGACAATACGTATATACATAAAATATATATTGGCTGTATTATTTCTTGTAACTCGCAGAGCCCGCGGAACGAATGAACCAACAACACATCCACACAACAAAATGGGCCACAAAATAAATGCTAGCACCGTGACTGGTTCAACCCTTCGTTGTTTGAACGAAGAGCTTCGTATGGAGCAAGTTCGTTAGTACCTGTAACTTATAAGTTAAGCTACTACGTACGAAATTAGTTAGTTAGTTTAGTTGGTGAGACGGGAGAGACAAATGAAATTTTTTAAAATCATTCTGTAGTACTAATTTAGTTAGGTAGGGTATATAGAGATCTTAGGCTTACTCGAAACTTAGTTAGTCGTCCCTCCATTCGATTGGATTTGGTAGGATTCGATTCGATTCGATTCGATTCGATTCGATTCGATTCCTCAATAATCATCATTGAATGAGATTGGTCTCACATTTTAGTTTAGTTAGTGATTGATTTCCACTCTCGATCTTAGATCGAAACGAGGGACTTCCTTAGGCGCTTCTGAATCCCTACCTAAAACTTATAAGACATAGAGAGATCTTGGTTACTTAGCGGCGCTAAGCAGGCGGTCCTTGCTTACTTGATTGAATCACTCCCGCGCGAACACGCTCAGACGCTCCAATTGTGTGTTCAAACACGCGCGTTCAAACGGGACTCCCGCTCCACGAAACTTTCCTCTCCTTTGCGACAGCGAGGAGAACCGATTCCCTCTGGCGAAATGCCGGTGTCGCGCCACGATGCAAGAGTGATAGTTCCACTTGCAGCGTCTCGGCAAGTGAGCTGGGCGGAGGACTGCACAGGACGCATCTCTCACTCTGACATTTTTGCCTTTCAACCGTGACCGCGGAATGGACGGATATCTTCGTTCGCGTCTGAAAAGCTCCACGGCTTGTGAGTGAGAACTTTTGCCCATAAACGTAAGTGTGACGCAAAATCATTCATAGCTGGCTTTGCTCCAATATATTTCTTGAACTGTGAATCACCGAGCAACAAGTGTAAAATAGGATGGATTACGACGAAGGGGAAATTTACACCAGCAACCAACAGCAAAACGAAGAACTCGACGACTCCCTGCGATATGACGACAGTGGTGATAAAAACGAACTAAAACCATCAGAAGCACGAGCGAAGTTCAAAAATTTCATACGAAGCTTTGTAAGAGGCAATGTATTCATATATCGCGACCAACTCATACAGAACTATCGCCGCAACCATAACACCTTGAGTGTCGATCTTCGTGACGTTGCCAACTACGAAAGTGTCCTCAATGATGCACTACAGATGTACCCTTCGGTGTATCTTCCCGAGTTTGAAAATGCCGCGCACGAAGTTCTTGTTATGATTCGTCCAGAGCCGAATGAAGACGAAGCTGCTCCGATACCCCAGATACAAATTATGCTTAAGAGTAACCAAACACCAATTTCTATTCGTAAAATCACCGCTGTCCATGTGAATAGGCTGCTGCGAGTTCCAGGAATCGTTATCAGTCAAACAAAAACAAGACCAAAAGCGGTTGAGATTACAATCAAGTGCAAGACTTGCGGTACCGTGAGGCGACTCCCATGCGGCTCGGCTTTTGGAGGAGTACAGCTTCCTCGAAAATGCCAAGGCAATTCTACACTCGATGACCAAAGTAGTGAATGTGGTCTTGATCCATACGTGGTTGTTCCGGATAAGTGCCGTTATGTAGATCAGCAGACATTAAAGCTGCAGGAAAATCCAGAAGAGGTTCCGACGGGAGAAATGCCCAGACACATCCTCCTTTCGCTTGACCGCAACCTCGCCGGGAAAATCGCACCTGGTACAAGAGTTTCTGTTATGGGCATATCAAGCATATTTAGCTCCAGTGGTCGAAAACAGCTTGCCGCAGTTGGAAGCCGTATTCCATTTATCCGGGTTGTTGGCATTGAGACGCAAAAGGAAGGCAGTGGGAGCGCCTTCAACCATTTTACACCAGAAGAGGAAGAGACATTCAAAGAAATGTCACGTGACCCAGAAATATACAGCAAAATTTGCAATAGCATATCGCCTTCAATTTCTGGAGATTATACAGTGGATATTAAGAAAGCGGTTGCATGCCTGTTGTTCGGTGGTTCTCGGAAACTTTTACCCGATGGAATGAAGCTACGTGGTGATATTAATATTCTGCTTTTGGGAGATCCGTCAACTGCAAAGTCGCAGTTTCTTAAGTTTGTCGAAAAAGTCGCCCCAATTTCTGTTTATACAAGTGGTAAAGGGAGCAGTGCCGCTGGTTTGACGGCCTCAGTGATCAAGAGTGCTAATGGCGAGTATGTTCTGGAGGGAGGCGCGATGGTCATTGCTGATGGCGGGGTTGTATGCATTGACGAATTTGATAAAATGCGTCTTCAAGATCGTGTTGCTATCCATGAAGCAATGGAGCAACAAACTATTAGTATTGCCAAGGCTGGGATCACCACCATTCTGAATTCAAGGGTTTCTGTCCTTGCAGCGGCGAATCCCGTCTATGGCCGTTATGACGATGATAGGTCAGCTGCTGAAAACATTGATTTCTTGCCATCAATTTTGTCGCGTTTTGATCTAATTTTTATCGTGAGGGATATTCGAAGTGCCAAGAGAGATGAAAGTATCGCAAGACATGTTATGAGCGTACATATGAATGCTGAGAATCCTCTAGGCATCGCTGAGGGCGAAATAGGACTGCAGCAGATGACAAAGTATATTGCATATTGCCGATCCCGATGTGCACCTCGTTTGACGGAAGAAGCTGCCCAGGTTCTTCGCAATCACTACGTCCGCATTCGCCAAGAAATGCGAGTTCGAAAGCAAACGTCTATGGATGTTGTACCTATCACTGTCCGTCAGCTAGAAGCAATTACACGGATCACTGAGAGCATCGCAAAAATGCACTTGTGCCCACAGGCAACAATTGATCATGTCCAAGAGGCAATCCGCCTCTTCAAAGTGGCAACATTGAATGCTGCTACATCTACCGGATACGCACATGTAATGAATACCAGTCTTCATTCTAATGCCAGCATGAAGAACATTCAGACTGTCCAGGATCAAATCAAGCGGAGGGTGGCGATCGGATCAAGGGTCAATTACAGAAGAGTAATTACCGAATTTCAAAATCAGGGATATGAGGATCACTCGATTCGCCAGGCAATAGAAATAATGGTCCGCCAGGGCGACTTCAATTATCAAAACCAACGGAAAAGTTTGAAGCGCCTGCGCTAAGTTTTTTTATCGATATGATTTGTAAGTTATGCATGTTACTCGTACCGAAGATAGAATCATAATCTTATTGTTCATAGACAAATATAATCTTAACACCCTCTTTAGAACACGATTAGTGGGAAGCGACATCTGAAAGTCGATGAGGTCCACGAGCTCAGCGGTCTAGTTAGGGTTAGGGTTATGTTATGATAGTATCCTTACTACATTGTATGATGTCATGATCCTACCTAGTATCGTAGAATCCTACGAAGATTTTAAACCAATTAATTTTGATCGATCTTGAGTGACACCGACACCAAAGACGCGTCAAGAACAGCCTGAGCAGGTCCTATCTACGGATAATCCACCTCGCATTGCCTTTTCTTGTCGCTGAAAAAAAAAAAAAAAAAAGAGAGAGAGAGATTAAGGGAGGGAACATCACGCGAGTAAACATCTGTTTTTCAGACAAAAAATCGGATTTATGCGCCCATCAGCGCTTTCGCAAGCTATGGTTTCGGCTATGCTACTCATCTTTCAAAAGCCGTTAGAGGGAAAGCCTTGCATACCGGCACTGACGGGACAACAGAGTCTTCTTGAAAAGTGGCCTTTCACGGTTGATCAACACAAGAGCTATTCGTGTTCAAGCTCCGCAGGTGCAACAAATGATCTCGGAAATGAACCATATCACTGCTCTGGACAACTGAACTCGGTATTTATCAACGTCACTCGAGGAGAAGCCGAATGTCTTGTTGCCAAAGCTTCTGCTTGCAAGATTCCAATGCACGACTTCATTAGTCTGGATTATGATTTCCATATTGACTCATGCATGGGAATATGGGCAGCCCCTCTTTGGATGACTCCAGATAAATGGCAATGGGGACCAGGAAGTGGCGAGATTGATAGCGAAGAATTCTGTTCACGAGATTCTATACATTTGAATTTTGCTGGTGGCGGAGCGCAAAAGAAGCTTGATCCAGAGATGTTTTCCATAGATGATGCTTCAGGACACGTTACGGTCCGAAAAGACGATGCTGGTATAGTCACGATCAGTGCTTGCACTTTACAGGAAGCGTATGCCAATGGTGAGCAGTGCCATAAACCCAATTATACTGATTGTTCTAGCTGCTTACAGTCTAGTAATCAATATGGATGTTGGTGCAATGAAAATAGCGATAACATATATGGGAGCGGTGGATGTGCAAAAAGTGGAGGTGGTGATTGTGAATGGACGCTCGTTAGTGATATTTGGAATGGTGTGAGCGGCGATTCTGGATATCAAGGCTGTATGACTGCAGTTCCTTCCATTAATCTTCCTGCTGGTCAGCCGAACCTTGAAAGCAAATGCTCTTTCTCAGTCGAGAGAATAACCCTACGAGGTGGAGGAGAAAATGCGTCACTAAGATGGGGTGCCGGAAGTCCTATACAGTGTGCAGAACTCACAACTCTACGCGCAAGATAAATATTAATATTTAATGGATACAAATGAATTTTATGTTTCTTATAGCTGAGATAGAAATGATGTGATGGCGTAATGTAACTTTTCCAATTTTGAGGATGATATATATTTACAAAAAAATGACTATTTTGAGTAGATAGAGCTGAAAAGTGTGAGTGTATGTAAGATAATACGTTTAATCGATGATGAGCTATATTATTAAGCTCCCAACAACGATAGCTGTATGTCCGTAAATGGGATTTGATGGACATTTTATCATCAACTTCGATGGACATGATTTGATCGCGATTCATATCTATCAAACATGCATCATGAAATTTGGCATAATCTAACTATTTTCCTTATCAACGATGCAAGTAGTACACATGAATCTCTTCGCAGAGATCATTCGGGTAACGAGTCTTACTCGTGATGATACATTGCAACGCTATAAAAACCAGATGGATGTGCATTGGACTCTCCTAATGGCAGCTTCAACTGGCCAGAAGCAAACAATCTCAAAAATCCTTTGCCAAGACAGGTCAATGATCGATAATTGCCATAAATTAAATGGAGCAAATGCGCTTTTTATGGCCGCCCAAAACAATAAATTAGAAAATGTGGTTCACTTAATTGACAGCGGGGCGTCAATAAACAAATCAATTACTTGTGGCAGGACAGCTTTACATATTGCATCTCAGCAAGGCCACCTCAATATTGTGTCTTGCCTACTTGAAAGAAACTGCAATGTAAACATATCCTCAAAATCAGGAAGCACAGCTCTAATGTCTTCTGTTGTCGCAGGATATACATCCATTGTAAAACTATTGATTGCCAACAAAGCAAATGTAAATGCAAAAAACTCACAAGGTGCGTGATTTTGTATGAATGTTGACATCAATGGGAAGAAATATTTCCACACTTGAAAAAAGATTCATAATCTCGTTATTCGTGTGCAATTTGTTTTTCATTAGGTTTGACTGCACTTGCTTTTGCATCTGAAAAGTGCAATGAACATATTGTAGAATTACTACTCAATAGTGGCGCATATGTTGACGAAAAAGACTTATCAGGTGAGACCCCATTGCATCGCGCCTGTTTTTACGGTAACGTAAAAAATGCGCAAATCTTGCTCCAAAGGGGAGCTAATATCAACAGTAAAAATATCTTGGGTCAAACAACACTTCATCTCAGTTGCTACAGCAAAAACACTAACATTGCTTTATTTCTGCTCAAAAATGGGGCTAATACTCGCGCAATCGATTTTCAGCACTGCAACACACTTCATCACGCTACTGATGCAGGTAATTTACGTCTTGTCGAAATTCTTTTAAAGAAAGGAGTAGATGTAAGTGATCGTGCTCTTAATGGATGCAAACCTTTGGACATTGCTATCATTAAGAAACATAATCAACTTATTGGCATTCTAAGATATTTACCTTTGCAATACTTCATTGAAAAATCTCTTCGACAATGGATGCAACTAATATTTGCAAGAGCTTGCTTGAACCATTCAAGCGGCTTCAAGCGAAGTGTGAAGACTTTGATGGAATATATTGGCCTTCACTGTGGAGTAGGATTTGCAGATGTTAGAAGATTAATAGGCCTTCATATATCACACCGCAATTTGGGTATCAACGTCCACTCTATTATTACAATTTTGAAAATGATTTTGCAAGAGCCTATGATAAATAATAATCGCTTCATAGACTGCATCGCAAAAGAAAGGCATAGCTTTACATCATCTTCAACTGTTTTAGAGTTTTTGCAAAATGGAAAGCATTTTCATTGTCAGATTCCAAAAAATACAGAATTTGCGTATTTTACGTATTGCGCCAAGGACATCATGCAAAATTTCTGCGCATACGAAATAGCTACAGCAAGAAGAGATATAAAATCAAGAACCAGAGCTTGGATAAGTGTTTTACAACTCTACGGTGATATTCCAAATCATGAGCAAAGATATCACGTCAATGAAAGAATGTTCGGATCTCTGCACAAGTCCATGGAATATGTTAAACGTTTGACACTTACACATGGAATGAAGGAAAACTTTGTTGTTAGATTTTCATACCTTCGAAGAGTGGTGACAAGAAAGATGGATCAATGCAAATGGAGCCCATGGCTAAGGCAACTCTCAGAAAAAGCAAAAGGGAGCTTTTGCTTTGCACTAAAAATACTGACTTCGGCAAAAAACAATAAGTTGTTTCAGAAATACCTACAAAACTTGAGATATGGCGACGGTGTATACTAAGAATACAGGTTTGCCGTGTGAGGATTGCATATAATATACTTATCCGTGATTTACGTGGCGCTATCTTGGATGGCAATCCTGGCGCCGTAGAATAGATACCAAGCGTACAAGTGGTGTGAAAGCTATTCACAAATTGGAAATAAGACGCGAATTCTTTGATACTTGATCGCCAGAACTATCGAGAAGATCAATCATATCTTTTATAGCCGTCTCTAAGGCAGAAATGAATAAACCAGAATTTGTTTTTGGGTATGATTGACTTGTCATAGCAGTGACAAATATCGCATCTGCTTCGATACCATATACGATACCTGTACTTTCTTTCGATACTTCATGAAAGGACACAGGTCCAAGGCATGCATTTGGACATGTCACGTGCGAAGTGGATAACATCCACGAGCTTGCTCTTTTCATGACAGGACTTTCTAGTAATGATATGACTTCTATGTTCGGATTTGCTTTGCGCATTTGCGAATGGGCTACTGTCAAGCAAAATAGATGCCGATCAATGCCGTATCCCTTCGATGCATTGTGGCACATTTGACTATGATGGAGCATAGCTTTTCGTAGCAGGGATCGCTTTTTTGCACAAGATTTGATAGAAATATCATCCATAGATTTAACAAATACCTTCGAAATTGACGAAACAGATCTCCCTGTCTCCGTTCGGCCTAAATTGAATTGAAGGGTTGCAATAGATTCATATGTTGAAGGAACGAAATTATGAAGTCTGTAGTAAGCAAGCTGCATTGCGATCTGAACGAAACTGTCTGGAGAAATTTTGTAAATGTTTTTTAATTTGCTTTTACCAACTATGTGTATTCTTTGGCAGCATACAGACCAATCATTATACACTTCTCGCACAATGCTTTTAGCATCTTGTAATGATGAATGATAATCTATTGATTCCGGAATGTCCCATTTCAATTCTTCAAACGGGAAAAGAGAATTCTTATTGCATGCTTCGAGGAATATTTTGTCACATTTTTTCAGTAGTGATGTTTGATATGCGAATATATGCTCATTCATGCGAATTAGTGGGACAGCATCTTGTAAAGAGTGCTCCATTGTACCTCCGACGAGCCCATCTTCGAATACAGTGAATGAAACATTTTTATCGTACCAACGATTCGCACTGTCACGCGCAATCGAAACTTCTTTCAGATGACCCGCTTCATCTGTTAAGGTGCTTTGACAATAAGAAGACTCAAGATTTATCAGTACCAACGCATCTGCAATAGCGTCCAAAGATGCTGCATTGATTTCACTGTGCCGTTGAAGGAGCTGTCGAGTATGCCACCACCTTGTTCTAGGAAGTGCCGTCAGCCAGCCAGGATTATATTTTCCATCATCACGATCCAAGTCTTGATCCGTAATTTTGACAATTTCGTTGAGATGTTTAACTAATTCTGCTGGCTGTAAACTGCGATTGTGAGCATTGCGACAAGTTGAACTTAGCTGCTCGTCAGCAATGGTAAATAATTTAAAAAACCTTCCCTTTCTTGATACAATTACATATGGTTTGTACGTATTAGATCCTATCCTTTGCCTTTCCTCATCATACGTTTCAAAACGACAATCTTGTTTATCTTGATACTTACCTGGAAGTCGTTGGGATCGAAAAAGATTCCTGTACTGTTGCATGGAAAAAAAGTTGACTTTACCATCACGTTGTACATAACCATCAGGATTGAGAGTTCCCATGCGCAAATGCTCATGAAAATCATGTACACCAAGTATGACAAGTGCGGCGCGTTGAACCTGGTCAAGCTCTGATTCGCATGGATATCGCTGCAGATTTCCTTCTTGTGGGACTAAAGTCGATCTTGAGCTGAGATATGCATATTCTGTCCACCATTTGGCTGTGTAGTTGTCTGTTTGAAAGAGCGCGAAAATTATGCATTTGTTGAATATGTATTTGAGTTAGTTACCGGAAATCATGCATAGACGGCTCATGCATCGTTTGCAAACAATTAATATCAGCATTAAAATGATAAAAAA
>JACLAC010020070.1_pt1 | contig 10535 bp, 8 predicted proteins | sample 8027881 | NCBI WGS metagenome assembly JACLAC01 (sample SAMN15725517, study PRJNA655200) | protist metagenome | isolation source: fluorescence activated cell sorting (FACS) single amplified genomes of... | place: Spain: Blaines Bay Microbial Observatory, Mediterranean Sea | collected 2016-01-19 | reverse complement strand
CACACCATCGATCCAAACGACCGACCATCAACCATCAATCCCATCCTCCTCCACACCAAACAATCATCATAAACTTCTTTTTCTATTATAATAATTCGAGATTTGTTGTAATCACAAAGACTTCTGATATATTTCTATAATGCGTGTTCATAGATAAGAAATTGTTCTTATTTCACTAGCGTCTGTTTGAAAGAAATACACACGAAGAATAGAAACCACGAACTATTTTTTTGTTTACATTTTTATCTTTTTTACGTTTGATCTTTCGTTCCCGGTGTACCTACAGAATGAGTCGTTACGATCGTCTTTCGGGGTCGCCCCAAGAGGCCCGTATGCAACAAGAGGTTGCCCAGCTTCAGCAACAGGCAGTCATGCAGCAGACAATGATGCAGCTCACACACATCTGCTGGGAAAAGTGCGTCAAATATGCGGATAGAACTATTTCGTCCAGCGAAAGCGAGTGCGTGGCAAACTGTGCCAAATCTTACTTGAACACTACCCAGTTTTTGCAAGGTAGAATGGTGAAGGCGGCGCAGCAGCAGCAGCAGCAGGGCGGCTACCGGTAATAATCGCTGGAGTTTATTACTTAAGAATGTCCACTGAAGAAGTATACCGTATCTCGGGGGCACCGTAATACCCTAAAACATTGAGTTTCCTTCTCATGTATATATATACCAATACATATATATTAAAATACGAAACGCTAAGCATTCAATACCGTTTTCTCATCTCGTCCCTGTCAAAGACCACTGGGTGGGTCTCCTTGGTGGACATTTCATCCTCTCGCCATATCTTGATGGTCTTGTCGCCTTCGCAGGTAATCAAACGGGAGCCTGACTGGTCGAAGGTGCTTGCAAAAATGGCGGCTTCCCCGGCTAGCGACCCCGGCTGGTTGATGGTCTTGGTGCTCTGAAAGACATTCCCACTTTTCCAGTCCCAGAACTTCAAGATTCCATCGTCCCCGCCGCTTACCATGACGCCGTCGTGGTTCAAGGACAAGCAATTCACGATCGTGTCGTGCCCTTGGAAGTTGTCCATGAAACGGCCTTCTGGAAACTTCCATTTCTTGATGTTGTCCGCGGAGGCAGAGGCAAAGGTGAATTCGGTCGGGTGCAGCGCCATCGCCCGAACGCCCTTCTTATGGTTGGTCAGCGTGGTCATGGTTTTCCCCGTCGCCAAATCCCACAAGCGAATCGTGCTGTCCGCCGATCCGGTGACCACCTGTGGGTCGGCCCCTTGGCACGCGACGGTGTTCACCGACCCGTCGTGCCCGCCAAGGATGTGGATTTGTTTCTTTGTTCTCATGTCCCACACCCGGGCAGACGAGTCCCGTGCCCCGGTAACGAGAACGTCGAGGGTTGGGTGCAACGCCACAGAGTACACCCCACTCAGGTGGCCATGGTAGTGACGGACTACTTGGTTCGTCTCCAAGTCCCAGCACTTGACGGTCTTGTCGTCCGACACCGAGAAGAGGTACGGGTGGCGTGGGGAAACGACAAGTCCCCGGACGGTATTGATGTGCCCGGTCAACGTGAGCTTTAGCGTCCCTGACGCAAGGTCCCATATCTTAATCGTGCGGTCTGCGCTCCCGGTAGCAAACCACTCGTTTCCATGTTCCACAGCAACCGACCTGACCCATCCCAAATGCCCACTAATCACGCGCATTAGCTTCCATTGCGGGTGCCACGTGGGCTCCGCCCGTTGGCTTCTATTGGGGCGCCGCAGCGCGACGGCGAGCGATTTGACCTCTTCCGTATTCGTCCGTTTGTTGAACGCAGAGACGGCGTCCGCGGCCTGCTCTGGGCGGTGAACGGTCAATTCCGTCGAAGGGGCTGCCAGTGCAGCCGCTGGCTTGTTTTCTATTTTCTTTGCCCTCGCCTCGGCCTTCGGTTGCCGGCGCGACTTTTTCTTCGTTCTTCCCGAATGGTTGTTGTTCGGCAGGTCCTTCACTAATTTGTACTCGTAGGTCGTTTTGGACGTTTTGTGCACTCCGGTCGACCCCAGAAACGGCGCGTCCAAGTAGGCAACACCGTCTCTGCCATCGTGCTTAAATAGTTCATACGTTCGTTTAAACGATGCAGACAGCATTTTCTCAACCGACTCGTTGACTCCTTGAACCTTTTGGCTAGACATTATCCCGTCCGTTCTACTATTTTGCTATAAACTTTCCCCGGCGTAAGCCCACCCACTTACAAACACAAAAAACAAGCTCGTTACGCGTATACACAATCAAAGTAATGATACAGCACTTCTTCTTCTCTTTAGATGTATTGAATTTAAGAAAAATAAGAATGGGAAAGAAAACGAGGAGTGATATATCTTACGTTCATTAGTCATTTATATTGGAAGGTCTATAGCTATAATATTGAATGAGATTAAAATTTGTAATTGAGGTACCAAGTAGTAGAAGGTGTGAGAAAAAAACAACAAAGAAGAAAAAAATTATTATTTTATTTATTACGCGAAGCGAAGAAAAGAGAAAGAAGAAGCGAAGAAGAAGAAGAAGAAGAAAGAAGAAGAAGAAAGAACAAGAACAAGAACAAGAAGGAAAGGAGGAAATTTATTTATTTCCAAATAAAATAAAAGGGAGGGGAAGTGGTATTACAATACTATTACTATGGTACTTTATTAGCATGGAATACAACAGAAAAGCGAATAATAAATCATGATGAGAGAAAGGAATAAGTCATATTTATTTATACACTACCGTATGTGTGACCAACTGTTGCATATTTGTTCATTTATAAAAATACCTAGACGTATATTCACGAATGGAATGGAAAAGAAAAGATGAGAATGAGAGACTCACAGACAGAGTTCTTTTGTGCCTTTTGTTTGCTTTGTTTATAAATCTGCGAAACCCTTTTGTAAGTAATTGTATAGAAAGATGGCGAAGATAACGTTCCTTAGAATATTGGTGGTTTTGGCTGTTCCTGCGTCTTTTTGTATCCATTTTGGGGTAGGGGCTTCCGTTAGAACAAAGGTGGTCCCTGACAGTCCTTTGAATCTACCAAGGCGAAAGCGGCGTGTGTTTACCCCACCGAACACCATCCGAGAGAAAAACTTTCGTGGGCAATATACACTAGACGGGGGTTTGTTTGAAAGTTACAAAGACGGCACGTGCCATCAGCAGAAGGAGGCCTCTGGGGTTTGCGCCAAACCGTGTATGGAGCATTGGCCCGAGGATGAACCCTCTGGGCGCTGCATAGTCTCCGATCGGACGGGCCAATGCATTTGTGTAGATCCATGTGCGCTTATGGCCCGGCCAAAATATGCTAACTTTGGGAATGAAATTCCAGGGTCCGGGTGCGATGAGTGCGTGAGGCACAAGTTCGATCAATCTTCGATCTCCAAGAAGAGGTGGGTGATCAAACATAGCCCTATCAACTGCGCTTGGTGCGGAAATGCGTGCATCAGCGGGGACGCACATGGCGCAACTGTTTTGGGGACCGATTGCCCCGACGAATACGATTATACCCTAAACAACTGCAGAAATACTGAGTTGACAGTAGAAGAGCTACATGGGGCGCAGGCCGACGAACCGTACGGAAGCGACCGTGAAAACGCGGGAGAATCGCAGGGAGAAAATAGTAACATCCCCGACAACGTGCCGGAGGATGTAGGAAAGCAGCTGCTGCAAGATGTTGTTCAGAGAGTCCAGGCTTAACCTCTAAACTTGTACGATCTTATGTACCTCGTCGTACTTTCCTTCTAAAATTGTCAACATCGCTGCGGTGTGCCTTTTTTTGTGGGTTTACACCAACAATTACAGCACAGATCGAATTGAAGAAGTCGTTGGGAACGAAGATCAGGGCAGGGCAAGGCATTCGTGTGTAAGTGGGTGCCCCCAGCCTCTTCCGCAACCGCAGCCTCCTCCTCTTCCAAATCCCTCATGATGTGCGGCACGGCCTCCTCGCTAATCACCTGGGACGCGGGCTGCGTCCTTTCACAGGTGCGTGCGGTGCGATTCCCGTACCGAATACGGGGACGGATAGAAGAAGAAAAAGAAGAAGAAGAAAAAACTACTACGAGTAGTAATTAATAATAAAAAAAAGACAAAGTATGATTCGATCCGATTAATCATTCATATGATGTTTCTTTTCTCTTCAGTAAAAGGTTAAAAATCGATATCTTGGTATTTATAGAACGAAGAAATTGTGTGTACATACCGTAGTTTGAGGAGATATTAGTTCCTGAAAATAACAGGTTGCCCTCACCCCATCGTCGTATGCCGTCACGAGTTCTCTCTTCACCGAGCGTTTCAAAAATGAAAGAGCTTTCGAAGTCTATTTTGAAAAAGTTTAACGCAAAACCAGTGGAAGATTCACGGCTCGGTGCGGTCGAAGTGAACATCAAGGCAGTCGACAAGGAGGCTTCCACAAACACTATCCTAGAACCGATCGAGGAAGATGATGTAAACCAACTGTCCCAAAGTATTAAAATGTTTGGTGCACAATCTACATTTTCACTCAAATCACTTTCGTACTCTTCGGACAGAACGTCAAGGGAGCGCCTTCAAATGGGCTACCCAAAAGTTAAAAGTAGAGACACGGAAGAGCGCAAGAGAAATAGAAGGGAAATAAAGCGAGAATTTTTGACTGAAAATTTGTGAGATGTAAAGAGATAACGAGAAGTAATACGAGTATGATATCCCGAAAATATATTTTAAATACAAAATACTGGCGGTTTATTTATCTCAAGAAAATTGGCTGTTATTTAAGTAATTAAAATTAATATGGATTTGAAATAGTATTTGATTTAAAATGAGAGTCTTAAAACATACTATATAATTTGTTTTTTTTTTATTAAAATTAATGTACTGCGAACTGAAATCTAGATAATCTCGAATATAAATACGAGTGAAGCGTTGGAGACAAAATTGCTCAAATTATGTGAAGGTAAATCAAAAAGCGACGAAAACATGTACGCGATTATGTATGAGAGCTTGAAACGTAGGAACGAATCAGCCACTTCAGAGCGAGCACCCGCTCGTTGGTTACGCCCAGTTTAAAAAACACTTTGAAGAGCATTTGTTATCCTTACGCGCATGCATCACACGGGATATCCGTTAGATTAAGAAAATGCAGGCACGGCTGTTAAAAGACATTTATGGCAAACGTTCAAACTCGCCTATAATTGGATATTTCTTCCGGAGTACGTCAATATCCGGACAATGATACTGAACTTCAACTGTTCCTACACGGAGAAAAAAGAAAAAGGAAGTGTTGGAAGTATTTTTCTTCTTGGGTGACTTGACACAATTCACCTAAAATTATATAGGACAATATATAATACAAGACTACGAGTATAATATAGTTATAAGTTAATTTTATAAATAATAAAATACAATATAGTTTCAGCACAGGAGGGGAAGGTGATCGATCCTCCAACAACAATTCTTCCTTTGCATTTTGTTTGTCTGTCTTTTTTTTTATAGCCCTAACCTTATCATATGATTAATTTATATTAGTACACAGCATTTATTAAAATAATCAGAACACGAAACTCTAATGTGGCTGTTATTTAAGTAATTAAAATTAATGTAGTGCGAACTGAACTCTACTAAACATTCGAGGTTTTAATTACTTAAATAACAGCCAATTTTTTGTTTTATTTTTTAGATTTAATTTGTGCCAGAGTGCAGAACGTTCAATCTTGTTGTTGTTGGTACATCTTAGGTCCTTGTGGAGATGGAACTGACTGTGTAAACGCTTGTGCCAGAGCCTGTACCGAGTTAAAAAACACCGTTGTCCAATGCATGGTGGCTCATGGATGCCAACTTGGATGATTATTCAGCACCCTCGACCTCAGCCAGTGCGGCGTACCTATCCAGTTTGCATACAGAGCTCCCCGGACTCCCCGGACTCCCCGGACTCCCCGGTGGACACATTGATTCGCAACCATCGCTTCGAAATTATCCAGAATATTCTGGTCAATACACACCAAACATCTTACTTCCGCTTGATCTTCCAGGCACTCATTGCAGCATGGATCAACCAACATATTTGAGCATTGAACTGAAGACCCTCCTTCCCTAACCCCATAGGTTTTCAATTCATCACACGTTTCAAATGTACCTCGTGGCACATAACCATGGGTATACATCTCATGCATTTGTAGTTTAAGTAATGATTTGCATTCTGGCGTACTCGACATCAGCAGTCGACTACCGATCTGAACGCGCGCCTTGATACAGGCAGTATTCCCGAGGCATCGTTCGCACATGTCCATCGCCATTCCCAAAGAACAAGCATTTTGTGCGGCACTTATACGCCCAGGTTTGGTTGTCACTGGTGATTGCGCGTCGAATAGCCGTTCCAAAGAAGCTTTATCGCAATTACGAAAAGCAGGCTTTCGTGGCGAGAAGCTTTGGCTTAGTCTTCGCAGAAACCTCCTCTGGGCGACGGCGCCTTGTTGCCGAGACAACCCAACAATGGCAACGAGTGCCAGTAACATTAAAGTTAATTTCATTCTTTCTTTTGGTTATGGTTTTGAGGTGTCAAAGTTGTTTTTGATCTTTTGTCGTGCGGTATTTATGCATCTAAACATTCTTACTTTTTTTAGCATAAGTGTGGAAACGCAAGCATTTAGACACACACAAGTAGTTATAGGAGGACCAATTATAACACACAACAATAATAATAATACTCGTAGAAGAAGAGAATTAACAATTTTTTTAGATACGTACGGTATTATAGGCACAGAGCAAGGGTTTTTTTTTGATCTTGTGGGTGGGCACACCTTTCCTCAACTTTCCACCTCCTCTCTAGGCTATAGATTTTAAGGGGCGCGGGGCAACGCCCCTTTTTTTCTTGTCTCGAAACCAAAAAAGGGGCGGAATCTTTCTCCCTCTTAACTACGAGGATACCAAATATACATAATCACAGCATTACCAAAATTGTTGCATAAACAGGCCGACAACTTTGTTACCTTTGCATTACTATATTTAGTAGTTGAAGTGAGTGGGCCACCCGGGAGGACTAACGCATGTGGATAAATATTTGAAAGCAAATCAATTGTGGTAATCAACTCAAAATCAACTCAAAAGGAACTCAAAATCAACTCAAAATCAACACATTTTAAACACAAAATCAACACAAGTAGCAGCAGAGAATGAAAGTTGCCTTCATTGCCACCATTGGGTCAACAATCCTTGCGTCCACCGCCAGTGCAGGGTGGGGCGGCCCGCAAATTGAGAGCATGCCCCTCAAGTGGCAGGCTCTTGTAAAACAGCAAATGTGCTCGGGCTACGTGAGTCAAGTCAAGAATTCGATTGCACTCTGTTCAGAAGAAGAAATGAACGAGAGTTGCTTCTTGTGCTCCTTACCGACTGACCAAGAATCTATTGATTGCTATATCGAACAAGGTTGTCTGCCTCAAGGGTCATATGCAGCTCCGCGTCGTTTACGCCATGCAGCTAAACGCCGCGACAAGTTCACTATGCCCGAAGATTTTAAGCTTCCCGAAGATTTTAAGCTTCCCGAAGGATTTCGAGGTCCACTAAATGAATACTAAATGGACAGCAAAGAAACCCACTGCGAAAAAGACTTGATAGGCTCGCCATGGACGCGCCCTCAATAGCCAACTCCGTCGCTTCGATGCGTCAGAACGGCCTGTTCCTATTGTTCTACTTCATCTTTCCAATCGTCTACATTGGCTGGTTGCTGGTGATAGGGTACGCGTTGACCAAATACGTTATGCTCATGGCGTTTATTCTTAAACTCTTAAAACATATTTAATATGTACTTTATATATAATTTGTTTTTATAATTTAATTACTTAAATAACAGCCAATTTTCTTGTTTTTATTTTTAATACGTAAATTCTTACTGTACAGAATTAAGACACTTAAAGAATTATACACTACACCCCAAAACTGATCTGGCCTTTTACACCCTGCTCTATGTTTCAAAGGTGCACTTCTTCCTGGCGCAACCGTTCAAGAACGATTGAATATCGTGGAGAGTTCATGTACTTTTTGACTACGTGTAAATCAGTTTCTTTTCGAAAAGAAACTGATTTACAGGGGTCATTTAGATAGCCGATAAAGATAAGTTTCTGGGATGCAAAGAGGTCTAAATCCAGGGCGTGTCCGGCGAACAGAGTGTCCTCCAAATTCTCCCGCTGGATGCTATTCTGCTCCAGTAGCAAACTGAGAAGCTTCCATAGACGATTTAGCCGGCCGATCAACTTTAACCTTTCTTCTTTATTGTCTTGAATTGTCGCAAGTTCCTCTACCATTAGGTTGAAAGCGGCATCGTACTTTTGCCAACTATGGACTGCAAAATTCTCAATCACTGATTCATATAATGATTCAGATTGTGATTCAGACAATGGGTCATCTCCAAAATATTCGCCTAAAAGCAAAAGTGTGTTAACATCGGAGCCATAGATTTTTATGGCTTCGCTCTGAAAGCAGGCTGGAATGGCACTTTCTTCTACAAAACTTTCAAGTTCGGGTGTCACGGGGGCCTTCATACTAAGTTGGACGAAATCTTGGTTTTTTAAAATAGAGTTGGAGCGATTTTTTAGAATTTCGCCCAAGCTTGTCGCATTGTTTCGAGTAGGTGCAAATACAATATCGTGCTGCACCTTTGAATACCAACCACTGTTTGCAACGAAGACAATGCTTGCTAATTTGGTACTGGACAGGACGTGTACAAAGTTCCAGAATATATCACTGTTTTCGGAACTGTTGAACAGTTTTACATCCAGTTTATCGATATTGTCAATAATAATCAATGGGCGATGCTCTAGCTTACGGAAAGTTCGTCTTGATATATTTTTCAGGGCAGTATGATAGCAATCGGTTGCAAATTTGATGTCTTGCCGAAAAAAACGGTTCAGCATACCCAGTTCCGTCAACATTGCCGGGGCAAACTTCACCCCACTCTTTCGAAAAATATGGAACATCAAGTCTGTCCCAGAAAATATGGGAGAATCATGAACGTTTATGTATACGCCAGGCATGGTCTCAGCGTTCATTTTGATGATAGTGGACGACCCAGTTCCTTCGGGCATCTCCCAAACTATAGGCCTTTGTGACCGCAAGAGCCTCTTGAATATTCCTTTCATCGGTAAGGCTTTAAAGTGGGACGAAATGTGTACGTTCTGTTTTTCAATTTCTCTTCTATGAATGCAGTGGTTTGTCAAGGACCTTTCCAGGCGTTTTATTTGCATGAAGCGGGTCCTCGGGAGAAAACTCAGGGCAAGCCCCACGGCAGCACAGCCCCCGAACCCCATTTTCAGCTGTTCGGGGGCCACGTTCGACAAGGCGTCCCACATTATTCTTTCAAATTTGCGTTCGCAAACGTTGGGAATCTCACTGACAAATAGTACCTTCTTCCACTCTCTCACACAATTTCTACTTTAAACTTGAAAATTTGAATGAAAAAAAGTGCCTGTTATTATTATTTGCCTTTTTCCCAACTTAAAAATACGACTTCGGATTAAAAGAACAACTATTATTATATATCTAATTTAATAGTTTTTCTTTTTTTTTTTTACAATAAATATCTTCATCACACACCACACACCACACACCACACCGCTGCTGCGGTCATCAATCATCATCATCATGCTGCCACCATGCCACCAATTCAAAGTTAAAAGTGTTACCAAAAAGACTGTCAAAATAAGTTTTTGTTTGAAAGAAAAAAAGAACGCAGTGGCGTAAAAACAATCGCTGAGGTTATGTTTCCGAGAAGCAATAAAGCTGACCAATGTACAAATGAAAATGGGGTGGTCCTCTGTTGTTGTCTTCGTCCCCACCGTATTGGTAGTGCTCAATTTTTTAGTCGTTCGGCTCAGCGTACGGTCCAATGATGAATTTTGGTTGAACGTTGGAAACCAGCTGGAGGCTGCTGCCCCTTCCTTTATTTACGACTGTTTTAAGGCAGGTCGTCAAGCGCACATGGCGGCATGGTTTGACAAGGAGTCCAAAACGGGAACTGTGTATATGCATGAAGCCTCGGGCTGGAAATATTTGACAGAAAAACAGTACTCCAATATGGTAAAACATGTACTCCACTGGTTGCCAATAAAGAGTGGGCATCGAATTTTTGAGCTAGGATGTGGTGTTGGTGCTGCTTTGAACGTCACGATGGAAACATACGGCCCCAACCTTATCTTGGGCGGTTCCGACATTTCTGCGGATTTTATAAAAAAGTGTCAAAAATATTTTCCAAAGTTTGCTGACAACTTTTACCACCTATCCATGACCTCCGCGAACGAGAAGGTTCCGGACAGCAGCCAGGACCACGTCCTTTCTTTTGGGGCCCTGGGTATGTATTTGTACAGAGAAGAAATGACTGCTGCCGTGGCAGAAGCTGTCCGCATCTTGAAACCAGGAGGAGGGATGTGTCTCACTCATTTCATAGAGCCAAACGGTCGTAATCCAGGTTCGATTCTCCAGCCCGTTGAAAAGTCGCACTGGGAGAAAGTACGGGACAAACATGGTCTGGAACGTATGCGCCTTGTCACGTTACTCAACCAAGGAAATTTTGGGGACAGGTATGCGGTGTGCTTTACGAAAA
>JACLAC010000171.1_pt1 | contig 10535 bp, 9 predicted proteins | sample 8027881 | NCBI WGS metagenome assembly JACLAC01 (sample SAMN15725517, study PRJNA655200) | protist metagenome | isolation source: fluorescence activated cell sorting (FACS) single amplified genomes of... | place: Spain: Blaines Bay Microbial Observatory, Mediterranean Sea | collected 2016-01-19 | reverse complement strand
GGCATCATCACCACGGCAATATGGGAAGAGAGTCGCAGGACCGTGCCTGGGTTGATCGAGGATCTTGCAGCGCAGGTACCGCTCAAACGCTGGGGCGCGCCAGAAGACATCGCTGACGTGGCGTTGTTTCTGGCATCGGATGCCGCGCGTTACCTGACAGGTGAAACACTGGCGGTTGACGGCGGAATGACGCGCGTCAGCACGTCACCCGTCAAGTTGCCGGAACTCGAAGATTGAGTGGTTCAGAATCGCACTCAAAAATGGGCTCAGAAAGGGCTTCAGAGCGCGTTAGCCGGGCGAATCAACGTGCGCCACATGTGGGCGCTGGGCGAATCATCATTGCCCAAGCCCTCGCGGGGTTGACGGAAATGTCGACCGATGACGTCTTCGAACTCATCGAGTTCAACAGTCACATCCGGGTTGAACGAGTAGTCGTCATTCATGCAGATGATGCGTGCTGACATATACCACTTGTGTTGGCGGGCACGTTCATACTCTGCCCTGATATAGGCAGGCGGCACATAGTTCTCACCGAACATGACGCGATAGCTTTCCGGATACGCGTATCCAACCTCATCGTCCGGAAAAAACTTGAGGGACTGGTGCATGCGCACAGCCCAGGTTATCTCCTCGTCCACATACGGTGCGATCAGCTGTGCGCCCCAGTAGCCGTGGTCCGAGCGTATAAATGCGACCGTACCGATGTCATGCAACAGGCACGCGAGCACCATCTTGTCTGACAACCCGTTCGCGCGCGCAAGCCGGGCACTCTGCAAAAGATGCTGCTGCCCGGGCGAAAAACGCAGACGGAAAAAATCCATCAACGTGGGCGCTTCGGGCATCCGTGGGAGACGTGGGTCTTCACCTTGCAGGACTTCTGCCCCGGACGGACGCCGCTCCGGCGACTGATCTCCCTCCGCGAGCTTGAATAACCAGGACTTGTGTACGAAGCGCTCGCCGAGTGCTTCCATCTGGGTGTGTTCCAGGTCTTCTGCCTGCTGCAAGGCGTCAACGGTCGCTTGTTCGCTCATCAAATTCACCGCGGATTCACTAAGGGGCTGTTGATCTTTCCTAGCACGCCACTGCTGACGGGGATTGTTGTCCCAACAAGGCGGAGTAAGCGCGATGTAGTCAGTCTACATGAGCGGCTGACTACGCAGTTGGGGCAAAAATGCTCGTCAGCCCGCAGGGTTGGGTCTTAAAGAGACTCACTGAGCATTGCCGCTCGCTCATTTGGAACAACCAAATCATGCTCACCGCGCCTTAATTGAATCTCTTTCAGACCCATTAGTGACTTGCTACGAAAGATCGACAGCCCTACTGTGGTTTGTCTCAAAGTCTCGCGAACATAACGCGCATAGGAACAGTCGTCGAGTGTTTGTCGCTAGAGCGTGACGTTCATCTGCAAGGGCTCGCCATCCAGATAGCGGCGCAGGTTGGCAAGGAACTGCTCGTCGCCGCGCAGGCTGGTACCCGGGCTGGCGCCGGCGCAATGTGCCGTCAGGCGTACCCGTGGGTGGCTCCAGAACGGGCTACTCCCCGGCAACGGCTCCTCTTCGAACACGTCCAATATCGCCAGAGCAGGTTTGCCTGCATCCAGGCCCTGTAACAGTGCATGCTCATCAACCAATCCTCCCCGCCCGATGTTGACGAAGGTGGCGCCCCTCTTCATGGTGTTGATAAACCTCTCATCCACGATGTGGTGATTTTCCTCGTTCAGCGCGGCGGTCATGATGACCACGTCTGTCTCGGGAAGCGCATCCATCAGCTCGTCAGGCCGAATCATCTTGTTTACCGGCTCGTCTCCGGCAGGCGTTCGCCGACAACCGACTACCTCCACACCAAACGCTCTTGCCCGAATAGCCAGCTCCGAGCCGATGTGTCCAACACCGTAGACCAGCCAGCGCGTGCCGTGTACGTCGCGAAAATCGTACGTCTGCCAGCGCTTTTCCTTCTGCGCGGCAATACGCTCGGCCTGTGGATGAAAACTCTGGATGATCTGCGCAAAAATGAACTCCGCTATCGGGACGGCGGACGCATTGGAGTTGGTCAGGGTCACGCCATTCCCCACCAGCTTGGCAAATACCGGATGTTCGAATCCGGCAGCGCTCGACTGTACCCACCGTAGTCGACTGGCCTTCAGGCAGGTCACCATAAAGTCACGAACCGGACCCAGGTTGTACATATCGCGATTGGCCCAGGCGATATCCGGCTGAACCTCATTGGGGGCGAGCGTATCTCCCGCACGTGTCACGCGTGCGTCCGCATGCATCACCAGCGGGGTCACGCGCGCATCCAACCTACCTCTGATGCGCTCATACGCGTCGATATAGATCAATAACTCCACTGTCTCCCGCTCCAACAAAATCCGCTCCAACTGAACTCCGGTACAACTGACAACCGCTCCAACCGGCGGTCTCTCAACCACCCGACCGTGCAAGACCTGCGCACCTGACCAAGGGCGCAAAGTTTAACGTTTATTAAGCCATAGCGAGTTGGCAACCGACGCGAATCGCTTGCCGAAAGCAACACAATACCTGCTACTGTGCGCCGCTGAATCAGGTAGCAGGCCGGACACTATGGAGTTTGGAACGTTTCTGTTGATGCAGTCGCCGTCGGCTGCGTCGTCTGAAGAGTTGTATCAACGCGGCACCGAGATCGCGCAGGCAGCTGACGAATTTGGGTTCGACAGCATCTGGTGTGCGGAGCATCACTTCTCCACTTACGGCTATCTGGCGCGTCCACTGATGTACGCCGTGCATCTGGCCAATAACACCAAACGCATTCGAGTCGGCTCGGCCGTGGTGGTACTGCCACTTCATCACCCGCTGGTGGTCGCGGAGGAAATCGCTACCGCGGATCTGTTGAGCGGTGGTCGGCTGGACGTCGGTCTGGGTCGTGGCTATCAGACTTACGAGTTTGAGCGGCTGGGGCACAACTTGAATGAGAGTCGCGAGCGATTCGACGAGGCGGTTGAGATTCTGCTGAAAGCATTCGAAGGGGAACCATTCAGCTACGACGGTCAGTATTACAACTTCGAAGAGACGTCGATTTTTCCACAACCAGTGCAGAAACCACCACCTTTCTGGATGGTAGGTCAGAGCGCGGAATCTATCGTCAACAGCGTCAAGTTGGGCTTCAACCTGGTCTCGGGCGGCTTCGGCGTTCCGATCGAGCGGCTTGCGGATTTTCGGCGCAGTTTTGACGAAAAGGTGGCGGAACTGGGCGTATCCACAACGCCGCGTATCAGCACCCAACGTCCCGTATATGTCACCAAGGATGAATCCGAGATTCCGGAGATCGTTGAACACGCCCGCTGGAACATGCGGGTCACGTTGTCGCTCCGACAGGGACTGCAGCGCGTCGAACACGGACGTGCCGTGGCGGTACCGTTCGAGACAGAACCTACGACAGAAGAACTACTGGAACGTTATTTTGTGGTGGGCACACCAGATACCTGCATCCAGCGTATCCAGGCTTTGCAGGAAGTGATGGGGATCGACCACTTCAACGCCAGTTGCTGGTTTGGTGACGTCCCCCACGACAAAGTCCTGAACTCCATGCGGTTGTTCAGCGAAGAAGTCATGCCGGCATTCCGCTAACGCCACTTTCACTCCAACGAGAAAACCACGATGAAGTTTGGCCTCTCAGCACCACACCGCGGACCGCTTTCCAACGCCGACGATCTGCGCTTGATTGCCGAGCGCGCCGAACAACTGGGGTACGACTACCTCAGCGTCTCGGATCACATCGTCATCCCGCGCCAGATTGCAGACAACTATCCTTACAGCGACACCGGCAGCTTTACGGCCAGTCAGCAAGGCATGTTGGACTCCATGGAGCAGTTCACATTGTTGGCATGGCTGGCAGCCGCAACTTCAAAGATCGGCTTACTCACGTCCGTCATCGTCGTCCCGCACCGCAACCCGCTGTTTATGGCCAAGTCGCTGGCAACCACGGACGTCTTGAGCGGCGGTCGCGTGACCGTTGGGTGCGGCGCCGGTTGGATGCGCGAAGAGTTTGAAGCGCTGAACCTGCCCGATTTTGATGCGCGCGGCCGCGTGACTACGGAATACATCGAGGCGATGAAAGTAGCCTGGACGTCGTCGGACCCAGCCTACGACGGCGAGTTTGTCCGCTTCAGTAACATTGATGTGCAGCCCAGCCCTCTTTCAAAACCACATCCGCCGATCTGGATTGGAGGCGAAAGCAAAGCAGCCATGCGCCGAGTGGTTGCAGTCGGTGACGGGTGGTATCCATTCGGCTCCAACCCAAAATTTCGTATGAACACTGTAGCCAAGTACACAGCCCGACGGGACATGTTGTTTGCATTGGCGGATGCTGTTGGCCGCGATCCCGAGTCCATCACGCTCAGTTACAACTCGGCATTCCATCACCACACGGAACAAACCTCACCGGATGACGATGGTCGGCTCGCATTTACCGGCACGCCCGAGCAACGTGCCGACGACATACAGGCGTTTCACGCTTGCGGCATTCGCAACTTCATGATCAACGTGACCTCCTTCGACCGCAACGAAATGCTGGATCGCATGGAAGAGTTCGCGAGTAACGTGATGCCGCTCGTTCGCTGACCGGGAGCGCCGACGCGCTCAGGCAGAAGTAAAGTAAGTCTTCGCGTCGACCGCGTCCAAGACGGAATCCACTTGCTCGCGTGCGGCGCCCGTCAACTGCTCATACAAGCTTTTGAGGCGCGTGTAAGTCTTGCCTTGATAGCGAAACGGCGCCTGCTCATAAGTCTCGCCCAGTAGTTCCAATCTGACTTTTTCGGCGCCACTTTGCAGCGCGTCCAGATTTGCCTGCATAAATGGCAGGTACGTCCTGGCGCTCAGAGAGACAATACTCTTGACCACTGCCGGTATGTCACCCTCATGCCACGCACCATCCACGCCCGAGAGGTCATCCACCTGCCGTATCCAGTGCACCAGCGTAGGGGCGCGTTGCCGCATGATCTGTTGGCCGGTGGGATCGTCAGACAGCGTCTTCAGTTGGCCAAATAGCCCAAAATCCGCCAGCGACGGGCGCGTGCCGAACAGGAATTGGCCAAATCCCACGGCAGGTTCCATCCGGTCAATCAACATCTCGAAACTACGTTCGATAGCCGCGCGATTCTCGTCCGTGCAGCCCACCATGGACATTCGTGACACCTGGCGCTCACAGATACGAGTCGCAAACGCCTTGCGTGCCGCCTGTCCATCCGGCCCGAGGACGTTGTCCGCCGCGATCCAGCCTGACGAAAAGTCCCGGTCCGCAGCGTAATACCAACGATAGTGAAACATGGCCTTGGTAAGCCATTCATCGGCAAAGTCTTCGATCAGGTCGGATAGGAAACGCTGCGCAGGGTCGGTTGGCACAATGCTGCGGTCATCTTCATAGCGGGCTTCGAGTTCGTACGCCATCGGTGTCGAATCGACCCGCCAGCCCTCGTCATCGGGAAACTTCAGCATGGGAATCAGCCGCGGTTTCACATGTGCAACCTCTTCCGCGATCACACCGTTGCGCATCTGGAACATGTGCGGGATTCGTCGGTAACGCAGAATCGCGCGCATCTTCATCGTATACGGAGAGCCAAGCCCTCCAACCAGTCGCAGTGGTACCTTCGTCATAAGCTCATCATCAGGAAGCCGGTCAGGGCTGCATTGTTTGGGGATAGTGTAGGGCTGACTTGTTTGCGCACGTCAACAATCAACTTGCGGTAGCCATCGTAGAACGCCCAGGTTGGCCGCGCCTGGTAATGCAGCTCCACCTCAAGTCCCTTGACGATACCCTTGGCCGTGGTGGGCTTCACAAACACTTCCCGCTTGGGTGCCACGTAGAACGGCACGGCGGATACCAAAGACCATTTGGCTAATTTGAAGTGCGCCAACATGCCAACAAGCGCATCAAACCCTTTCGCTTTGCGGCCAAACATGCGTTGCTCAATTGCATGTGCAAACGCCTGCTTCTCCGGCGACGAAAGGCTGTTGATGAAGTCCTTGAACGGGGGCTTTTCAAATCGCGAGACCATGGATGAGCGCGAGATGATCTTCAGAACGGCCTCAGCAATGAATTCCGGCCGATTGCAGTTGGCCTTGGTGATGGTTTCATTAGCGTAGGTGATCAGTTTGTCGACGTTGTGCTTCTTGCGCACGGACTGCATCGCCTCATCAGCAAAACCGTCCGGATACATTTGCAGGAAATGGGCCTCAGCCGCCTTTAACTTTTCACTGTTCACCCGCTTGAACTCCCGCACCGTCGACCGGCCCACTTGGCCGTCAAGCGTACCGCATCGGCCAACCACACAACACGATCATCCATTGTCGATGGCGCCGGGGATGCGACAATGGCATCGAACAACGCACATTGAGAGAACGACATCGTGAGCAAGATCATCGACGCACAAGTCCATTGTTACGAGCGCGACCAGCCCAGCCGACCATGGGTCGGGACGCTGCACGGACCGGTAGAAGTCACCGGTGAAGACATGATTGCCGAGATGGACGCCGTTGGCGTTGACGGTGCGCTGATGATTTCTCCCTACTCAATGTATCGCTACGATCCCAGCTACGCACTCGAGGTTGTAGAACGTCATCCAACCCGATTTGGCATCATCAAGCCATTCGATCCCGGTGCGGCGGACGTGGGCGAGCAGGTGCAGGAATGGACAGCAAGGCGCGGTGTGGTAGGAGCGCGCATCATGTTGTCATATGAGTCACAATTTGACGCGCAACATCAGGGAGTGCGCGCGATCGCGGCCGCGGCCGGTGTTGCCGGGGTCCCCGTCAATATTTTGTGTTGGGACAACCCAGCAGAGATTGCCGCTATCGCCAGCGCGAATCCCGGTACCCAAATCGTGATCGACCATCTTGGCCTGAAACAACCGTTTGAACCACCAGTACAACCAGGAGGATTCGACAACCTGGATGCCGTGCTGGCACTGGCTGCACACGACAATGTCGCCATCAAGATTACCGGTGCATGCACATTGTCGACACGGCCATTTCCCTATGCTGACATCTGGGCGCCGCTGGAGCGCATCTTCAACGCATTTGGGCTGCACCGCTGCTTATGGGGCACGGACTGGACTCGCGCAACTTGTTTGCTGACCTACCGTCAGGCGGTCAATGCGTTTCGCGTTACAGAACATCTCTCAGACAGCGACCGCGTAACGCTCATGGGCGGGAGTGTTGCCGAGATCTATCGTTGGAGTCCTGGTCCTTTGGCGACTAAATAAGCGTCGTCAAAGGACTTGGCCTGCAGACCTCGCCTACAGACATGGCCTAGAGACATGGCCTAGAGACATGGCTTAGAGACATGGCTTAGAGCGGTGCGCATAGACGCAATGCGTCGTACACCGCCGCATGGACGTTTCGGCTGGCAACAGCATCACCGATCCGATAGAGCTGGTATCCGTTCGCGTCTGCCAGCGGCTGCGGCAGCCCGGACGTGTATGCATCAAGATCCAGTTCTCCACCATTCGCGGATGCGGTGCGCAACTCATGAAACAGTGCATCGGCGGGCAATGTACCGTGCTCGATAACAACGTGGTCCACGACTCGCGCAATGTCCGGCCCACCAAATTCATTGTTGAAGGTGACTTCAAGCCGGTTGCCAACGGGCTCAATTCCGGACAGGCGATGATTCGGAGTCATCGCTACGCCCTTCTGATAGAAACGCTGCAAATAGATGGAGAAGTTAACACCGCCCATTTCAGCCGCGACCGCGCGGTCTGGCGTGACAATCTCAACCGTGGCACCAGCGCCGGCCAACACGTCAGCACAGGATGGTGCCTGATGTTGGCCGTTGTCGTCGTAGAGCAAAACACTGCCTGACAGCGGCTGGCCGGATAGTACGTCCCATATGCTGAGGGCGTGCTCATGACCGGGCACATCTGTCACATCGGGCGTGCCACCGGTCGCGATAATCACGATATCCGGCATTTCCGCCGCAATATGTGCGCTCTCGGCAAAGGTATTCCAGCGCACATCAACGCCAAGTGCTTCAAGGCGCCTGGCGTAGTAGTCAATGAGACTGGACAGATCCCGCCGCCACGTTGCTTTACAGGCAAGAACAAGTTGCCCACCCAATTGCGAAGTTGCCTCAAACAGCACAATCTTGTGACCGCGTTCCGCACTGACGCGGGCCGCTTCCAGCCCCGCTGGCCCGCCGCCGATGACAACGATTTTGCGCCCGGCATGCGGAGAGCGCGCGATGACATGCGGCATGGTCGCCTCGCGTCCGGTGGCCGCGTTATGTAGACACAACGCCTCGCCTTCGCCATAAATGCGGTCGATACAATACGCCGCACCCACACAAGGGCGGATCTCCTCTTCCCGGCCGGCGCGAAGTTTGTTGACGATATGCGGGTCAGCCATGTGCGCACGCGTCATGCCAACGAGGTCCAGAATGCCCTCTTGCACGGCATAACGCGCGGTCGAGAGGTCGTTCAATCGGCACGAGTGTATGAGTGGCAGGCGTGTCTCCTTGCGCAGCGCGGCCACGTGATGCAGCCATGGCGCCAACCCATGTGACATCCCAGGCATATGGTGCGCGAGCCCATGGTCGGAGCCTATGAATCCGTAGTTGATCGTCAGGTAGTCGGCGAGTTGCTCCTGCTCAACCAACTGCGCTGAGGCAATGCCCTCCTCCAGCGTCTGGCCGCCGGCAAAATCTTCCGTGCTGACCATGCGTGCACCAACGATGAAGGTGTCCCCCACACGCAAACGCACCGCCTGCAGCAGTTCCCTGACAAAACGAAAGCGATTCGCAAACGAACCACCGTAGCCGTCCGTGCGCTGATTGGTGTCAGGCGCAAGGAACTGCCCGGGCAGATGCCCGTGAATGAGTACCTCAACGCCATCCAGACCGCCCTCCTTGCAACGCCACGCGGCATCCGCGAAATAGCCGATGGCACGGTTGATATCGCCTTGGTCCATTTCTTTTGGAAAACCGCGGTGGGCCGGCTCACGCACGCGTGATGGCGCCATGACCGGCAACCAGTCAGCTGCGTTCCATGTGGTCCGGCGGCCCAAGTGGGAGACCTGACAGATAAGACCGCAGTCGAACGCGCTAATCCGCTCGCTGAAGCGCTGAAAGAAAGGAATCACGCGGTCATGGCTGACGTCGAGTTGACCAAACACGGATGGCGAATCTGGCCCGACACATGAAGAGCCGCCAAACATGGTCATGCCAATACCGCCACGGGCCTTCTCTTCGTGATAGCGCTGGTAGCGTTCGCCAGGCATCCCGTCGTCCGCATAAGCTGGCGCGTGTGGTGTACTCACGACCCGGTTCTTGAGCGTCAGTCCTTTCAGCGTAAATGGGTTGAGGAGCGGGTCGGTACTCGCCATGTTGTGAGGTCCTGTGTCCATGCGCCAGATCTACCTCGGGCGCGACATCCATAAGAGCATCGAATCTACTCGAGCTCCGAGTGCTCGGCCAGCAGCGCTTGAATGCGAGCCAGGAGCAGTTGCCTACGCTCTTCGAGTTCCTGCACGTGTCCGGTGGTATTTGCGCCCAACGCATGGTGAAACGAATCTTTGTGTTGACCGAGCATGGCCGCAACCGTATCCATGTCACGCTCTACACGCGCAAGTTCGGAGCGCGCCGCAGCCAGCTTCTCGGCCGGCGCGAGAGAAAAGACCTGACGCACTCGAGCGAACCAGTTCACGGTCAGACCAATCCCCGCATGCCCAAACAGGTAGACTTATACGAGCTCTCCGTTGCACATGACAAAACGATGATTCACGTGCTCAGAGACCATATCTACGTCGGTCAGCGGGTTGCCATTGACCGCAAGCAGATTGGCGCGCGCGCCGTCGCGGATACGACCCTGATCCTCCAATTGCATCAGGTCGGCCGCGTTGGCCGTGGACGCGATGATGGCGTCCATCGGTGTCATCCCATATTCGGACATGTAGCGGAGCTCCTGTGCGTTCTTGCCGTGCAGGTTGAAAGGCGTCCCGGCATCGGTACCCATGGCGATCTTGCCGCCGGCTTCGTAGTACATCTTGAATGAGCGCTCATGCGCTTCCGAGACCCGCCGCGTTTTCTCGATGACGTACTCCGGTACCTTGTCAGCACCGGCCAGAATGTTCTGTAGCGCAGCAATGGTCGGTACCAGATAAGTCCCGGCTTCGAGCATCTCCTCCACGCATTGTTCGTTCATGAAGATGCCGTGCTCAATCGAATCAATACCACCTCGGACGGCGTTCAAAATCCCCTCTGTCCCCTGTGCGTGACTGGCACAGGTCTTGTGGAATCGATGCCCTTCGTGAATCCCTGCCGCGATCTCCTCCGCTGAATAGTGAGCATCTTCCGGATTAACACCGGGCGTCATGACACCACCGGTTGCCATGATTTTGATGAGGTCGGAGCCCGCATGAACCTGCTCGCGAACCGCCTTCACCACTTCGTCGATACCGTCAGCCACGCGCCCAAAGCGATTGCCATGCCCGCCGGTCATACAAATCATACGACCCGCCGCGCGGATACTTGGCCCGAGGAAAGTGCCTGCGTTACAGGCGTCGCGTACC
>JACLAC010022765.1_pt1 | contig 10537 bp, 8 predicted proteins | sample 8027881 | NCBI WGS metagenome assembly JACLAC01 (sample SAMN15725517, study PRJNA655200) | protist metagenome | isolation source: fluorescence activated cell sorting (FACS) single amplified genomes of... | place: Spain: Blaines Bay Microbial Observatory, Mediterranean Sea | collected 2016-01-19 | reverse complement strand
GCAACTACAGCCAGATAAAGGTTCACGCAACGGCGCTAAGACCCAAAGAATAATGGGAGCGTTGCATCTTCATTCTTTAACGCCTTCGCGTGCGAAGTTTTCGCAGAAACCCCGACAAGGCGACCTTGATAGCTGGCGAGTCGCTGCATAGCTATTCTTACCCATCATCATTTGCCACGCTGACGTTGGGCGTCGCTAACTCAATCAATTGTCAAACCACGAGACAACACCGTGAAACCAATTTGTCAGCTTCAGCCATCCTTCAAGTTTTCCCATCACGTTTTTTTCGCGGCAGTTCTTGTTGTGGGACTCTGCTCGACAGCCCGGGCATTCCGCGATCCAATTCGCCTGACTCATGGGCCGATGCTGGGGAATCCGACGGCTCATTCTGTCGTTGTCTGGGGACGGACGTCTGACCCGGGAAAATTCGAAGTTCACTACGGAAAGAAGCGAAACAAGCTCACCCTGGTCAGTAAGCCCGGCACGACAGAACTCGGGCATGACAACACCGGCACCGTGAAACTGGCAAAGCTGAATTCGGACACTCGATATCACTACCAGATTTGGGTCAACGAACGACCACACGGTTTGCCTGGCACTTTTCAAACACTGCCCAGTGCCGATGACACCAGAAACGAAGAATACAATCCAAAAGGGCTGTTCAACTTCAAGTTTCAGATCGGTTCGTGCGCGAATCAAAATCCGCTGCACGGCATGGGACATCGATCGCCGACCTACGAAAACTTAAACCGTGACTGGGTCGACAAAGTTCACTTTCACATCATGAACGGCGACTGGCTCTACGAGGAACTACGAACCTATCAGCCAGAAGCGTGGCGACTGGTGCAAGGAGCAGAAGATTATCCGCTGTCTGTAAAAGTCATGCCGACAGTCGTTGGCGTCTGGGAAAATTACAAACTCTACCTCAGCCGAAGTGTCGAACTATCGAAATGGCATCGCAACGTGCCAAGCTATTTCACATTCGACGATCATGAACTCGTCAACGACATCTGGGGATCCGCCGAAGCCGGCAAGCGTCATCGCCGAACAGTCTTCCGCGACATCGGCACCCATGCATGGTACGACTACCTCGGCTGGGCGAACCCGATGGAGCACAACCAGGACATTCATTACGGCAAAGCCAGCATGCAGGCTGGCAGCGATCTGCTCGTCGATTCGAATGTCGACTTCACCAGACTTCCATTGAAAGAAATGCTGAACCTGCACGTTCACTGGGGCACGGCCGAGGCTGGCGTTAACGACCTCAAATACGACAACGACGATGGCAATAAGAATTCGTACGTTTACGACATTCTGGAAGTCGTCGATGCCCACACCCTGCGTCTGCACATGCCCGCCAAGGTCGACGACATGGACCTCAGCTACTCGATCGGCCGCCGAAGCTACGGAAGTTTCAAAGTTTCCAACTGCGAATTCTTCCTGCTGGACACTCGCGGCGATCGGGACATGCACGACATTACTCAGCGAGACAAGCCCGGTATCTCAATGATTGGAAAGCCACAACGCGAATGGTTGCTTCGATCGATGAAACGCAGCGACGCTGACTTCTTCTTCGTCGTCTCGACCGTTCCTTTCATGATTCCTCACTCAGGCGCTGGTGGCTTCGAAGCTGCCGGTAACAAAGAAGAAGCCTGGACGGGCTTCTTCGATGAACGTGAATTGCTTATCAACGAGTGGGACAAACTTGGCAAGAAAGTCTTCGTCATGACCGGAGACCTGCACAACAGCTTCGCAATCAATGTCACGAAAAACGTGTGGGAGTTCTGTTGCGGACCGCACAACAGCGTGAACCACGTTCCGAAAAACGACGAAAGCGACCGCCCAGCTACGGGCAAATTCAAATTCGGCCCGCGCGAATGCGACATCCGCTGGAGTAGCTACATCCTTCCAGACATCCCACGCCTGGACCGATTGTACCCTCACTATTGCGTCGTACAGATAAACAATGTCTTCAATCAGCCGAAAAAGCTGGGCGGAAAACGATGGGTTGCTTATCCACACCCGCAGGCCATTTTTCAATACTTCGACGGGAAGACCGGAGAACTAGCCTACGCCGAGGCGATTTCGCTCGACCGAAAATAACACAAACCCCTTGATTCCCAGGCAGCTCGTTTCCAAAGAATGCCACCAGCTCTGCCTGTGCATTGGTTAGAGTCTGTCAAACAAATGTCGTGTGAAGCTGAGAAGCACGGAAAATTACAGCCATCGAATTCAGTTCATTGTCGGTCGCTTAGTCGACACCTGCCGGTAATTCAGTACTGGCAAATCCATTGGTACATTTTTCCACAGATATGAGACCGTGTTTATCGACTGCTGAAACCCAAGTGGTGGGACTCAGGTAGAATGGTTTGGTCACAGTTGTGAGTCTTCGACACATCGACGCTCTACGCTTTCAGGCTTATGGGATAACCAAATGACTCGACACTTCTCGGCTGCATCGTTGCTCTGCGGTTTGCTGGTCACCGCAGTCGCTCACTCAAATGCGAACGCCCAGGCTGACCTGAACACCGACGAAAGATCGGCTTTCGAGCTGCTGCCAGCATCCTGCCTGGCCGTAGCTCAGATGCCGCACCCGGATCAGCTGCTGACGACGCTGACCGAACACAACGTCTGGAAGAAAGTTCAGCAGCAACCACAGTACAACGAAGCAATTTCGAACCCGGGTTACATGATGTTCCTTGGAATTCGTACGCACATTGAAACACAGATCGGCATGAAGTGGCGTGAGGCCTACGACACATTACTCGGTGGCGGCATTACGATTGCTTTTGATCCGGAAACAGAAGGCGTCGTAGCTCTCGTTCGATCAGCCGATGCCGACAAGCTCCAAAGTACAGCCAACACGCTGATCGAACTCGGTCGAGCGGATGCTCGCTCAAAGGGGAACGAACCGTTGCCCGAAGACGAGTATCGCGAAGTCACGGTTTATGGAAAGAACGACGCCCGTTTCGCAATCGTTGGACCATGGATTGTCATGTCCAACAAAGATGAACTGGGAAAGAAAGTTCTCGATACACTGCTCGATGGTGCTCGAGCATCGATTCAGGACAGTGACAATTTCGCCGCCGCACGCAAGTCGATCAGCGGCGAGCCAACAGTCTGGAGCTGGGTCGACCTTGGAACGATTCGCGACGCTGGACTCGCCAAAGGTCTTGAACCAAATCGGACCGAAAATCCAATTGCAGAACTCCTGTTCGGCGGAGTTCTGACCAACCTTCGCCAGACTCCGTACGTGACAGCATCGTTATATGTCACCGGCAAATCGACTCGACTGGAGCTTTCCGCACCTCACGACAACCAATGGGTTGAAGAGTTCCGTGAATACTGGTTTGGCCCGGATGGAAACGGCACTGCCGATCCTCCACTCGACACCGAATCGACAATTCTTTCAATCAGTACGTATCGAAAAGTTTCCGAAATGTGGCTGCGGGCGGGAGATCTGTTCGATGAGCGAATGAATGACGAACTTGCCAAGGCCGATGCCAACCTGACAACATTCTTTGCCGGCAAAGACTTTGGTGAAGACGTCCTTGGCTCGTTCGGCCCGGCAATGCAGATTCTCGTCAACCGTCAGGATTTCAATGATGTCATGCCAAAACCCGCTCTCAAGTTGCCGAGTTTCGCCCTGGCAGGTCATCTTGAAAACGCAGAAGAAACCCAGACAGAGCTACGTCGGACATTTCAGAGCATGGTCGGATTTCTAAACATTATCGGAGCCATGCAGGGGAACCCCCAACTCGACCAGGATATCGATATCTACCGCGACAACAAAATCTACACTGCTTCATTCGTCCCCGAGCCCGATGAGAAAGAATCAGAGCGAGCAAGAATCCAGTTTAACTTCTCGCCATCGCTGGCGTTCGCTCAAGACTGGTTCTTCATCGCCAGTACAAAGCAAATGGCCAAGGACCTTGTCGACGCCACACAGAATGCGCAGACGACTCGCGGCGCAGCGTCTAATACGGCAATCCGGCTTAATGCAAACACGCTGAGTGAAGCTCTCGACGATAACCGTGATCAGCTTGTCGCTCAGAACATGATCAAGAAAGGTCAGACTCGCGAAGAGTCTCAACATGAAATCGGTTTGCTTCTGGAATCGCTGACCCTCTTTAAAGGAATGTCGTTCGACATGAAAACAACCGGCGGCGAACTGAAACTTGAACTGTCCATTCAAACGAAGAATTAGAGTGCGACATGCCACAAGACATCGGAGCCATTGATCCCAACTGGGCCTGGTCGACCTTCAAACCCTCGACCGAACAGCCTTGGAATCGACGTCTGGCAGCACATTTGTGTCGCCGCGCCGGTTTCGGAGCGACATCCAGAGAACTCAACGATCTTGTCAAACAATCTCCGGCCGTAATCGCCCATGCATTCGTCGAGAATGCAAAACAGGCTTCGCAGCGTGATCCGGAGACGGACTCGCTGGCCACAGCAATGCTCGCCACAGGCAACTCGCAAAATCTCGCGGCCTGGTGGTTGCATCGAATGCTTAACTCGCCGTGGTCCGGCGGCGAAGCGGCTTCAACAAGTCCGCTACTCGAGAAACTGACACTCTTCTGGCACGGACATTTCGCCACCGGAGCTGAAAAAGTCGATGATGCGGAGATGATGTTCACCCAGAATCAACTGCTTCGCCACCACGCTCTCGGTAACTTCGGCGCAATGACCCAGGAAATCTCGCGCGACCCCGCGATGTTGATTTACCTCGACTCAACGACCAACCGCAAAGCTCATCCCAACGAGAATTACGCTCGCGAAGTCATGGAGCTGTTCTGTCTAGGCGAGGGAAACTACACCGAAGGGGATATTCAGGAGCTGGCACGCTGCTTTTCAGGTTGGGAAGTCCGCCGCAAGAAATTCCGTTTCAACAAGTATCAGCACGACACAGGTGTCAAAACTATCCTCGGCAAATCCGGTAACTTCGGCGGCGAAGAGGGCGTCAACGTCGTACTGAATCAGAAAGCGCTGCCGCGTTTCATCGCCCGGAAGTTGATTCGCTTTTTTGTTTTTGACGAACCGGCCGCCCCAGAGCAACTGGTCGAACCGCTTGCCAGGCTACTGCGTCAGTCAGAGCTTCGGATCGGACCGGTCGTCGAACGGATTCTTGCCAGTAACCTGTTTTACTCTCAATCCATCGTCGGAAGGAAAGTGCGCTCACCGGTCGAACTGGGCATCGGATTGCTGCGTTGCCTGCACGGTTCGACGAATCTCGAACTCGTTGCACGCGGCCTTGAGGAGATCGGACAGGCCGTTTTCTATCCGCCTAACGTAAAGGGATGGGATGGTGGTCGGACCTGGATAAACACGTCGACTCTGTTGGGGCGATCGAATCTGATTGGTCAGCTCCTCAGACACGAGACAACTCGATTTGCCGGGAATAACCTTGAAATGCTGGCGCAGCAAAACGGAGTCTCAGCTTCCGACAAACTCGTCGCCTGGCTCGACGAACAATTGCTCGCTGTTCCTTTTGACGGCACAGCGCGCGCCGGGCTGATCGATGTCGTGGAAACGGCGACTGGAAATAAGTCTCAACGCATCGCTGAACTCATCCACACCATGAGCACTGTCCCGCAATTCCATCTCGCCTAAGAGCTTTCGAAAGTTCCAGTCATGACCACCCGTCGCAGCTTTCTCACGCAAACAATCGGGACATCGGCGGTTGTCTCACTTGGGGCAGCAGTCCCGGAATTCCTTCTCCAGGCGGGTGTCGCGGCTTCGCAACCGAACGACGAAACGATCCTGGTGATGGTTCAGCTCTCTGGTGGGAACGATGGACTGAACACGGTTGCTCCGTTCACACAAAACGCGTACCGCAAAGCTCGTCCAACCCTGGCCGTTCAATCCAGTGACGCACTGAAGATCGACAGCTCGTACGGTTTTCATCCAGCCGCTCAGGGACTATCCAGGCTGCTTGAGGAGAACCGCCTATCCATCATTCAGGGTGTTGGGTACGCAAACCCAAACCGGTCCCATTTCGAGTCGATGGATATCTGGCATACCTGCAGACGTAAAACTGCCGTACGCACTGATGGCTGGCTTGGGCGGTATCTGGAGACATATCAGTCCGGTCAGGCCCTTGACCTGCCGGCCATCCATCTCGGCCACGAAAAGCAGCCCCTGGCATTGTCCTCGCAGAGTATCCGTGTCCCATCTGTGAAATCGCTGGACCGATTCCGCCTCAAGGATCAGTCTAAGAAGCTCAGCGAGGCCGTCACCAGAATTGGCGGCACCACGTCATCCGGAGACGACCTGCTTGGCTTTGTTCAGTCGAGTACGGGTTCCGCTCTTTCAGCGAGTCAGCAGATTGAAGCAGCCAGCGGTAACTACAAACCGGGAATCACCTATCCAGACAGTGGCCTTGCACAGAAGTTGAAGACGGTCGCCCAACTTATCGATTCCGGGCTGAAGACTCGAATTTACTACGTAACGCTGGACGGTTTTGACACGCACTCCCGGCAGGCCCCAGCCCATGCTGCGTTGCTCCGAGAACTTAGCGGAGCACTGGAGTCATTCGTCACGGATCTCAATGAGCATGGTCACGGAGACCGCGTGCTGACGATGTCGTTCAGCGAGTTCGGACGGCGATTGAAAGAGAACGCGAGTGAGGGGACAGACCACGGAGCCGCCGCACCGGTTTTCCTTGCCGGCAATCGTGTCGCACCAGGCCTGATCGGCAAACACCCCAGCCTGACCGATCTTCAGGACGGCGACGTGAAATTTCACACCAACTTCCGGCAGGTCTATGCCACTATTCTTGACAAGTGGCTGGGTGTTGAAAGTGCTCCAATTCTCGGCGGAAAGTTCGCGTCTGTTCCAGCCCTGCAAAGCTGACGGCGAAACAACAGTCGAAAGCCCTGTCTCCCACTGTGCCGTTGGCTGGTTCCGTCGATTGGCATGCTCGTTCACAAGCCATGCAATTACTGCCGGGCAGTCCAGCGGTGACACTGAGCCATTGCCGCAGCCATGTCAGGTCAATCCCGCGATAGGGCGTCCGTATGGCAGTACTGGCATCGGACGACCGCTGCGGTCGGGGTATGAGTGATCCAGATCAATTCCCAAAAAACTGTAGACCGTTGCCAGGAGGTCGTTCGGTTCCAGCGAATTTTTCCTGGGATCGCCGCCCTTTGAGTCGGTGGAGCCGATCACCTGGCCGGTTTCATCCCGCCGCCGGAAACCCGAAATGACATGGCCAATAGTCACGTCCAATTTTCGCGACACGACTCGGGCATTTGCAGAGAACGGGAGTCCGACCAGATTCTCATCAGACGACAATCATGACGTTCCTCTCAAGACCTCGTGCGTGCACATCATCGATCAGACCGGACACCGCCTGGTCGTACATCGGAAGACGCCGACACATATTGTCGAAGATCATTCCGGAATCACCGTGATCGTCCCAACCGGGCAGTTCCACGTTCACAAAACTGCAACCAGCTTCGACCATGCGTCGCTTCAGCAGCAAACGCTGGCCCCATTCCGTTCGACCATAGCGATCACGGAGCGAAGCGGGTTCTTGCTGAATGTCGAACGCCCGTTGGGCTCGGTCGCTGGACACCAGATCGATGGCCTGCTGGCCATACTGATCTATCGCGTCCATCGCTCCGGTCAGGTCGAGTTCTCGGCGAAAATGGTCCAATGATCCAAGCAGCTGCGTCCGGTCTCCCATTCGCCCGGCGAGTTCAGGTAAAGCCCAGAGATTCTGGATCGAAAACGTGGGCAGACTCGGATCTTCATCGACAATAAACGGATTGTATTTCGCCCCAAGGTACGCAGCCACTTTCCAATCCGCCGTCGCGTGTTAGCGATGGATGCCGGGATTCCACTGGTGTGTGACTCTCGCTCCTTCAACACGATCGTTTCGATGGAGGGGAACTTTGTCTCGTTGTCACTGATATGCGCCGGCGGACGCCCCGTAAGAATACGCCAGGCTCCGCCGGGGTGATCGGTCGCGTCGTGCTGGAATGCCCCCGTTTGTGATCCTGGTGTTATGAGAGTACGTGTTGGGTAACAGGGGTAATGTCGCTGTGCTGATGGAGCGGAGTTCTCGCAGCGAACGGAGCGGAATCAGCACAGCGTTGCGTGAACGTGTTTGGGGGCAAGCCGCCACGCGAACTGTGCGGGCGGTAACCGTTGTAGTCTTCTCGCCACACCGAACTATGGGCTCGTGCATGGCGCACGCTGTCGAACTCATCCAGTGCAAGCAGTTCGTCTCGCGCAAAGCCAGTAGGTCGCTTAACGTCAGACTTCCAAACGCCAACGAGCCGAGCTTCAGACAACTGCGTCGCGAAATTGACGGGAAATTCATCCGTAGAGGTGAGGGCATGGATTCTGTCCATCACGGCCGAAGTTCAAAACCGATTGTCTCCTACGTGATCCTCTATCGTCATCCAAATTGCAACACCGGGCGTGATTCGCACCTGCATTACAGACGGAAATTCGATTCCAGCTTCGGCCCACGTGAAAGGACCGGGCAGTGTTTAGACTCGATTGGTTTGTCGGAGTAAACTCCGTTTCCTTCGATCATCCTAATATCACGGGAGCGAACATTGTCTTCGATAAACAGGCTGAAACAATCCTCTCGAATTTCAGCGGTAAGTGTTTGCGTGTATATCACATTGCTCGCCAGCTTGATGCGCCCCGGTTTGCTGGTCGCCGGCGAGAACAACTCGCCCTCTGTCAGGCCACCGAACATTCTGATCATCACGGCTGACAATCTCGGCTACGGCGACCTTCAGTGCTACAACCCGAAGTCGAGAATCCCGACTCCGAATCTTGATCGGCTCGCGACGCAGGGGGCGCGGCTGACGGGATTCTATACAGCCTCGCCGACCTGCACGGTTTCGCGAGCGTGCCTGTTGACTGGACGGATTCCCCAGAGGCATGGGCTGGTGAATCAACTCGGCGGTGTCGCCGGCAATTACGGAGTTGGTCTCAGCCAAGACGAGATTCTGATTCCGCAGATACTCAAGAATGCTCCGACTCCGTACGTGACGGGATGCTTTGGGAAGTGGAACATCGGATTTGCAGAGGGTTCACGGCCGACGGAACGCAGCTTCGATGAATTCATCGGGCATGCGTCGGGCAATCTCGACTACTACTTCCACAATTATCGAGAGAAACACGACCTCTACAGCGGCACGGAAGAACTGCACCGGGAAGGTGAATACTCGACGAACATCTTCGCTGACGCCGCCATCGACTTTATGCGAAGAAAGTCGAAAGCGGCCGAACCGTGGTTCTGTTACCTCCCATTTAACTCGCCCCATTTCCCGACGGCGGGCAACAAGACACGCGGCGAACCAAACGTCTGGCAGGCTCCGGACTGGGCATTCGACGCGTGTGGATATTTGCCCGACGAATCTGATCCTGAAAAACGATATGAAGCCGTCGTGTACTCCCTCGACGTCGCGATCGGTCGCGTCCTGTCGGCGCTGGATCAAACCGGAGCATCTGAAAACACATTTGTGTTTTTCATGTCGGACAACGGAGCATTCCGGTTGAATCGAGAAGGGCTGGATGTTGGCTCAAACATACCGCTCCGACGCGGCGGCGTTACGTGCTGGGAGGGCGGACTTCGAGTCGCCGCGATGGCTCGCTGGCCAACACAGATCACACCTGGCTCCGTCATTGCTCAGCCAATCTGGTCTCCGGACCTGCTGCCAGCCTGCACGAAAATCGCCGGCGCAAATCTGCCATCTCAGGTCGATTTCGACGGCAAAGATCCCCTTCCCACACTCTGCAGAAACAGCCCGTCACCGCACGCATCTATGTTCTTTGAATACCGATCGCATGCCGCACTCCGAAAAGGCAACTGGAAGATCGTTCGAGAAAAGCAGAACCGCCCGTGGGAGTTGTTCGACCTGGCGACTGATCCGTCGGAAACTCACAACCTCGCCGATTCTCACGCCGCGATCGTCACTGAACTCGCCGAAGAGTTTTCCCGCTGGCAGAAGTCCTTTCAATACTAAGCGGCGCACCTGCGACTCCAGGACCGTGGATAAGCGGGCGTGAATCCTGAAAACAATCCGATGAACGCTGCCGTCGTTGACGAGTTGTTGGTCGTGGCTGGTTCAACGAGGAGTTGTTTCCGAAGGCAGATTTGGATCGGCGTAGCGTTAACATTTATTGCGACGACTACCTGTGTTTCAGCTACAAAGCAATTGCCGCCCGCACGACCTGTCGCCCACCAGGATTAGAAGGCTGCCTTCCTGGAAAGATCCCGTCGGCATCATGGCGACTCCCAAGCAACGTGACGCACAGCCCATAAATGCGATGCTGTGTGCGCTGGAAGACCTCGGTGAATCTTTGCCGCTGGTCCTCTTGTGTCATAACAGCCCTCCTGAAAGTATTGTCGCTGTCGTTGAATTCTGACGGATTTCTTTCCAGATTTTGTCAGGCGACTCCAGATCGGGGCCAATCGTCAGGAAATGCCCGTGGAACTTGAGTGTTGTCGTTTGTGAAGTCGTGCCGTCTTGCACAGAATTCGATAATCAAACGCGGAGTGAATCCGGCC
>JACLAC010023841.1_pt1 | contig 10539 bp, 4 predicted proteins | sample 8027881 | NCBI WGS metagenome assembly JACLAC01 (sample SAMN15725517, study PRJNA655200) | protist metagenome | isolation source: fluorescence activated cell sorting (FACS) single amplified genomes of... | place: Spain: Blaines Bay Microbial Observatory, Mediterranean Sea | collected 2016-01-19 | reverse complement strand
AATCCATACTTCCATCTTCCTACAGTGACATTACTAAAGGTTTAGGTGATTTGGAGTACGTCGATCCACAAAGGGATAATATTCGAATAGGAGTGGCACCGTGCGCAGCTGACAATATAATTGCAAATAAACTCCAAAAAACTTTGAATAAAGCTTTAGGGAATGTTACATGTTATCAATCCGTCGATGAAATGCATAAGATGCAGCAAAAAGCGGGCGTACCAGATTATCGCATATTGATTAACATCCCACTAGAAACTAATTTTATCAACGAACAGACAACGACAGTTCCATATAATATTTCATTGAACTCGATTTCTTTTTCAAGCATGATTAATAAGGTTCCATTTGATGGATCTTTAGGCCGTCCAACGGGTTTTAATGATTGGATTACGAGTGGACTTGTCAATTTAATGTATTTCATTGAAATTGAAATTACAAAACATTACAAGATAACAAAAATGTTGCCAGAAAAAATTATGATTGGAGAAGGACCGTACAATGCATATCCAGAAATGATTTCCCCATCTGTCAATATTATCGGCGGGCCACTTACGTTTTTGATTCCGCTTATTTTCTCAACACTACGCTTAACAAGTGAAAAAAAGTTGAAATTGTGGGATCACATTATTGGATCTACAGGTGTTAGTGGCACTACACTAGTATTAAGTTTTGTCTGTTTTCATTCAATACATATAACAGTGTTTAGTATAATAATTGGATATGCTATGTCAATTGTACTTACAAATGTTGCATTACCGCTTTTAATTACTTTTTTTGTCTTAGTTGGACTTACATTGAATTTATGGAAAGTGCTGTTAGTAGTCTTGATAAAAAACACTACGTATACTCTTGCCTTATTGACATTTTTATATCTAATTTGTTTTGGAGCAAGTTTTGGCTTACGAGATTTATTGAATATATCTGGACCGGATGCTTTAAAATGTTTAACATTTTTAACACCGCAAGCAACTATGATAGAAGGTATATTACAAATGAAAGAATTTACTGAGAATCCATCTGTTGCAGAATTGAATTTTAATAATTTAAATTATATTCCATCAGGCAAGAACAAATTGAATTTAACTGAGTGTTTTATTGGTTTACTTTTTCAAGTACCATTTTATTTAGGATTAATAATATACACAATGAACACAATGAGTGGTAACGGTACAAACACCAAACCAGCTTGCTATTGTTTTCGCAAAAATAACGATAATAGTAATGGAACCGAGAAAAGACAAAAAAAATCAAGAAGCAATTCAAGCTTAACTATTCCTTTAGTAACTAATTCGTTTGAGTCAGATGCAAATTATTCAGCTATCGATGTAGAAGGAGATCAAAATGATAATATTGAAGCAATAAGTTCAAACAATGTTAATGTTGGTATCGATATTGTTAATTTAAAGAAAACATATAAAAGTCGTGATAGTGGAAAAGCTGATGAGGTAGTTAAAGCCGTGGATGGTTTATCGGTGAAATTTTACGAAGGGGAAATTACAGCTTTGCTTGGACACAATGGAGCTGGGAAAACAACAACTATGCAGATGCTTACAGGCGCTATTAAACCGACAGATGGAGATGCAAAGATATTAGGAGAATCGATATTAACGAATATGGGCAATGTCAAGAAATATGTTGGTCTTTGTCCTCAGCATAATGTTTTATGGGATCAATTAACCGTGTAAGTTTTTCTTCCCTTCTTCTTTTGACACACACACATACATGTATCTATACACTACCTTAGCAAATAATTCTTTCAAATATTTATTATATCAATTTCTAACAAATTCTTTTATTGAATACATGGAATGATTAAACCACATATAGTGGTGAGCATATTCAATTTTTTGCAGATCTTCAAACGATGAATATAAGAAAAGAAAAAATTATTGAAACCGTGGGAAAAATAGATTTGATCAATAAAACAGATACAAGAAGTAAAAATTTAAGCGGTGGGATGAAGAGGAAATTGTGCGTTGGCATGGCATTAGTGGGGGATCCTGAAGTATTATTTTTAGACGAACCAACTGCTGGTCTAGATCCAGAAAGCAGACGAAAAATATGGACAATGCTACAATCAGAAAAAGGAAGAAAGACAATCATATTATGCACACATCACATGGAAGAGGCTGATTTGTTAGGCGATCGTATTGTAGTTATGTCACATGGTAAATTACAAGTGGCAGGTTCGTCGATGTTTTTAAAAAGTAAATTTGGCATTGGATACAGACTGACGATTGAAACCAAAAATTCAAATGCACATCAAGTAGAACGCATGAAATCTATTGTACAATCAATAGTTAAAGACGCAAAGCTGAAAATTAAAGCATTTAATCAAAAAAATGAAATTACTTTTGAATTGCCAATGAGCACAACGCATTTATTTCCCGATTTATTAGAAATATTAGAAAATGAAATTGCTGAAAATGGACCAAATAACATAATGGTCGGATTTGGATTAACAATGCCATCGATGGAAGAAGTGTTTTTACGCTTAGCTGATATTGATAAAGCAACAACAAGTGATGAAGGTGCATTGAAAACAGCACGGAGTGGAAGTTTTTTAACAGACCATGTCCGTAAATCTCGAAGCAATAGTAGCTTGTTCTCTAATGAAGGGAAAAGTGACGAAGAGCAATTACCAAGTTGGAAAAATGTTGGGTCGTTGACAGTGCAAATGAAAGCATTAATTGTAAAACGCATGAATGTAACAAAACGAAATTCTGTGATTTTAAAGTTAATGCTAACATCACCGATGATCTACTTAGCGCTCTGTTTTGGTATTATGTACTTAAAAAAAATTGTTGCAAGTTCATCGTCAAATGTTGCCACGGAAGCTACTGTATTGACCATGGAAGGTTTAAACTATGGTAATGATGCATGGATATACAGCGGATATCCATCTGTTCTAAATGTATTTTCAAATGGTAAGGTTCCAACCGATTCTACTTTAAACGGATGGGAAAAATCAGTTACTGGTTTGAAATTCGAAGCCAAATCTTTTCACGTGCATGTAGACAATTGTGGTGGCGAAGTATATACTGGCCCTTACAAGTTTGGCAAATGCATGCTTGAAAAAGCCCCCCTTGCCAGTGCTCCCTTCGCAAATACTATGTTTGCCGGAATCCAATATGGAAAATATGAAAACAATCTTACATTATCGTACAATACCAGTTTTCCAGCAGCACCACCTATATTAACCAATTGGGTATCGAGTACCATTTTACGGAATAGCATAACAAACGCAAACAATGACTTGCATTTTGCACCATCAATTTCTAACTTTAAAGGAAAAAAAGATGAAGAACACAATATATCAGCACTTATTTCTGCTTTTTTCAACCTGTATGTATTGCTATTTATATGTAGCGCATTTGGAATGGTTGCTGGTGCTGCATCTATGTTTTTAGTTGAAGAAAAAAACAATTACATTAGACATCAGCAGAGAATGGCTGGCGTTTCGACAAGTGCATATTTATTAAGCAATTATATATTTGACTACATTACCATGGTACCAATGTATAGTGTATTGGTTGCACTTTACATTTATGTAGGAGCAGAGGGAGCATTGCCAATTAGTATACCGCAGTTATTGTTGTATGGTTTTTCTGTTTTAAGCTTTGCATATGCAGTCTCTACCATGTTTAAAGACCCAAAATCAAGCTATACAGCAATTATACAATTTTCATCGTTGTCATATCTTTTGATCACAGTCTTGTTGAATATCATACAGCAAGCAAGTAAAACAAGTTCAATACCAACAGGTATCCAGCCGATATCGCTTATTGAATATGCACTTTTGCTTGTGTCTCCAGCAACAGCTCTTGGTATTGGAGCTAATAGAATGCAACAGACAGCACTGATATGCGCAACATTGCAACAAGCGTTTCCGACAGTATTAAAAGAATGCACAACGAATACATTGAAATCGCTGCTAGAAGATCCCGCTAAAGGACGTATTGCAATTCAAATGGGTGCTAAGGGATGGCAATCAAACGGATCATGGGAGGTGGGTGGCGCTATGACTTTCTTCTTTATTGTCCATGCTTTGATGTTTTTTTGGATAAAATTATACATAGATTATAACGAAGTAAGAGCAAGTTTTAAGATCGGCGGTACAAGCAATAATAATGAAAATACACAAATTGAGATGGAAGACGAGGATGTAAGAGTAGAACGAGTGCGTATAGATTCGTTTATCAATGGTAATGCAGAAACAGAATTAAAAAAAGATGCAAATCACATTGCATGTGCTAATCTTGAAAAAACATATAAAATAGGTGGCATTTTAAATTGCAGCAATGAGAAAAAACTGGCGGTTGATGGAGTTTCTTTCACAGTCCAAAAAGGCACATGTTTTGCTTTACTTGGACCTAATGGGGCGGGAAAAACCAGTACGATGAGTATGTTAACTGGTGTAACTAGTTTAACAAACGGGGAAGGTTATATTAATTCTATGAAAGTTACGACATCTTTAAATGAAGCATACAAAGAGATGGGTTTTTGCCCACAATTCGGAGGATTGTTTGATTTCTTATCAGTAAGAGAACATCTTGAATTCTATTGTACGGTACGCGGTATGCCAATGAGTAAAAAAAATCAAACAATTACTTTTTTATTGGATAAACTTGGATTAGAGGAACATAATTCGAAGCTTAGCAAAGAATTGAGTGGAGGAAATAAACGCAAACTGTCAATGGCCATTGCTATGATCGGGAAACCATCCGTACTTTTGCTGGATGAGCCAACCGCTGGGGTTGATCCTGCTATTCGGCGAGCAGTTGTAGAAGTTATAGACCAAGTTAAAGCAACTAGCTCGATTATTTTAACAACACACATCATGGAAGAAGTAGAAGCACTTTCTGAAATCGTTGGAATAATGGTAAATGGTAAATTAAGCTGCTATGGCTCGTTACAACATCTAGTAAATCGTTTTGGAACTTATTTTGTTATGGAAATTCGAAGTAAAAAAGAAGAAAATTGGGAGGCTATTGATAACTATGTGCGATCAATTTTTCCAACTGTATTGTTTGTTGAGAAACATTTTAATCAATCGACATGGAGATTACCAAAAAGCGATATAGCATTAAGTAAAGCATTTAGAGCAATTGAAAATAAGAAAAAGGAGTTGGAAATTGAGAATTATGCTATTTCTCAATTGAGCTTGGAGCAATTATTTTTAAAATTTGCTAAGTTGCAAGCGGAAGAGGAGGAAGAAGGGTAAAAATGGAAAAAAACAATATTGGAATAATAAGAAAAATGTTTATATAAGAAAAATATGTGTATATTTTATCGACGCGAAACGTATTTTATATTTTTCTCAGTTAAAATCTAAAGTTAAATAATATCATACGAGAGTACCCACTATCAGTATAAAAAAAACGAAATATCCTCTACACTTCTTCTTCTCTCTAAATTTCCAAATCAATCTCTATCTCCTCGTCACTATCATTTTGATTTGCAGTCAATTTTGGTGTATTTCCACCTTCACTAGTTGAGCTCCATCCATCACCAAGGCCACCACCACCACCACCGCCACTATCGCTACTTATGTTAGACATACTTCTAGTTCTTGATTCAAATTTGCTTTTTTTTGAATTTTGTATTTCCTTCAAATTTTCAACAGCCATTTCACCACTTGCATGATGTACCATCCGGGCCACACCGCAAACATCACCGGTAAGCAACGTATCGGTAAATCTATCAAAATGTATTGTGTTTAATAATTGCACTTTGTTGACCTGTTTTTTCAACCATGATGGCAATTTATCGCTATCCTTAGGTTTAAAACGTTGAGCAACAGTAGCAAATATACGTATTGGGATCAATGTTAACTCTCTTGTGTCCGTATCAAAATGCAATGAATTAACTGTAAACCCACCATCATCAAAACCGACAAATAAAAATTTACCACCAGGTTCAACAAATGTCGATGTTGCCATGCTTGAATTATTGAATGTGCCACTATTTCTTGGTAAATTTGCTGTCATATCAATTGCTGTGCTAGTATATGTTTCTAAATCCCACATCATTAAATATTTATCAGCAAATGTTGTGCCAAGTAAAATCTTATATTGTGGTAATACACGAAGCATTTTAATTGCCCTTGACGCTTTTGACTTTCCTTTTTCTACTTTTGTTTTTGATGATATTTTCATTGAATTTTTTTGTGACGTGGTATTTCCAGTAGTATTAGCATTATCACCAATACTATACGTATTGAATGGAGATGGCGATTTCATACCACGCATCCAAGTACCAACAGTAACATTAAATTGGCCAACTAGACCATCGGCATAACCAACAAAAATGCATGAATATTGCCTTTCCCAATATGCCAACGATGATACAGAAGCTACTCGATCAACAATTGATGATGACGTTGATGTATCCATATTGCCAAAATCATCACTTTTATGTTTACTAGTTGGACTTGAATTTATTTGATCATTAATATTAAAGCTATCATTTGTATCATCATAAAACATGTGATCATTATTATTTGTATCATCATCATCATCATTATTATTATTCTTATTATTCGAAACATTATCTGTAACCCTAACATGTCGATACAAAGATATTATTTCAGGTCCTTTTGATAGATTAAAAATACGCGTTGTTCCTTTTAGATCACCAACTATAACTTGATCCCCTGATTTTGTTCGACAACATAGTAATGCTGTTGCTGGTACAGTTTGATCGCTTTTTCTCTTTTGATTAATATTTAAATTATTATTATTTACATTGGAATCATTATCACTATATTTATCATTTTGATTATTATTATTATTATTATTATTATTATTATTGCCCATTCTTGGTGGATCTGATCGATTTCTTTTTCTTGTAGAAATTGTAGTTGGACTTTCAGATAACGATTCTAAATCTTCTTCATCATCAAACGATATACGAATTCTATTTGCATTATTTAATGAATTTGATGCTGATCTTGCCCGCCCCCCAATGCCTCTACCACTATTACTACTATTAAAACCACCAAAATTCCCACTATTTCTTCTACTACTACTACTATTTTTTCCAATTGAACGTTTCGTAAACTGTAACTCTAATTGTTTCCTTGTTCGTATATTTCGCACAATTGAAAAATCATCTGATCGTCTTATTTGTATTAAACCGTTTGATGTCCCTATGACAATCAAACCATTTGATATATTTTGGTCCACCATTGAGTTACTGTTTTTACGTTTAAATGTATATAATGGATTCTTTATATAAGTTGCACACGTAACTGTGCCTTCCAACCGAATTCGTAACCTCCTAGAGCCAGTTAGTGGATTATAATTAATTAAATATCGTTGGGTTACTACAATGACACCTTGATTTTCACCTTGGCTTTGATCATAAACACAACACATTGCTGCACCATTCGTCGCTGCTACATTGTTATCATCTGCACCGAATGCCTTTGCATGTTTTGACCAACTTTCTTCAACTGTTACTTGTCGATAATTCGCAGTATTTCCCATAATATAATTATTTGTAATAAATATGTTGATGGTAAAAATATTTATAAATTTTTTTTTAAAAAATTATTCTATATATGATGTACAGAAATAAAACCCAGGGAAGATTATTTCACTATATCTCTATGAATATTATATTGTATTAAATAGACACACACACACACACACACAAATAGAGTGATAAATAGAATGTGTGGATAAGAAAAAAAGAAATTGTTACGAGTTCCGTGTGTTTCTGCTTTAACACTTAAACACTTTTATTTTTATATTAATAAATAATAATTTCCAATTCATTTTTTTTTTTTCTTCTTTTCGTTCTTCGTGCTTTCTTTTCTTCCTCCTCGACCCGCGTATTACCGATTTTAATAAATATCATATAGGTAATATTATACTTGGTAGTATATATAGATATAGTATGAAAATCCTTAAAAAAAAAATTATTAAAATCTGTCGCGCGGTCTTCCACACACACCATCGTAAAAAAATGCTAAAATATGAAAAAGTTTATAGTACTATATCATATATATTTTATGAAGATCGTTTTCTATTTTCATTGTTATTGCTTTTTTTTCGTTTATTATTATTGTTGTTATTTTTTCGTTTCTTTTTCTTTACAAGTACTGCATTTTTATTTTTGTTTTTGTTCTTCTTTTTATTTGTATTTGTTGTAGTTTTATCATTTTTCACTATTATTTTTTTCTTTATTGTAGGTAATGTTTTACCAGAATGTGTATCTTCATTGTCCAAATCTGTCCTAGTTGTTTTGGTTTTTCTCTGTTCAAAAATGGCATCAGCAAGTTTTATTAAAATATTTTCAGCTGATTGACGTATTTTATTTGATAATTGATGAACTACACTTATATCTATAACATCGTCAATGATACGTTTATTATCCATTTCAAGCTGTTTAATTTCATTGCAAGTTTTGTAAAATGATTCTTCAATAGATATGGCATCAGCATTATCGTCATTATCATCGTCAGTATCTTCGTCATCACCATCATTATTCATATCAGCTGTTACTGTGGAATCACTTGTATCAATAGAAGAAGAAGATGAAGAAGAGGGACTTAAACTAGCAATATTACCATTGTTATTTGCATAACCAAGATTTAAACGATTACTGCTACCACCGCTGCTTGTACCACTCGGTGACGTAGTACTACTAGTAGTAATACCTGTCAATGCAGCAAGACCATATTTTTTAATAAATTTTTCATCTTCAATTTGCCATGTTTTTTTATAATATTTTCCTAATTTTGGTAAAATAAAATCTTTCTTTTGATTTGAAACATGTATAACACGATTTCCTACATTTGCTATATTGCCTAAGTCCGTACTATTAATATTACGCATATATGTATCTATGTATGCTTGATATTGTTCCGATGTCATAATGCAATTTTTATTTTTACTTGCGCTGATGATATTGACACGGCTACTTGTTGTACTTTTACTATTGGCAACATCTTCTTCTTCCATTTGTTCATCTTCATCAAGTTCATCCTCCTCCAGGTCTTCCTTCTCCACTTCCTCTTCTTGTGGTGGTAGCTTTGGTATGATTCTTCGTCGTTTTCTTTGTAAATGCATTTCGTTTGCTTTATAATTTACGTGTTATTCTGTAGTATTATTCGTCCCGAAGTTACTATATATATATATATATATATTGGTTACGTCTGTTCACTATTCTATTCTTCTTATGCACCGGTTGTGCGAGGCATTCATTTTTATTTTTTATTTGGTGGTAGTTTTGATTTTGGCAACGTGCTTTGTGTTTTTTTGGAAAGACGCTTTTTTCTACCAACAGGCTGGGGCTTAATGGTGTTCCTATCTTAATAAAAAGTGTAGCAAAATAATGATATTCCCATGCTATTCCAATTTTAATAAAACCAAACCCTAATTGTAACTATATCGTACCCTAATTGTAACTATATCGTAATAGAAAATTCGTCCGACCTTAATTCAAGTATGATATATGAATATGTGAAGTCGAAATTTGTGATAAAAATTTATCATTTATTGATGAAAATTGGCATGAACAGATTTTACATTTGTAATGACTTGGAAGAACAAAATGATTTTGTTTAAACCCATAAACTAACTTCAGTGCCTTTGGGTCTCCACGACCATTTTTCTTTACATCACCCTGACATTTTATGCATTTTACTTCAATTTTGAAAAAAGTTGGGTCTATTACGCATATATGTATCTATGTATGCTTGATATTGTTCCGATGTCATAATGCAATTTTTATTTTTACTTGCGCTGATGATATTGACACGGCTACTTGTTGTACTTTTACGATCATCAATACTACTGTTATTGAGTTTTTGTTCTTTTTTAGAAGACGACGTCGTTTTTTGTTTTTTTCGTGTACGACGAATTGTATCAGAATTATCTATCTCATTGTTCTTCTTCTTTTTGTTATTTTGGATGATGATGCAGAGTGTTCTTCTTCTTTTTGTTATTTTGGATGATGATGTAGATGGTTTGGTCGTTCGTCTTGATTTGCTTGTTCTAGACGAAGATTGTCTCATCGACATTTTGGTTGTAATATCAAATATTAATATATATACAATAAAGATATATATATATATATATTAAAAATATTCTTCACCGTTCTTCCTATAAATCTATATATAATGTTTGTACAATGATAATATATATATATTCTACATATATATGTAATTATATACAAAGACAGAGAGAGAGAGAGACAATATATCTATCTCGATCTATCTATTTGTTTTTCTTATTATAATATATGATAGTAGTCAGTTATAAGGAGGGTGGTAGATGTATCACTTCCTTTTGCAAAGTTATCAAAATCAAGTTACGCTTACATAGCATTATGAGGCAATGCAGTTTGATTGACGCAATGTGGCAATTCTGGCAATCCTACGGAACAACAGCTCTGTGCTTACTTTCAATCTACAAGTAACATTATTAGAATACGAAAAATCATTGGTATTTGGTATTTGGTATTTGGTAATTCTAACCCTAACCCCTAACTTGTGGATATTTTTGAAAATAATTATTTATACAAATT
>JACLAC010015851.1_pt1 | contig 10541 bp, 7 predicted proteins | sample 8027881 | NCBI WGS metagenome assembly JACLAC01 (sample SAMN15725517, study PRJNA655200) | protist metagenome | isolation source: fluorescence activated cell sorting (FACS) single amplified genomes of... | place: Spain: Blaines Bay Microbial Observatory, Mediterranean Sea | collected 2016-01-19 | reverse complement strand
AACAAATATGAAATATGTTACTGTAATATTCAACGGATATTTATTTTATGTACGAGTATACGAGTATTTATTTACTCGTACACTACTCATCGACGTGGATATCCAGGGATGCATATTTTTGCTCAAAAGAATGAATTATTTTTGGGGGGATTCTCCAAAAAGCCGTTCAAACTTGAAAACTGGTAGAATATGATCAGGCCCTCGATGATGATTGAGCGGCACGACCTGCCGTTGTCATTATAATTATATTTCGATAGCGCCCCCCTGCCCCCTGCTGTTCCTCATTAAATGTATGGGACTTTTTTATTTTAAAATAAATAATATAATTAAATAGTTAAATATTTATGCGTTTTTCGTGATCCTTTCGATAGCGCCCCCCCTGTTACCTCATTAAATGTATGGGCCTTTTATATATATATATATTCGTTTTTCGAACAATTGTTAAAAAAAGGTTCACACTACCGAAACGAAACATTCTTATTGCAGAAAAACGAGCCGATCGGTTTTGTTTTTCTACGTCGTATTCCTAGATCGCGAAAGGAAACTTATACCATATCCTAGTTTCAGCGTAAACGTTTCTTTCTTTTTCTTCTTTTTAAGAATTAAGTTCAACATGGAAGCGATAGAGGAAGATACGCCGAGCGTAACACCTCAAACTCGGCGTCGATCGTCTGCTGTGTACGAATCTGCGAATGATTTTCATACTTCGAGAAGCAATACGCTAAATAGAGAATCTGCATTAAGCCTGTGCGGTGTGGCCAAGCATGTTTTTCACACTACAAAAGTGGGAATGTTCGCACTTGTCCTCGCCATCCCATTATCGCTTATTACTACAGTTTTATTTTGCGAACTCTTTGCGTTCGAAATCGATACCACCCTCGTCCATACTACAAATATCACGCGTCCTGCGAATGAGACGGTCGAAGAAACAAGGGTGCATTACTTTAACGAAAGAGGAATGATGAGCTTTGGTCTTCTTTTCTTGGGCCTTGGTGGAGTGCTTTTGAACCACTTGTGCTGGAAAGTAGAGCAGCGCGTGTACTTTGGGAAAGAAAAAAGTGTGCTATCCATCGTCCTCCCGTTTGTTGTGTACCTCATCGTGTACGCATCAATTTGCAGCGGAATATACTTTACGAGCGACTCCATTGATAACATGTGGACAGGTCCTGTGGGAGCCGCGACGGGTTCCCTTTTCCTCGGTGATTTCGTCGACACCAGACCCCACTTTTCGCGATGTGGTCGCTTCATATACGCTTTTGCAGGCGCGATTGTGAGCTGTTCAATCGGCCTTTTAGTTGTATTCGTCGTATCCTCCAACCTGCATACATCATCGCGGCAAACCAAAATTCTTGTCTCTGGGGTATTTTACCCGGCTGCAGAGGCTACCATGAAGTTTTTGTATCGACGAAATTCAAAAGCAGGGTTCGCAGAAGAAGAAGATGTCCTTTTCAAACAAGCGCGCGTGTACGTATCGCGCAATTTAGAAGTTATGTTGGGAAAACCAAATCTTCTGCTCATGTTTCTCGTCGAGGATAATACCACATTCTTTGCTGCCTATTGTCTATCGATTCTATGCTCTATCGGGGGTCTAGTGGCAACCAACGTGCGCTTTCTCAAAAAGGTTCACCGAACGCAACGACGCCTCAGACGAGACTTATCTGCAAGAGTGACCCCCGTGGGTGATAGCCTGAATCGCATATCCTCACGTGCGCTAGCAAAAATTGGTTCAACAAAATCGCTCGATGCCAGCCCCGTACAGGGTAGAGGCAGTCTTTTTGGTCGCGACGACGACGCCGACTTGCTCTGGCAAAAGGAAGACTTTGCAGTCATACGCAACTGCGAGGAAATCGGAGAAAAGATGTGCGTTCTGCAGTGCCCCTTCACAGTGGGGCTCCTCATAAAGTACAACATCGTTCTTCCCAGCGCTGAGCTTCGCATGGATGCGCTCATCCTGCGCGCGTGCCTCGCAGTCGTCATTGAAGGTTGCGGAAACGCCGCCAAAATTGTCATCAATAAATTATTTGGCGTCTACGAGGTTCGCGTCAATAACAGAATGGACATGTGGGGAATGTTGAACATCTCCCTTGTTGCGCTATCGGGCGAGGCGCTTTTTCTCCTCGGATTTGGCTACGCACTTGGGATGGAGTGATTTTTATTATTCATAATTGAAATTTATTAAATATTTTAAAATAATGCGCGTGTTTTGCCTTCTTTTGTTTATTCATTAGCATCTGGCAGCAATGTGCAGATTTTGCGAGCAAGCGCGCGCGCAGGCTGGCGATCCTTTTTCGGACCCGCTTCTTCGAGGTGGTCTGGGACTCGACGTGGGGTTGGATGAATTTGGATACGGCGGCGGGCGGTCCTTGGCAGCGGCTGCAAAGGTCGCCCAAGCATCGCGGCCGTTTTCGCTAACCTACGCCGAAAAACTGGACGCCGAGCGCTGCGCCACATTTGCCGCAACGCGTACCCCCGTTGTCGTGCTGACGGGATTTTTGGGCGCTGGAAAGACGACGCTTCTAAATCGACTGCTGCGACTTCATGGGAAGAACTTTAGTGGAGCAGGTTCGTCGAAAGATGGTCTCAAGCTCGCTGTTATCGAAAACGAGGTTGGCGCAGTCTCCGTCGACGACGCCCTACTGCCCAAAGGTGCGCGAGATGCGGGAGCAGAGGAGGTGATCGTAATGCCAAACGGCTGCCTTTGCTGCAGGACTAGAGGAGATCTCAAAAGCGCGCTGCTGCGACTTGCAGATCGGGGAAGCGCTCTCGATGGCGTCATCGTCGAAATGAGCGGTCTGTCGGAGCTCTCGCCCGTGTTGCAGACGTTTGTTCTCAACACGGACGTGCAGCAAAAGTATCGATTAGACTGCGTCGTGTGCGTGGCGAACGCGCAGAGCAGCGTGACGCTGGGGGACAGCGCGTTAACTGACGGAACGACGACGCGGGAGACGAAGCGGCTTATTGCAGAGCAGCTGTCCCTAGCCGACGTTGTTTTATTGAATAAAGTGGACGCGCTTCCAGACGAGGAGGCTCGCAAAGCGCTCGCTTCGTTCGTAAAGTCGATCAATCACTCGTGCGCGATCTACGAGACGACGCTGAACGAGGTAGCTGTCCCCTTGCCAGGACCCCTCCGACTCGACGGGGCGTTTTTAAAAATGAAGGCTTTTTCCTCTGGCATAAATATCGAGTACTTGCTTCTGGAGAATCCTAACGTCGGGGGGTACGACCATTCCAGCAGTCACGCGCACAGTGCATTTCGGTCATTTTGCGTTGCCATCGATGACGAAAAAGATGTCCTCAAATACTGCGATCGTGGCAAGCTTCGCCGCACATTGGTGCAAGTTCACGAAGACCTCAAGGGGGACGATAAGACGGCGATGAGTCCTCTGGTGCGAACAAAGGGTATGGTTCTTGTGGGATCCCGAAAATACGCGGTGGTCCAGTCCGTGTACGAGCACCTTCAACTGTACGACGAAACTGGGTCTCTGGACTTGCTCAAAGGCCGCGTCGGCGTCATCGTTTTTATCGGCGCTCTTGACGATCGCGCAGAGCAGCGCGTGCGCGATGCTATCGCAGAATGCTTTGAGGTGAAGGCTGTCGCCGGGGCGACTTTGCCCCCCCCCCGGGAAGCAAAGTATATTCAAGGGCGCATGCAATGATGACATCCGCTTTGATGGCGTGGTGTGAGCTTTTCACGATGTACATAATTCATATAAACTAGTTATTCAAATAAATAATATTATTTACAACAGCACACTATAATGAAGTATCCTTCGAGGTAAACCTACATTTTTCATTATTCCCTACCCGCAGAAGCGTCCTACTTGAGCGAGGACGTTTGGTCGCGCCCACCGCTCTGATCTTGCGCCCACTTTCGCAGCCGCTGCAACCAAGCTTCGCTCTCTGCCCTGTCGGCCTTTGTTTGGGCAATCGCCACGCTGCGCTGCGCTAAAACGTAGGCGCGCTTGAACATTTTCAGCTTCACAAACGTTACCTTGGCGTTTTGCAGCGCAGTGTATTCCCGGTGGGTGTCACCGAGCTCTCGCATCAAGTTGATGCACGCAACGTGGTGCGGAACAGCTTTGGAGGAAAGGTGCAGAAATTCGTACACGGAAGCGAGGTTGCCGTACGCCCTCGCAAGCATGAGGGCATTGTGCTTGTTCTTCGCACCATCGAGGGCGTAGTCGATCGCGCATTTGAGGTGCATCTTGGCATTTATGTACAGCTGCTGCTTGAAGCACGCGTCGGCTTTCATTATGGAACCCTGGGCAGTGAGCGCGGGGGAAAATTGCAACGACTCGTCTTTCTCGTCGTCCGACTCCTCTGGGTGGAGGTGCGCAACGCCCTTGAGGGCATTGCGGAGGGGAACCGATTCGTCAGCAACAAAATTCTGAGCTGGTGCACTTGTACCACTGCTCGGCGCTTCAGGCGAGTCGCCGTCATTTAGGAAACTGCTGCTGCGCTCGAAAGACGCTATTTTTAGCTCAGCAACCTCCACCTGCTCATCGAACGCAGGCAGCTCTCCATCGTCGGACGAATCGTCGTCGTTGAAATCTTTCTTTCTCTTCGATTTGGGAGAGGAGAATCTCTCTGACTCGTTAATACCAAAATATTCAGACGTGCCATTATTTCCAGGAGTGATCGCCAAGATTCTGCTCTTGCTGGGAGCGCAATTGCTTACGTTCTCCCTCTTTGCGTTTACCGCGATAGGGGAATCGCTGGGAAACGCTTCACACCCGTCGCGAACGAGCTTCCGAAATTTTTCGGGATCGCGGTTTGCGCAGCACGAATCGACGCTATTTCCCATAATATGCGCGCGGCGGCTGCTGGGGTGGGGGGCAAACCCTCAAAGATATCAAAAAAAATGTAGACGCGTTGGCGTTCCTCGGAGAAATCGCTTCGGAAAACAATAAATAGTTCAATTATTGTTATTTTGAAAAAAATCGTACGACCGCTTGATTTCACTACAGTAAAATGATAAAATCAATATTGCATTCGTCCATTATTGTTTATTTAAAATAAAATATCAATGATATTACAACAACATAGTTAGTTATTTACGCAAAAAGACGGACGATCGGGGGGACAATTAATTCATCAAAGCAGCACAATTATTTAATCAAAAGAATCCATCAATGCTGCTCGGGGCGCATTTCCTCGTCGGCGTCGTTGACGTTTCCCTCGCCGTCGACGTTCATCCTGCAGTCTTCTTCGATGCATCTTTGAATGCGCTTGCACCAAACGCGGCACTCGACGCGCTGCTCTTCTGTCTGCGCAATGGCCAAGCTGCGGCGAGACAGCAGCAGTCCGTACTTGTACTTTTCGAGCTTTAGGTACGTAACGCGGGCGTTTTGGAGGGCGATGTACTCTCGCTCCGTCTCGCCCAGCTCGCGCATTAAATTGATGCACGCGATGTGGTACACGGCCGCTTTCTCCGAGTTCATCAAAAATTCGTACACAGAAGCGAGGTTGCCGTACGCGCGCGCGAGCGACAGCAAGTTGTGCCTATTGCGATCGCCGGCCAGCGCGTACTGTATAGCCCTCTTGAAGTGCATTTTTGACTGGACGTACATTTGCTGCTTGAAGCAGGCGACGGCCTTCATGATGGAACCCTGCGCGGTGAGCGCCTGGAGGAATCCCTCCTCTTCGAGCTCGTCGTCGGATACGTCGGGATCGGGAGGCGCAACGTCGCGAAGCGACGCGATAGACGCTGCGCCAGACATATCCGATACCTCGGAAGCGTACGACGAAGGCGAATTGGGCCGTTGATCAAGCTGCGTCGCCGCGCGCGCAGGACTACTAAACTCAAGCTGCTGCGCAGCGGCAGGAGATGCGATTGGCGCGTTGCTGTTGCTGGGCGCGTTTGATAGCGAGGTCGTCGGCGGTCGGCTCTCGGCGTCAGAAGGTGGCGTCTTCATCGGCGCAGCGGCTGTCGTCGAGGCGCCGGAGGATCCTAGCAACGAGGAAGCATTTTGCGGCAGCGAAGGCGCCTTTGAACGACCCCCATCATATATATCAAGATAGTTTTGCCGCCTGTATTCCAGGGTAGGCCGAAACGCGGGAGTCGAAGACGAGCCGCTGCTTACCCCTCCAGCTCCTCCCGCAGAGGAAGCATTATACGCCCTCGACGAAGCAGCGAGGGCGCCGCTTCCCCGACGCGGATCCCTCGCACGCTCCGCGCAGCAGCTATCCAGCTTATTTCCCATCTCGATGCGTGCGCACTAAAATCTATGCAATAAAATACAAGCAAAGTATCACGTCGCGGAGGGGAAAACAAAAGTATAAAGTCGCACTGTGTAGCAAACCTATCGATGTTGTCCGCAAGCGACGATAACACGTTTCCACAAAAAAAAAGAGATGGAATAACTTTTTCAGCGCACGACTCCCTCGGCAGCATTTTCATTGCTTGTAATAACATTAAATGATTTTCATTTTTTGAAAAACAACAACGGAATCTATGAATCTATATATATAAATATTCATTTTGATTAAATATTATTGTCCCCCTTTTCGAAATCAGTTTTTTTTTACCATATAAAAATATCTGTAGTCTCATTTTTAATACGTACGAGTATAGAGATCTCATACAGCAGCAAATGATTAAAGATAGCCTTAAGGATCCAGTAACTTAAAGGTATAATAGATGATAGTACAGTTCTATTAAGGTAGGAGGAACGCAACCGCTGATTGGATAAAAAATGTACGCACCTTAATTGTATTACCTTGTTACATTATGTAAAGTACATGTACAACATGGTGGGAAATTATTTAAGGTATCATGACGTATTTCATAAACCTATATCCTATAATATGTTATGATGTTATAGTATGGGAGATGTGCTCTTACTATATTATAATATACAATATATACGTATAATAATATTAGCTCGTGCCTTTTTCGATGCGCGGTCAAAATTCCTTTCTAACTCTCCCTTTGTCTCCACTCCTCTCAACAGAATAATGCCTTGTTCCAAGTATTAGTAGTACTGGTAAGTAAATAATCATCGTCGTGGGTGTTGATTTTGAGCGCCATGGGGGTTCGCATTTAATGTGCTTTTCTAGGAGAGGAGGGTCCACATTTTCAGCGAAAATGTTCAGCACGCGCAGGAGGTCGACGCATCACGCGGAGAAAACGAAATATGCTTTCATGTAGAAAACATATCGATGGCGTTTCTTTTCATTGGAACGTATTTCGCGTAAAGGATCTTGGAGACGAAAAAATAGAAAAAGATAAAAAAGAAAAAGTGAAAAGAAGATCCGCGGAAAAGGGGAGCGTCCGTCTCGTTCCGGACCGAAACGATCCCCATATTGAATGTATGTAGTGAGAAACGAAATCGGTCCTTCGATGAAATGAATCTTGAAAATAATGATGTTCATGCATTATGCATTTACTATCGACGACTAGTACTTCTAGGTATATACATGCGATGTCGAGAATGAGATGGTTACTTACAAGGGTACTACTTTGTGCGACTCGATTGCTGTTTGCTGCTGATATAATTTACGTCGTATAGATAGATGCGTTGCGCGGATTTGTTTGTATATTTTGTTTTGCTCGACGAAACGCTCCAAAGTAAAACAATCTTAATACACATACGAATATCAAAACATATTTGTTACTACAGACAAACAAAAGCAAGCAACAACACAACAATTAAAATGGGCTGCCTTAAAGGATTTGGAAAGTTCTACCTCGTGTGCGCGAACGTCATTACGGCGCTTCTCGGCCTCGGCGTAATCGGCTGCGCGTCGTACGCTCTCATCCAGTTCAATGAGTTCTCGGATATGTTCTCCAAGGTTGGACTTGGTGCCGCCGTCGGAGCCGGTGTCCTCACCTTTCTCGTCTCGCTCTCTGGATGCTACGGCGCCATGAAGCAGAACAAGTGCCTCCTCGCCATCTACGTCGCCGCTATGACCCTCACCTTCCTCGTCTTTGTCGCTGGCGGCATTGGCGTCGCTATCTACAAGGGTGCCCTCCTCGAGATCACCGACGGATCCAAGGCTGTTGCACTCACCAACGACTTTCAGCAAAAGATCAACTCGTACGAACTCAAGACGTTCGACGTATGCTGCGCCCAACCCTACGGCATGACCGAACCCCAACAATGCACGGATACCAACCAGTTTGGATGCTACACGGATGTTGATGCGTACAATAACTTCGCCGCCAATGCCATCTGCGAAGGTCTCAAGGAAATCGATGTCAACGGAAAACCCATCGTAGGAGAAGCGCCCTCGTGCGGAAACGGAAACGCCCTTCAGTTCCAGAAGGATATCTCTACGTTTGTCGATGACAACGCCACTTATATGATTGCCGGCACCGCCACGGTCGCCGTCCTCCAGTTTCTCTGCCTTTTGTTCTCGTGCTGCCTCGTCTGCGAAAACAGAGAAGAGTACGACCCCGAGTACAAGGCGCGCAAGCAAGCGCAAGCCGGACAGTTCACGGGCACCCAGGGCGCCGCGATCGCTTCCAACGGCACCAACTACGTCTAAGCGCTCGCTCAACAAATCCCCTTTTTTTTTCTTTTCGTTTTTTTTCAACCTCTTTGATTATAAAAATGTAAGCATTGCATCAATATTGCATTAAACTAAGTACAATATTACCTTTTGAAAAAAAATAAAAAAAAAAGGAAAAAGAAATCGCGCGCAATTTACTTTATTCGTTCGTTTGTGTGCACATCAGTAGAATGTTACTTTTTTTCCATCGCATCAAATACCTTGTTCGCCTTTGTGGGATCCCACTTGTTCATCGTAGAGTTTGTGGGAAGGGTGAACAAGTCCCAAAGAGTCTGCGGGCACGCCTCCTGGACGATGGTCGCCGGCGTCAAGACGGGAGGCAGCATCACCGTTCCCCATCCATGCTGGACGGCATCCACGACCTTGTCGGCGACGTACGACGGCTCCATCGTCATCCCCATCATGTCGTACCCCTTAAAGAGGTCTGTGTTGATGTGGGCGGGGCATATGCAGCTCACGCGCACGCCGCTTTTGCCCAGCGCGGCCACCTCGGAGCGGAGCGCGAGGCTCAAGCCGCGCGCGGCAAACTTGGAGGTGCAATAATCTACCATTCGAGGCTGGACAAACACGCCGGCGGCGCTCGAGATCGTGACGATGGCGCCCGAGTTGGCTGCGAGCATGTCTGGCAGAAACGCTTTTGCGGTCCAAAAGTGCGCCATCGTGTTGACTGCCATCGTCAGCTCGATGCGACGATCTTCTGTCTTGAGAAATTCCTGCCCGGATATGATGCCCGCGTTGTTGACCAAGGCCCACACGGAACCCACTTCAGCCTTGACTGCCTTTGCAACCTCGTAGATTTGCTGCCTCTTGCTGAGGTCGCACTTGTACGCATAGACGCTCGCGCCTGGGGTCGCCTTTCTGACATCTTCTGCCGTTTTGAGAAGCTGATCGTGCGCGATATCCCATAGCACGATGCGCGCGCCGAGTTTGGCGAAAGCAAACGCTTGCGCGCGACCGATGCCAGTAGCCGCCCCAGTGATGAGAACGGTCCGACCGCGGACGCTTTTTCGGCGCAACTTTAGCGACACGCGTCGAAGCAAGATAGCTGCCGCTGCGCATAAAAACGCTCGCAAAATAGACGTCGACGACGTTGCGCTCGACACAATCCGCTTAATCAGCGCTACGACAAGAGACGATGTCGAGTATCCGCTCAAAAGCTCCGACGCCGACCCCGCAGCAGCTCGACGCTTGATGGCTGGCCCCATTTCAACGCTTGTATATATATTATTCTTTACTAATACACAATGAATCACAGAAAAATAATCGCTCACATCATTTCACTGCTTTTCTCGCTCAAAAGGCGCATCCAAAATAAGCAAATAAAGACGTCATGTATTTATTATTAATTATCCATTTGCTTTATTTTTAAAAAATAAAAAGATTTTTTAAAAAATTATTTTCATTTTTTTTGTAGCTGGCCGAATTTTTTTGAAATATACCCATACTGTTAACTACGAGGAGGAGTACGTACGACGCGTATTTTAGTAAGGGTATTTTATTATGTATATAATATATACGTACTCGTATATATTTACGTTGTTAATATTATTATTTTCATATGATGTATATACTCGTATATACCCATCTTCTCTGTAATATACAAGCATACTTTATTATAAACAATCGTTCAAATGATACCTCATTCTTACAATGATTATGTATTAACCATTAGATCATTATAATACGAGTATGTCACAGTGAAGAGGAGGAGGGCTAGGAGCTAGGAGCTCGTGGGAGTAAATATTATTATCTATTGTACTCGTACGAGTGGTACGAGTATTTACATATGTAAATAATAAATATTTCCGTTACAAACAATGGTCAGTAGAGGCGTTGAAACTTCACTCCTGCTTTGGATGCATTATTCTCATCAGGATCCTTGCTTTTTAAAAAAAAAAAACTTCTCAAACCAGAAGAGCGGTAGAAAAAAAAAGGCGCAAAAGGTGGGATTTGGAATCCATCCAGTTGGTTTTTTAAATTTCCATAATAAGTACTTCGTACAGTATAGTATATTGATATAATATGAA
>JACLAC010015850.1_pt1 | contig 10541 bp, 8 predicted proteins | sample 8027881 | NCBI WGS metagenome assembly JACLAC01 (sample SAMN15725517, study PRJNA655200) | protist metagenome | isolation source: fluorescence activated cell sorting (FACS) single amplified genomes of... | place: Spain: Blaines Bay Microbial Observatory, Mediterranean Sea | collected 2016-01-19 | reverse complement strand
AGGAGATAGCATCGCCGCAAGAGATGTCGAAAACGCGTACTACTGGGTTATGTTTATCATATAATATGTATGTAGCGGTGCTTGGAGAGGTTCTTTTTTGGATTTTTTTTAAAAGTCAAATTGGACAAACTAATGAACAATATAGCATCCGTATTTGAAGGATTTGGTCCAATTCAAGATAAAAAGTACATTTATATGGTTATCGTGGTTATATAATTTACGCATATTATTTCACCATTTTGTATGACCAAAATTACAAAAATCAACATAATATCCTCGCGCACAAACAAGAACAGCAAGAAGCTCTCTGTAAAATTCATGTTTCATTATGAGAACTATGCCCAGGTGTACACAACTTGCAAAAATTAGTTTAATCACCCCTTAAAATAACAGGTATTTACATCATATGAAGCGCATGGAATAATAAAAAGGCACATTTACGCAATTTTATCAAAATCGATCTAGTTATCTAGAAGCAATGACCGTCATCTCGGCTTTTATATATTTCCGTTTTTTTGGAGCTCGAAAGACCCCGGGAAAGCCTCGTTAGCGCTGTTTCCGCCCTCGTGGCGTTGCAAAAAAAAATTATGTTTTTTAAACCTATTTAGTAAATATTTACTAAATATTTATTTAGATTTTTTTTTTGGGGATCCAATATCGATTAGAAGAAAAGTGCGTTTTTCTCCAAAAGTGAAAATTGCATAAATGTGCCTTTTTATTCCATGCGCTTCATATATTATTATACTGTTATTATTATATTAGTGCTCGTGCTCGTACCTTACGGTTATTGTAAAAAATAATAACTTTCTTTTTTTTTCCGTTAATTTTTAAAATTTTCTTTTTTCTTTTTTTTTCAATATATATTTTTAATAAAACAGTTTTTATTAAAAACCTTCAGATGAGACGTTTCGATAATTATTATTGCCGCTTCGCTCGCCCCCTCCTTCCTCGCGTTGCCCCCGATTTTTTGGAACGCTCCTTTTATGCAGGAAAATAAATAGTTCATATGCGCCTTCGCACTACTACCTTTGCCATCTCCCTCGCTCTCTCGCTCGCGTGCTTTGTTGCGCGGACGCGGGGAGCGATCGTAGAGGGCGTATACCGCGGGTCGTCGACGTGGAAGTACGTCTCTCGCTTTTGCTTCAAGCCAGCTCACGATGATGAGCCAGGGCTGCTGAAAGCGACGTTTGAATTTCCAAACGCGACGGCGTCTTCCATGTCCATGCTCATTTACTACAAATCTTCTGACGGCGGAGGCGGCGCAGAGGACGAATGGGGCGCTTGGTCGAAAGTGTATGGACGCGAGCAGTCTTGCGGCGAAAAAGTGGCAGAAGCGAGAAAGATGGGCAACCAGTTTTACCTGACGGAAAGCAGCTCTCTCGTCGAAGTTATCCCCGGCTTGCGGGAAGAAGTGTCGATCGACGAGAAATTTGAGACGCGGGGCTGGATTAGCTCCACGGTCACCACGCGCCTGCACACGTCGCGCAATAGATGGTTTTTCATCACCGTCGCCAACTGCGTCCCGCGAGACGAATGCGACACCACCTACTGCGCGTCGAGCCTCTACTTTACCTATAAGCTCGAATTTACGAACGGCGTTGGCGGCAGCAAGCACTTTAGCGCAGACGAGACGGGGGTGCTGGAGATGACGTACGCCTTCGCAGCGCTCTACGCGCTCACTACGTTATACATGATCGTCGTCAGCAGTCGCCTCGCCGCCATTAAGAAGCTCCACGTTACCGTCAAGCTTCTCGGCGCATCAGTCTTTTTCGGCTTCTGCGGCGTCGTGTGCTCTCTCGCGTACTACAAGTCGTTCGCGGACGATGGCCGGGCACCCTCGTGGATGCGCTACGCCTCCCTAATTGCGAGCGGCATATCGGAAGTCACGATGATGCTGCAAATGATGCTCGTGGCCAAGGGATGGACGATCGTCCGCCGAAAGATTTCAGCGCAGGGCCGGATGCGCCTCGCCATATTCGTGACGTTTTACACGACCTGCTACGCGGTGGCCGTCGTATACTACGAGCACTTTATGGATACAGTGGACATAGCGTACATGTATGAGACGGCGCCGGGGTACATCATCGTCGTCTTGCGCCTATTTCTCTTTTTCTGGGTGATTCGCGCCATCCGCATTACCCTCAGCAAATACAACAAGCGCTCGTTTTACAGAAAGTTTGGCTTTGCTGTTGGCCTCTGGGCGCTAATCACCCCCTTTCTCGTGTGCCTCAACTTGCTCGTAGATCCATGGGTGCGCTTCAAGGTGGTTTACTTGGCGTTCTTGTTTTTCAACTGGTGGGCGCACATCTGCCTCACGCTCATGTACGATCCCAAGCAAGCGCTGAGCGCGTCCTTCCCTTTCCACTCGACGTTGATAATGTCAAAGTCGGGACGGGGAAATATGTCCGAGGCGGCGGCCTTCGACGCGATTGCGTTCACTAAAGCGAACGCGCTCTCTCGCCAGGTCGCCGCTGGCGTCTCGATGGTCACGATGCTGCAGCGCGATTTGAGGGACTTTCTCGAGGAGGCGAGCGACGCGTTTCAGGCGAGGCAGCAAGCCGGGGATGATGCGGGAAGCGGCAGCGCGGGCGGCGTCGAGATGACGCGGGCGGGATCTCCCAAGTCGCCAAAGGCGTCGTCGACGCTTCCCCGCGACGCGCTGTCGCCCCTCCACGAGCGACACGCGCAAGGATCTGGAGTCGCGGGCGGAGAAGCTGGCGCATTGGAAACGGAAACGTTTCCAAAGGCGACGAAAAAAGATGGCATGGTATCGAAGCTTGCTGGATTAAAAAAAAGTCAAAGCGGCGGAGCGTTCGTGCCCCCAATCAAGGGCGTGCGCGCGATGGAGCCGGGAAACGGTTCTGACGACTCGCCGATGTCTGCGCGGAGCGACTTTTCCGACGACGCGCCCATCAAGAAAGGAACGATGGCGCTGCAGTGAGCCGCCGCGCAAAGTGTACTTTATCCAATTTTTTATATATAATATATTTATTTACACAACGTTTTCTTTTTTTCAATATAATAAAATTTAAAAAGACATGAAAGGACGGGACGCGCGAGCGAGCTGCTCTTACGGCACGTCGGGGTCCACCTCGTTGATTTCGACGCCACTTTTCATGCTTGCGGATGCGGCGTGCCTCAGCCCCTCGCCATCGATGCCAAAGAATACAATGGAGCTGCGCTGCGCGCCCTTTTCGAGGGCCTCTGCAATCAGAATCGCGCACACGATGCGCGCAAACACAGGCCAGTCTCGTCGGTTGATGCGCATGCCGCCACCCGTGGAAGCGCGTATCTTTTTGAGCGCGCCCATCATTTGCTGCTCCGTCAGATTAACAGTAGACCCTGTTTCTGCCAGTCGTCGCACTGCGTTGTCGAGCTCCGCTTTTGACACAACGCCGTCGCCGTTGGTATCAACAACGTCAAACATCTCTGCCACCCCGCGTTCAAATTCAGGATGCGAGAATATTGCAGAGCACGTGGCGTACGTGATGGGATCTGACTGCTTTTCGATCGCCACGAGCCACAGAGGTTTCGAGTACACCCTCTCGATATTTTGGTTTCATTGTGCAATACTCGTACCTTATTACCTTACTCGTACTCGTATGAGTATACCTTCAAGTGCTTTTAACATTATGATCTACTGTTATGGAACAGTGATTGTGTTCGTTCGTTGTTTGGCGCGCAATATAATTTATGATCATTATGTTTCATGTGATGAAGTGCGGGGCGGCATCAACCAAGGTCTTGGCGACATTTTCTCTTCTCGAGTAAGCCTTTGTACTTACTCATGTTATATCTCGGAACGCCACACCGGATCTCACTCGAAGAACCGGGGTACGTTTATACCGCGGAAACCAACCAGGAATCCAAAAAGACGGGACGTGGTGATCAATATACGTGGGTATACAAAAAATGGGCTAAAAAAACTTCTTTTTTTTTACAGACGAACATTTGAAAACTGAAACCTGGGGTGGACGTGGACGAAGAATGGTGGAAACATGGGTATAGCAGTCTGCGTGCACAGAAACGAGAAGAGGCGCACAAGTGGGGCAGTGTAATGCTGTGGTCCTGCTGTCGATGCACAGGAGCAGTGCATGGACAGGGCAGGCACACAGCAAGACAAACGCGTCATGCCCCCGCCCTGCGTCGCGCACTGCATACATTGGTACACGCACGGATACGTACGCACCCATACGCAGCAAAACGCGCCACGCCACGCAACCGTGCACGCACGAGACCCTCGGGGGTGCACGCCACGCTCGGCCATCCCAGTCGTGCATTCGCCGTTGGTCTATTTGGTGCAGCCAACAACAATTCATCAAAGATCTGCGCGCCCCTGGTGCCATAGCGAATAGTCCGTCCTTCATTCCGTTGCCCAACCTCGTGGCGACACGCCAGATCCCTCGGCTGGCCGAATTACCATCAGCAAATTAGAAAGGAGGCTGTTCACAAGACGGTCGTCGATGAAGAGGAGGTGGGAGGAGGGAAAAGAAGGCGGGCGACTACTTTTCTTTGAAAAATACAAATAATGATAACGAATTTTCGCAAGATGTGGCGCTGGCGAAGCGCCTCCACCCCCACGTCCTCGGGGAGTTGGTGGAAGAGAATGAATTCGTGGTGTCGTGGGAGCAGCAGGAAAACGCGTTTTTGAGCGGAGCGGGAGACGGAGCTCAAGCGGGTGCTCGCGCGTTTAGCAGAGAAGGATGCGACGATTGAGTTGCTTGGACGCGATGCGGAGAAAAATGCATGTCGTCTATTGCAGATGACGAAGTGCAGGAAGTTCGGAGACTCTGCTGGGAGATGTACGCGTGCTGTATTTGACTGTGTTTGCATCGTAATTTTCAGGTTAAACTTGCGTCGGTGTGCCGAACGACGCGGCCAAACAGGGATATAATGCCTACGTAAATAAATAAAATATAAATAGTATATTGGCTGTTATTTACTTTAATAATCAAGTAAATAAATAAAACAGTAAAATAAGCAGGTATAGATAGTTATTGGGTTTTTCGCGAAACGAAGACATTCCAGTCCACGCTTTACACCCTACTTTTGCTGGTTCCAGAGAGTATCGACCTTCTCCTTGAAATCTGTTGACTCCTTCAGGTCCTTCAGGTCGTCGCAAATTTCGCGCGCCCGTTTCATAAAGGTGGCTTTTCTGAATATTCTGCGCAAGAAAACACGATCAACCTCGTGTTTGTCAAAGAGTGGGACCATCTCGACGAGGATTGGTAGGAGCTGTCTCCTGAGAGGGACGTAACTGGAATCGCATAAAAACTGCATCGCCAAGTCGCGGCGGTCAAACAGACCCGTACAGCCCAGGATGGCGGCCTTCACTTCCTCCTTGTTTTTCTTCCACTGGGTGCACCAATAGCGCATTCTCGAAGCATCAGCAGGTGTAAAACCCGTGTCGCCCGGGGCTGTTAGCCAGCGCACAAAGTCTTCCACTTCCGCTGGGCCAGCCGAGAAGGTGGCGTTCGCACAAAACTTCTTGATTTGTTCGGGGTTGAACTTGAACTCGTCACGCATGAGGTGTAGCAATTTGATATTCGCCGGCAGGTCGGCCGCAAAAAAGGAACCGCAGCAAATCTTTTTGATCTGTTTCGCGTTGAACTTGAGGTCCTTGAGGGCCTGGAGCAAGTCGAGCGCCTTGTCCTTGTCGGCGGCAAAAAAGGAATTGCAGCAAATGCTTGCGATCTGGTCCGGGTTGAACTCGAGGTTCTTGAGGATCTGGAGCGAGCCGAGCGCCTTGTCCGTGTCGGCCGCAAAAAAGGAATTGCAGCAAATGCTTTCGATCTGGTCCGGGTTGAACTCGAGCTTCTAGAGGATCTGGAGCGAGTCGAACGCCTTGTCCTTGTCCGCCGCAAAAAAGGAACAGCAGCAAATGCTTGCGATCTGGTCCGGGTCGAACTCGAGGATCTTGAGGTTCTGGAGCGAGTCGATCGCCTTGTCCTTGTCGGCCGCAAAAAAGGAATCGCAGCAAATGCTTGCGATCTGGTCCGCGTTGAACTCGAGCTTCTTGAGGATCTGGAGCTAGTCGAACGCCTTGTCCTTGTCGGCCGCAAAAAAGGAACTGCAGCAAATGCTTGCGATCTGGTCCGCGTTGAACTTGAGCTTCTTGAGGATCTGGAGCAAGTCGAACGCCTTGTCCTTGTCGGCCGCAAAAAAGGAACTGCAGCAAATGCTTGCGATCTGGTCCGGACTAAAATCAAGTTTTTCCTTTCCCAAACACTTCAGCAGATCGTGCCTCTCTGCGCACCACGCCGAGTCGGCCATACGGAACAGCGGGACATGGTTCCACGCCGTCGCGGGCAGCGCAGCCAGCAATGTCGACATGCTTTCCACTCGCTCAGTCTGCACGACTGCACGGAAACGATCGGCCTCGGGGGGCAGCGGGCCCAGGCGCTCGCCCAGGTGCTTCCAAGCGGCTGCCCTGTCCTTCTCTCGGGCGTCAACGACGGCGTTCACTGCATCCGACACGGCCGCGTCCGACGTACTCCGTGGCTCCAGCTGCATGAGCACGTTGCAGATGCACGCCGTTGTCTGGGCCTCCTTTCGATCGTCTGCCTTTGAAGAATAGAGATGCGCCGTTGGGTGCTTGCGCCCGACGACAAACCACCGCCTTCGTTCTTCGTCCCTGTAAATGCCCCACGACGGGTCGACGGCGCAGAGGTTCCACAGTTTTTCCGCCACGAAGCTCATCGCCTTGCCCGCAGCGTAGACGACGCGACATTCCGATCGATCGTCTACCCGCGTTTTGAGGGACTCCTGAACCGAGCGATCCGATTTGATGTACTTCTCGAGCGTATGCAGGTCGACGTCTTTGCACAGACCGTTGGGAGCCCACGGCACGGCGTCCACCCAGTCAAACCGATCGTGCCCTAGGCGTGCTTGGAGCCGCGCCGAGGTGATGTTATCGTGCTGTTTCCCGGTCACCGAGTCTGCCGGTGGGTACAGCCCAGCGATGGTCAGCCGGTCCGCCGCGCTCGCGGGCAGGTCGAACTGGCAAGAGTAGGCGCCCCCGGGGAAGGCGGCTGCAAGGTCAGCACTGCTGCTTCCCGCTCCCTCGACGATTCTTCGGTGGGGTTCATTCCTTCCCTCCTTCCCCTTCCTCCTCTTCTCCTTCTTCCTTTCTCTCCTCTTGCCCTGTTTCTTCTTCTGCTTCTTCCTTGGCTTCTGCTTCTTCGTCGCGACGATGGCACCAGACCCAGCGTCCAACGGCCGCGTCGCGCGGTAGTGGTTGCCGTTCATGTAGGCCAGCCAGATGGTGGTGGTACCCTCCAGATTGTCGTCCGGTTCCGTCGTGTCATCGGCCGCCTGCGGTGTCACTTCCCTGCAGTAGCTCGGCGAATCTGGCGACAAGGATGACCTCACCACGTGGAGAGTACGACGGTACACCGTCGCCGCTGCCTGGAGCGTCGCGTGGCCACCCCACGTGCCTTGCTTGGTCATCCGGTCGACAAAGCTGGCGTACGATTTTGGGTGCCCGTCAGCCACGTCGAGATTCCAGTCATCCACAAAGGGTTTGTACCGCTCCGGATGCGCCCTGAGCTCCTCGACCACCGCCGCACGCACCTCGGCGTGACGTTCAGCGTCGCCCAGCAAGAAGTGGGCCAATGCCCGAAACTGACAGTCGCCCTCGGCCCCTACGTCATGCGAGCAGAGACCATAGGGGGCGAGCGCGGCGTCGATGCACTCGGTCGCGGTACGGGCTGCGTTGTGGACGGCGTCGCTACTCGGCTTCTGCTTTTTCTTCTTCTGCTTCTTCTTCTGCTTCTTCGTCCGCTTCTGCTTTTTCTTCGTCCGCTTCTGCTTTTTCTTCTTGTGCTTCTTCGTCGGCTTCTCTTTTGCGTAACCTGTGAGCTGCGTTAAAGTCGTCTGCCTTTTCTTCTTCTGCTGCTGCTTCTCCGCTGGCAGCTGGTCCGCACCGTGCTTCTTCATCTTTGCGCTCCGGTTCCTGTCAGGCGCATTCTCATTTTCATTTGCGCGCCGGTTCCTGCTTGCGCTCGCGTTCCCGCTTTGCATGTCTTTCTCGCTTTGCTCCTGTTTCTGCTTCTTCGTCGGCTTACCGCTTACGCTCGCGTTCCTGCGCCTCTTTCCCTTCTTTTTTGCGTTGCGTGTTAGACGCGCTATATTCGTAAAGGGTTCTCTGGAGAATGGCGCAAATCAGATGCAGAGACAGCGCAGCGCGTAAGAATCTAAGAATCGCAACTTACAACGCTGTACAGATATAAAAAGAAGGAGTATATAAAATATAAGATAATAATTAGAATAAAACAAAAGTTATAAAGTATATATCACTAGCTATGTCAGCTCTCTTACAGAGAACAATTTTTTTGGAACTTCTCTGACCTCGAGCGATTCCAGAAAGAAAAATCTCTGAAACGAAATGGAATAAACCTAAAATGAAATATGTTACCTAATATAAACTGTTATTTATATATTGTAAATATTTATTTGAATTTTTTAAATTCAGGCTTAATTTGTCAATACATCAGTAATATTTAAGCATAAAACTATTCGTGCATATAGCAATGCATGTAATAATAAGCCATGGGATATTATTACAAATCGATCTGGCTGTAATAATATAATATTATTTTTAAAAAAATATTTTTAAATAAATAAATAATATTAAGAAGGATCGCATCGTGGCAGTGCAGAGTACATTTTTTTTGAGCTCGACGAGACGGCGACGACCCGCACAAAGGGATTGCCCGCTGGATGCGCCATCTCGACGTCGACTTTTCCGCCCGACGCGAGGTCAAAGGACGATAAGTTGCCGTCGCAAACGACGACGCGGTCGCCGTCGTGGACAAACTCGGCGCTCGTGAACGCCTGGGCCGAGCCCAAGCGCGCGTTTGTGCGCAACCGCTCCTCTGCGCTCGCCGAGGGCCCCGCGATCGACGTGCTGGTCGCGTACAAGCACGCGCTGCAGATACTCAACCATCCCGACATTTTGTTTGCGAGCGTAAAGCGCAACGAGCGCTCCGTCGATTTAGATGATCGCATTAAAATGGTCGATGATGGCGGCGGCGGGAGAGCGACGATATCGACGAAGTCGACGAGAGCGTTGCGGCGTCGGTAGAATTCGACGATTAAAATACACTCCCAAGACGCGTCCAAGTATCCCCTCAACTGGGCGATTCCCTTGCTCGCGGGATACAAGCCGCAGCATCAGCCGCGCTCTCGGGCAAATTTTCCGTCATCTTGTCGCTGCTTCTCAACGTTGTCACTGTGGAGAAAGAAAAGGTGCTCGTGTTTTCCCAGAGCATCGCGACGCTGAACGCAATCGAGAGGATGATCGCCAAGCGCAACACGTTTCCCGGCGCGCTGCGCATCGTTCGCATCGACGGCTCCACGCCTCAGCACCTGCGAATGGAGAGGATACGGCTTTTCAGCGCTCCAAGTGCTCCGATCTTAACGTGTTTCTGCTCTCCATACGCGCGGGTGGCGAGGGAATTACCCTCACCGCAGCCAACCGCGTCGTCATGATGGATGTGTGCTGGAATCCGTGCGCGGATAACGAGGCGATGTGCCGCGCGTACCGCTACGGCCAAAAAAAGCCCGTGCACGTGTACCGACTGGTAGCGTCGGGAACCATGGAGACGCACATTTACCAGCAGCAAATTAGAAAGGAGGCTGTTCACAAGACGGTCGTCGACGAAGAGGAGGTGGGCGGGAGAGAAAAGAAGGCGGGCGACTACTTTTCTTTGAAAATTCAAATAATGATAACGAATTTTCGCAAGACGTGGCGCTGGCGAAGCGCCTCGACCCCCACGTCCTCGGGGAGTTGGTGGAAGAGAATGAATTCGTGGTGTCGTGGGATCAGCAGGAAAACGCGTTTTTGAGCGGAGCGGGAGACGGAGCTCAAGCGGGTGCTCGCGCGTTTAGCAGAGAAGGATGCGACGATTGAGTTGCTTGGACGCGATGCGGAGAAAAATGCATGTCGTCTATTGCAGACGACCAAGCGGGATTGATGATGACGGCGCAGCGCATGCAGAGGGTTCTCGACGACAATGCCGATGAGATGGCATTTTTGCGCGCGCGGGCGGAAGAGGATGCGAAGCGAAATGCTGCGCTGGAGGCTGAAAATGCCCAGCTGAAAGCGAACATTGCGGATATGCAGGTAGTCGCGCGGGGCAACTCAGATCGTGCAGACGCCCGCGTCGTCGAGCTGCAGATAAAGTGCGACGCAGCGACTGCTGAAGCGGCGGAGCTGCAAAAGAATCGATCAACATCTGCTGTTTCCTCACTCAGACGGGTTGCCTTCGCGATATCAGCTGCAGAGAAACCTCGTCCACTTTGCCGGGTACGCGGCGCCATTTCAATCAAGTATATTTAAAAGAAAAAGTATGCTGTATAAATTGTATCAGCTTGTTTCGTAATCAATTCCCACGTTGGATAGTTTGTTCATAGGATGTTGATAATTTTAATTTTTGCTCCCCTACATTTATGATAAATAAAATATATATTATATATACACCGCAAGCTGCAACGAAAAAAAACGAATATTTCGGCTTCCGTTTATACAATATATCGAA
>JACLAC010011800.1_pt1 | contig 10544 bp, 10 predicted proteins | sample 8027881 | NCBI WGS metagenome assembly JACLAC01 (sample SAMN15725517, study PRJNA655200) | protist metagenome | isolation source: fluorescence activated cell sorting (FACS) single amplified genomes of... | place: Spain: Blaines Bay Microbial Observatory, Mediterranean Sea | collected 2016-01-19 | reverse complement strand
GCACCAAATTGCGAACATATCACACCCAGCCAACAATTTCTAACAGCTCGAAATCAGCAATGTGCTAACACCTCTATAGTACGCATTGATTAAAGTTATTGACTCGGCGATCTAAGCACGCGATGCAACCTGTAAGAGTACGATTGCCAGAACAAAAATGGTGCAACACTTGATGGATATCAGTAATGTTAAGCAAAACGTGGCAAGCCAGTGCATGTATGCTAAACCTATGCGTCGCTGCAACACACAGTCTTAGCAAGTATGCATCACAGTCTTAGCAAGTATGCATGCCATTAAATCCGACACTACAATCTCGCTATTAGTAAGCAAAGCGCAAAAAGGAAATCCTTCGCTATCATGCCGTGAATGAGCAAATGGATTTACATTTAACTGCGCATATGCATCATACAAGTCATGCCATTGTTTGATTGCCTGCAATCCTGCTCGCTGCTCAGACAAAAACTGCCTTGCTCAACGACTGCGGGAACCATACGTAACGCCCAATCGATTCGACCCTGTGAATCGAAACACATGGAACGTAACATTCAATGTCGCTATGCTGATCCACCTACATGCTCAAATATATGATGATGATGCTGAGCAGCAGCGGTCAATAGTAGCGTTGCACCCCAAAACAAAATCGAGGGCCTCGACAATACAGCCCTGCATTCGAGTAGCACGACCCATCGAGTCTGGCGTATGCACACCCTCCGCAATGCTACGCAAATACTTCCGATTGGGAGGAAAGTTGGCGTGCAATCCGACGTTGTGGGCACACGTCGTTCAAACGAGCCATGTGCTTTCTGTGCTGGCGTCTGAATCAAGATTGCCACACATGCGCTGCGCCCAATGCAAACTAGTCATGTTACAATGAATGGCAGGTTTCTGAGAATATTGCCTTACACAAAATCAGAAAGAGGTTAGACGCTTGCGCTGTGAGAAAGCACGAAAAAAAAGCAATGAGACAGAAGAAACTAACTTTGCCAACTGTTTCGCGATCTGCGTTGCTGCGATCGCCGCTTTCTCCGCCTTCGTAGCCCTGCCAGCACTTTCAGCATCACCCGCCTCGTTGTCCTTGCTCGTGCTCGACGTGACCTCATTTGTTGATTATGGTCGCGACAATTGCACCATGCCACTCGCGACCGAGGCATAGTATTTCAACGAATCGCAATCGAGCTGCAAGCATGGCAGCTTGAGAGTGTATTCCATCATGTCGAACTCTTCTTCTACGTTTTGGGTAGCTCCAGCTTGAGCTCGTGAAATTGCATCGTCGGGGTGGGCGAGGCACGAACATTCCACGCTGGCACCAACGCTAGGAAGTCAGGGAACGGCGTGACCGTCATCGAATAGATCTGCGCGTTCGAGTCGTTGGTTTTCATCGAGAGCGTGCCCATGTCGACGCAACCCTTCGGCACAACACCTGTGTCGAGAATGGAAGAGCACCTGCCAACATAATGAATCATGGCATCACTGCCCTGATCAACTGGCGCGCAAAACGTTGTCATTTGTGGGCGCGACACACCTGCTTTTGGCCGAGGAGTGATGGCAATCCCAACGTCGAGACCCCTCGCGAACTCGAAGAGCAAGTGACTGGTCACTGCTGCGGCAAAGGCCGATGGCAGAAAACAATGATTGAATGAACGTTCCACCACCATGTAGTCCTGGCCCCAACCTGCGTCGTTGCTGGCGGCAGCCTGAAACTGTGCAATGGCCCGATCAATAGATGCCATCGCCTCTGAAGCAGCTTCCTGCGTTTTCCCCATTGCCGCCTTCACTATCTCGTTCAACTCCTGCATGGCTGCTTGGTGTTTCTCCGCATGTTCTGTTTCCTCGCGCCGCAACGTCAGGTGGACACACTGATGGGCAAGGCTCTGCTGCGATTTGCTGTGTAAGAAGACAGGCTCCTCTTTGCTGAAGTTGTTGCAAACAATATACTGCATAAGCAAACCATGGCTCATGGCGTTGAGTTTGTGCTGCAACTCGAGCTCACGCATTGCACCATCAATCGCTGCAATATTGATCTTGGAGCAATGCACCAACATCCGCCCAAACACCTACCCAATTGCTTGTGCGAACAGACGGGTCGACATCTACGGCGCGCAAGGGCTCCTTGACCAACTCGAAGATGACTGCCGCATGCTTGCACACATACTGAACCGCGGCACGAAGATCATCACGCAGATACCCGTCGCTCATGTGTGAGATATCGATCACCGCCTGCAGCAAGCCGAACATGTACATCGGCACCCGATCTAAATACGCGCGCAACGCTGTCATGGTTGGCCACGCGTTGAACACCTCACGCAGCCTGGGGTTATCGTTGAGAACGCTTGTGTAGTGGTCCGCATCGCACTTGTCGCCATCAACACGCAACCAAACACGAATGCCCACGTCGACCGCGTGATCGTCGAAGGACTTGGTGAGTGCAGCTATACATGCAGCCACGATGGCATCGACTTGGCCTTCGAATGAATCACACCCAGTGAGCAAAGTAACACATTTCCCGCCAACACCGCCTGTGTCGCAAGCACCTGTAAGTGCATTACAAAGGTATGTCGAGGCTGTGAGAAATGCTGGGTGCTAGCGTTTTATGCGCGCCATCTGTTGAATGAAAGGCAGAGCTTGGTAGCTGACGTTATCCGAGAGGCTGAAACGAACACCAGGCAACCTTGCTGGCATTTCCTCAAGCGTAGCGATAAACTCGTCAATTATATCGCCAGCACCAGTCACATCCTTTTTCATATTGAGACCCTGTGTCTGGATCAGATGTGCGTGGCTGCAATCTGTGCGCGTCGGCCAGCATGTGCTTTCAGCACCTTGCGGAAGTTCGGCCAGCTGGTGTCCTTTTTCGTTTCGAAGCCACTGGGGTCTGTGTTCGACGGCTGCTTGATACTGCTAACACCATCTGATACGAGCTCAACGATCTGAACTCAAGCACGTTCAATCACCTCTGGCCTAGTAGCGAGTACCCGCTGCAGCGTGTAGTTGATGGCGTGGTGGCAATCGGCCAAGAACGTCGTGGCTTCGCCTATGCCAAACGATTCTGCCGCAAGCTTATTTTCTGGCGTGGATTGCTTCCTCTTCTTCTTTTTTGATGCTGAAGAGGCGCATCCGCTTTTGAAGAAGAAGATGAAATCGATACAATAGAAGAAGCGGAGGTGCCGGCCGCAGACATCGTGTGAGTCGAGCTCGGCGCGACCGCGACAGAGAACTTGAAGTTCTTGGTCTCAGCCATGGTCGTGTTCCACTCGGCGAATGAAGATGCCTCCACAGTTGCATGCCCCATTATATGTTAACATGTGAACAACTCGTTACATTCGACTGAATCGCAAACCCCATAAAACCTGTATTAGAGCACTGGCCATACCAATCGGCTGCACGCTCTCGTGGCCTAACCATGTGTACGAAAGGCGCTTCAACAGATTGAATCAACGTATGTGATCGAGCCTGCTGCCTTGTCGTTAGAACCCAAGGCAAGCCATCGTTGGTGGGGACGGTGAGCTTGAACATCGCAAATATCGCTGGCCAAGATTGTGCAGACATGCCCAGCTTCTCGATCGCATGTGCATGCAATGAAATAACGAGTGCATTGCCGATCGATTTGTTCGTGTAGACGTACGACCACTCGAACTATATTGTGATCACGTGCATGGCTGTAGAACTTGTCTGTGGGACCACGAACGAAGTCAAAGCATCGTAAACTGAACACGCGTTGTCATATTCTGTGCTGTTCTTGAATGGTGTGTATTTCTGGATCCATTGTCGTCGCTTTGCACCCCAAACCTGCTTGGCTGCCATCCACATTCCTAGACTTGATGTTCTCTTTCTCACGATACGCGTTGAACGCAATCCTGCTGTCCTTGACACGATTATACAACTGCACGAATGTCGTTTTCGAGGCCACACCATTCTGAACATTACCTGCATCGACTAAATATGTAAACACCACTGGCGGCGTTCGAGCATCGAACAGAGTGATTGGATGAACCCCATCTTGCATCGTGGTAATAGCTTGAGGGTTCGATGGATCTTCCTTGTGCGCACAATAGATCGCCTCGAGCAGCGTGGCGCCTGTGACGACCCAGAAAATGGCCGGCGTGACCCCATAAGGGCTAAGTACTGCCCATGTCTCGCCACGAACGCCCTTCCAAACACAATCTTTGAGAATGGATCGCTTGTATTCTTCGCGCGTATCTTCAGGATTGCGATCGTTGTATGGCGAACGCTTGAAAAGCTCGATGGGCTCACCAGCATCGCCCAGCGCAGGGTCAGGCATGAAATATGGGATCGCTGTAGCCACTGGTCTTGGCACAACGTAGGTGTCCCAGATCTTATGCTGCAGCTCTCTGCCAGATAGGTCGCCACAGATCATGTTGATGTGGGCGCAATCCTCCCATGGCGACACGTGACCATCTTTTTGTAGCCACGATTCGTCGCAGGCCACATCGTCGTTGTTGTTCTCGTCATCGTCACACGCCATCGTGTAAGGATCGTATGCAGCATCTTGACTCGGAGCTTGTTGATGTTGATAATAATTTCCGCCTGTAGTTGCAACAGCATCATCATGCTCTGGCTCTGCTGTGATCGCTCGCAATCGACTCATCAGACTGATATCTTCATCAGAACTGGAGTCAGCCATGGCGACTGCGGACTCAATTCCCCCGTACAAAACGCGCGTAAAAATGGTTCGACGACTCTGCTTGTCAACACTCCTTCGAGGAAAAAAAGCTGTGGGATACGAGACAACCTGACTTAACGAAAGAAATTCTGATCCTACCAAGCATCTCGAATTGGGAAGAAAGCTGCTGCACAAAACCTCACCAGGGTCATCAAACGTTTGCATGGAATGATGTGGGCTTGCTGCCGAGGAATCAAACCACAGAACCCCGAACACCTGCACGACCAATCCAGTGTGTCTGTTTCGCCCCAACAAGAAAGCAAACACGTTGACGGACCAAGGCAACGCAACCGACTAGGCCTAGTTTGATTTGTACTTAGGGCGCGCTGAGCCCCACCGCATAACTGTTTTTTTGCAACGTTTTGAATGAAACCCACTCAACAAAGTCACAGCAAGCGCAGCATGGTTGTGTTGTTGTGCTGACGATCGGATCGCAACACAAAATGCACAAAAACAAGCATGTGGCAATAAACTGGCACAAGCCACCCCTTATCATAGCAGTATAGGGCATGCCGTGGCAGTTTTCTGGCACAGACCCTTCTAGACGGGCCATGCTGTGGCAGTTTTATGCAACGGGCCCCCCCTTTGAACAGCCAATATGGACCATGCTTGTGTCAGTTTGTTGAAACAAGCCATCTTGTGTCAGACCTGTGTAACATATCGCTCAAAAAAATGAAATGTGTAGTCCTTATGCGTCGCCTGATTCATGCTCTGCACATGCCATTTGTTACAACGCTGTTGCAACATTTTCAGAGCTTGCATGATCATTCCAATCGAAATACTACAAACGTAAGCGGCGAAATGCGCGAAGCATCTTGAGCGAATAGAGAGTGAGTCGATGTCTTTCTGAAGAAATCTAGAATACAGATTGACCTGTGCTGCACTGGTTGACGCTACATCGTACAGTTGAAGCAGCACGTTGGCACTGCTTTACAACGAGCTTGAACGTTGCATGCGTTGAGTGCAATCGCAAAACCACAGCGCATTCTGAACCTGGCAAGTGGCAGGACACCTAAGCAAAAAGGCATTCTGAACGGTCGAAGTCCTGCTTCGAACTTCAAAGGCTCTGCAACGTGAACGCGCAAAACGCGCAAAAGCTGCTAGCGTGCGCCCTAAGTAAAGCCGACAGGCCTCCGCGATTCTGCAGCAGGTCCTGAACATCCGGCGGCAGCCTTGGTGGAAACAAAGGCATCACCCGCATCAAACACTGCGAATGCCACGCCAAACCGCACGCTGCGCAAACGACTGCGCGTTGGCGAGGTTCTGCAATCTCGATTTGATGGCAATGCTCGCAAGCGAAGCCACCCTCTTCAGCATCAACACCATCTGATGCGATCGCAGCCTGCACAAGAAATTGGCGGAGCAGGCAATGCTCGCGAGGCATTTGTGTGCGCAGCATAGGCGACGCGCGCACCATCTGTACATGCGGATCAGAAACGAACTTCAACTTTTCTTTTCCTGGTCGAATAGTGCCTGGAGCCCTCGCTTCTTCGTCGGCTGCGAGTAGATGATTCGCTGTCGCTCGTCCAACGAAACAATTCGCCCGACGAGCTCTGGCTCGATCCCGTCGACGTGGAGCCAAACGTAGGTCTTGTTACTGATAACGTCAGAGATCTGCACCAAGAACGTCATGCCAACCCGCGGCTCCACCTTATCGATCGTTGTCGACAAGGCCAGCGCCCCAGATTCGTACAGCTGCTTCACTTCGATCATCGTCGACGACTTGCCCATACGCAGCACCGCTGCTCGAAGAAGCACCTGCGATTCCGATAAAGCAAACAGCCGCATTGCTTGCCTACTAAATTGGATAACTAAGTTGTTGAGTTGAGACTCAGTTATTGGCATTGGCTTCTCGAACGATACGTTTAGGATGACTTGCTTTCCAAATTCGTGTATATATAGGGTTTCAAAATATGGTGGTGTTGCAAACACGCTAAGAGCAGAAGCCACACCTGTGACACATAGATTACGAATATGCAACGACTGTGTTGTGTATGGTTGTTCTGGCAATAAAGGCATTAGGTTGAGCGGGCTGATTTGTTGATCACAGCTTACGTTTAATAGTGTTGATGCTGCGACTGGGCATGGCAAGTCGTCGATAGAAAGCACAAGCACATGCTAGCGAAAGTGTTGGTTAGCGGTTGTTTTATTACTCGTAGGCAACTGCAGCAATGTCAGAGTGCTCGTCATTCGCGCCTGCACCATCGAAGTAGCTCGAGTTCAGCACTGACTCGACCTCGATGTCGTCAGCAGGGCCATCCACAGCAGAGCAGCCAAATAATGCAGAGGCTGCCTCTTCCCCAATATGTTCCACTTTTGTCGCAAGACATTCACGGGCAAGGTGCTCATCCTCCTTTATCATCGCTTCCAAGTCCTTCTCGAACGTGTCATCGATCTCGTCTTCGACTTCGGCATCCATCACCCAATCCGAAAGCACACGATCAATAGCGTCGTCCTCATGCTTTGCAGCAGCATCATCATCACTATTGTCAACGCCTGGCGATCGCCCCTTCTTCACGCAGCGGCGCCGAACAGTCTTGAGCGCAGCCATTACGTCCTCGTTGAAAATGAACGGATCCAAGGCTGTCGCGTGGCAGCTGTTAATGGTGTCCCATTGCAGCTCCATGAACGAAATGTTCAAGTCCCTCGCTGAAAAGTCAGTCTCCTTCACGTGCTCCCAAAAGCATCGTCAGTATCTTTCGAAACGAAAGGCAGTGGAGTGGAAAGCGAAGCTGGAACCGTCCAATGTTGCTGCCCACGGCGAAGTCCTCCTGCTCGATCTCACTGAGTTGCACGAAGGTCCTGCTCGATCGAAAACTGTGACAGCATAGCCAGAATCGATCCGCGTCCACGTCCTCGAAGCCATGGAAATGGAAAAGAACTGTTGCGTCTGGTTCGAGCTTCCTGTCATTCCCATCCCTTTTTCAATGCTATCGCAAATGTGCAAGCAAATCGTGCTGCGAAGACATCAGCAGGTGCAGTACGTGCATGACATGGTTGCGCCGGGATCAATGCCAGCGCAGCATCTGCAGCTTCTGCTTCTGCGGGAGATGTCGCGACCAATGCCCATCTGCTCTCAGATTGTCCCTTAAACGCTTCCATCGAACCCACGTGCCTGTCGACCATTTCATCCACAAGCGCTTGCCGAACAGTTCGCAGTTGTTGATGGTGCAAGCCTTCTACGTTTGTGTTTTGCTTGATCGTCGTTCGTGAAGACATGGCTGCGAAAGTAATGTTTGGCGCGTTCTTGCCAATCATCTTGATAGTAGAGTTGCAGCCCTCAACGACCTGCGTGCTCGCATACCATACTTTGTTTACAACATCTTTGAGCATACGCCACAACTTCTGTGGGCATTTGCCAGTACTCGACATGCAATGTAGTTCTGTGCAGAACATCACACGAAATGTCCCACAGGCACTGGCTGCTGGAATGTCAACGCTGTTGAGCAGCTCTGCAGAGACGCTGGCACGTCGAGGGTCGACGATCAAAGGGTCGCGAAACACCAACAGCAGTAGCTGGCGTGGGAAGGATAAACATGCATTCATCACTCGCCATTGCTAATCAGCGAAAAGCTCCAGCACGCAAAGAACCGCTAAGGCCAGGCACGATTGCTTTACAGCTGGTGACGCCTCGCACAATACACGCCATGTATACCCATCGTTCCACGTCGCAGTCGATAGCAAGCTCTCAAACTGATCACTGATGTCTTTCGCTTTGTTTGCCACAAGTAGCTCCATCGTCACGTGCTCAGCCTGCCTGTCATTGTCCTCACGTTGTCGTTTCTGCAGCCACGCATGAAAATGGGTGATGGGCTGTCGAGCACGATTGCCGATGACCATTTCGCACCCGAACAACTCATCGTTCACTGTTGCAATCGAAGTGCAAGCCCACTGTCGCTGAACCTCTGAATATTTCTGTTCATATGATTGCAAAGCCGATGTGCTACGACGCCTTACTGTTGTTTTGATTTTCATCGCATCAGAGAAGACTGCTGGAAATTCAGACGACCCGCCATGATCCTCGAAGAACTGCTCACATCACACTCACTAACAGCATTCCAGCGACCTTTGAGAGGTCTTGGTGGCAGCTTGTTCATGACCAGTTCCGAATCGGGGTAGAGCTCCTTCCATTTGCTTACGATTCGATGCACATTTGTAGAAGAGCGAATCACATTTGTCAGTGTCGCCAAATTCGACCAGTATGATGACTGCCTCACTACGCTTTTTTACCAGCGATCAGATGGCAAATATGTTCGTTGCACCAATCGTGTATGTAGAGCGACTCAGCGAGGGGCGCTAAATCAGAAGCCACCAAATTCGAACAGCCGTTCTGGTCTGGCCCCTGGTCAGATACAAATATCCGCCATCGAACGTGAGCACAAATGCCATCGCGAATGTCCACATCTTCCCTCCAACTTCGAAGTCCAACTGCTGCCATTTGCTTTTCGTAACTCAATCGCAATGCCAGTCCAGTCATATGAAGAGGACATTGTTGAAGGTCTGGCCAAACGTCGCTAGAAGAGGCGAGTGCTGCCTCCATGTCACGATAAAGCAACCGCGCACCAACGAGCAGATTCTCAGCAGCAATCGCCGCCCATCGCATGACACTCCACCTCGTCACTGGTGCCTCCAATTGACTACACAGCACAGTGCAACCAGTGTGGCCCATATTTCGCTTGATCGCCAATGTGTACCCTCCAGCTGCACTGGATTTTCCCACGCGTTTTTGCTTTCGAGCCTTTCGTCTGGATCAAGAACTCGCTCAAGCGTCGAAATGCAACGAGCTCTTTGCATTTATCATCATATTTCTGTTTCCAGCGCTGTGCTGCTGCGTTACTCTTCCTGGCACGCCCACGATTGTATCTGCTGGAAGTTTGCAGACGTGCAATTTGTCGTTCCATATGAGCACGCTGAGCACGACCGTCATCATCAGGAGCAGCAGCAGGGACGATTGCCACGCCTGCAGGTTCGGGAGCAGCCACATGAACAATCGCATGTTCTGCGCCTGCAGCAGCAACAACGTCTGAGCGCCAAACCCTTTGCGAGCCGGATGCGGGTGATTTCACAAGGAAAAGATGGCCCAAAGGCGACAGACATGGCTCGTAGCACATCTCGAATGGCTCCAATACGATATGGAGGCTGTATGTCAGACAATCCTCGTCGAATTGCGTCGTTTATGGCTTGCCTGCTGTGCTCACCTCCGACTAAGACAGAAAAGGAAACCACTGCCTCACGCAGAACGTTCTGGTTCTTGAAAATAATCTGGCCTGCCGCCACATCGCAGTATCGAAGAATTGATGTCACAAGGGCGCTTTCCATATAACTGATGTTCCAAGCTCAGAATCGCGTCTTCAAATGCTTGAAAAAGAAGGCAACGGATGCTGATGTTAGGAGCAGCAATTGGCGACCTGCAGAGGCCGCAAACGAATTGAGTAGCCAGCGATCCAAAGTAAAGAGCGAGCAACAAATTATCAAGCGGCGGCCAATTGAATCAACAGGTAACAGCCAGCATCATGCCAGCATAGCAGATGACATATGTGCACGTCGCATATAGACCGTGCGAACATATGGCGCGAAAGTGGATTTTGTTGCGGCGAGAGGGCATACGATATAAGTGTTTCACATTGTTTACAGCGCACGCGTTGTCATTGTTATGAATGCAGTATCGTATGCGCAGTGGGCCTTGATTAGGCCTTGATGTTGCCTGAAACATGAAAAGGGCTTGTGTTGGGCATGTTTCTGTCCTGTGTCAGCGGGTGGCGGGTTTGGGCCAGTTTGGGGATATATGGCGCCGCGCGCCCATCTGGGGGTCGGGTTACCACCTTCCCAAGTGATGGATGAATGTTGAGTGGCTGGCGAGTCCATG
>JACLAC010009680.1_pt1 | contig 10544 bp, 8 predicted proteins | sample 8027881 | NCBI WGS metagenome assembly JACLAC01 (sample SAMN15725517, study PRJNA655200) | protist metagenome | isolation source: fluorescence activated cell sorting (FACS) single amplified genomes of... | place: Spain: Blaines Bay Microbial Observatory, Mediterranean Sea | collected 2016-01-19 | reverse complement strand
ATGAACAAGGGGATTTCTCCGTAAAGAGGCTTGAATAACAATCTATAAAATATACCATATATGGAATCTTTTATTGCAACTCTCATGATGAAACATTTCAGACCCCTCTTCCTATGGCTGCTCTTGGTCACTTGCTGTTTTGCCGATAGGCCCAATGTCATCATCTTCCTCACCGATGACCAAAGTTGGGACTCCATCGGTTACATGGGGGGCAAAGTTCACACCCCAAAAATCGATCAACTCGCCAAACGAGGCATGATCTTCAATAATTTCAATGTCACCTCAACGGTCTGCTCGCCCTCGCGCTACAGTTTTCTGACCGGTCGCTTCGCTGGCAACTGTAAGGGCAAGCGATTCATGCAAATTCATCCTCCCGGCGATCAAACCCAAATCGAGAACATCGGCGAACTAGAAACCGACTCACCCAACCTAGCAAAAGTCCTCCAAGATAACGGCTATCGCACCGGCTTCATCGGTAAATCTCACGTCGTGCGCCACGACTTGATCGCCCACACACCAAAGCATATGGACAAACGCTTTAAAAAAGTCGCTAACGATGCCGATTTGAAAGACCCCGAAGTCAGTGCCAAACTGAAACACAACCACGAGGTCTGGAAGGAACTCATCAAAAGCTATGGCTTCGATTACGCCGACGGTATCTACCCAGCCAACACTCGCGAGTATTGGTGTGAAGCGATCAACAATCACAATCTAGACTGGACCGTGTCCAAGGCCATGGACTTTCTGGACTCAAACGAGGACGAGCAACCTTTTTTCCTCTACTTCTCCACAACCCTGCACCACGGTCCAGCACCATGGAACAACAAGTTCAGCCTAGATGCCGACCCTAAATTCACCCCCGAGGGCTATTTTCCTGAAGGGTTCGACGTTCTCCCTCCTAGGGATGATGTCAAAGCGCGCAATCGCAAAGCTGGTTTCAAAAACAACCAAGCCTTCGCCCTATGGCTGGACGACGGCGTTGGGGCTATTCACCAAAAATGCGTCGATTTGGGCATCGACAAAAACACCATTTTTATGTTTGTATCGGACCACGGTTCTTATCGCCACGGCAAAGCAACCCTTCACGACTACGGCATGAAAGTTCCGATGTTCATCCATTGGCCACAACACATCAAGCCAGGATGCAGCAACGATAGCTTGCTCGCCAACATCGACATCGCACCCACCCTCTTCGAAGTCTGCTCTATCCCTCAACAAAACAACTACCCTGTAGACGGACTCAGTTTCGCTGAAACCATCAGGGACAACAGCCAAAAAGAATATCGCCAAGCCCTATTTGGGGAACTCGGACACTCCCGTTGCATCAAGACAAAACAATGGAAATACATCGCTGTTAGGTACCCAGAAAAGATACAAGCTCAGATCGATAAAGGTAAGACGTTCAAAAGTTTTAAAGGTGACAAGATGCTAGATCGCCCCTATTTAACCAGAAATGAACACCTCGGACACTATGCTTCCGCAGCGAATCCAAACTATTTTGATCCGGATCAACTCTATAACCTGAAAAAAGACCCTGAAGAACTCAACAATGTCTTCGAAAACTTCCCCGAGAAGACAACTGAGATGAAAGCCCTGTTAGCCAAAGAGCTGCAAGGCTTTTCAGATCGTCCTTTTGGGGAGTTCACCAAATGAACAAAAGAAGCTCTCCCATTTCTAGTCCGGTGCAAAAAGTCAGCTGCCTCTTGATGCTGCTCCTTTTCAGCTCCCTGCTTCACGCCCAAAAGACCAACGTCGTTCTCATTTACGCCGATGACCTCGGCTGGGGCGACCTTCGCATCCACAACCAAAGAGCCGAACACTTCCGCTACACCCCCAATATCGACAGCCTCTTTAAAAAAGGGATCGAGCTCAACAACTACATGACTCACCCTGTCTGCTCACCTTCTAGGGCTGGACTCTTAACGGGAAAACACTACGCTAGGGTGGATGCAGGTCCACGCACCGAAGGCACCCTCTCTTCAAAATACCCCAATATCGCCACAGGCAAAAACACCGGGGATGTTGGTTTCGGTGGTGCCCGCTTTGGTGATGAGATAGCCGTCTTCGTCGGAATCGAGCTGACCTTTGAGGAAGTCCACGTTGGGGACGTGTCCAATGGCGTAGAAGAGGCCGTTGCAATCGATGCTTTTTTCAGAGCCGGCACTGCTGACAACCATGCTGTTCATGAGTTTTTCGTCGCCGTGTACACTGATGAGTTCGGTGTTCCAGAGGATCTCAATCTTAGGGTTGTTCATGACGCGATCCTGCATGACTTTTGACGCGCGCATAGCGTCACGGCGCACCAGCATCAACACTTTCGAACCAAACTTGGTGAGGTGGTTGGCCTCTTCGCAAGCGGAGTCGCCACCGCCAACGACGGCGAGCACTTTGTTGCGGAATAGCGGCAGGGCCCCGTCGCAAACGGCGCAAGCGCTCATGCCTTTGTTCCAATAGGTCTCTTCGCCGGGAACGCCCATGCGCTTGGCCGTCGCACCTGTGGCGATGATAACGGCTTTGGCTTCAAGGGTTTGCTCGGGGGTTTTGATCACGAAGGGCTGTTTGGAGAGGTCGATCTCCTCTACGGTCTCGGTGAAAATGCGAGTGCCGCAGTTTTCGGATTGATCGCGGAAGGCTTGGGTGATCTCGTGACCGGCGATGCCCTTGGGGAATCCCGGGAAGTTTTCGACTTCGGTGGTGGTGGTGAGTTGACCGCCGGGGGCCACTCCACCTGCCATGAGTCCTTCGAGCAAGACGGGTTTTAAATTTGCACGTCCAGTGTAAATAGCAGCGGTGTGGCCGGCTGGACCAGAACCGATGATGACAATGTTTTCAGCCATGGGGTGTGTCCTCTAATAAATGGTGGTGAAGAGTTTGGGTGAGGGTCTGACGGAAGGCGCCAAAGCCATCGTTGAAGACCAGTTCGAGAACGATGGCCAGAATGGAGGAACTGACGGCTTCGAGGTCGACCCGGTTGGGGGTTTCGCAATCGAGACAACGGTTTTCGATGGCCTCAAGGAACAGTTTGAGCACCATCTCTTTTGGGCCATTGAAGATGCCCTCGTAATTTTTGGCGTAGGCGGTCGCGATGGTTTGGCTCAGCAAGGCGCCGAGTTGTTTTAAAAAGACACTGCGGCCCTCGCCGATCTCTTGACTGTAGCGGGAGGCGAAGGTTTGTACGTTATCGCTCTTGAGCAGTTCTCTTTTGAGCTGATCGATGAAGGCGTCTTCGCTGATGAGCTGATCGTCGCTTTCGGAGATGAACGAAGACATGATGCGGTCGTAGTAGCGCTCGGCGAGATCGATGCGAGCGGATTCGGAGCTGAGGTCCACGGTGTAGTGTTCGCGATCTTTTTGGAGCAGTTGCAGGAGGTGCAGTAGATCGAACTGTAGCTTCTCCATGGCCTCTCTCTCTTTGCTAGAGGAGCCCGGCACCAGTTGCAGATTGCGGATGTGCTCGAGCAACTGAACGATGGGGTTGCCGAAATCGAGCTGGGATTCCCTCAGTGCAGATAGCAGTCCCGCAAGGGAAGGCAGGGACACGTAGTGTCGGTAGTGCTGATAAATATTGAGGTCGCGGCAGCTGTTGTCGGCTTTTTGAAGGAACACGCCCAGGTGCACCGAGATGAAATCGAGTTTATAGGCCTCGGGCAAGCGAATGAGATGGTTGAGCAGGGTGCGTTGCTCGAGGTCGTTTAAAGTCGTGCTCCGCTTTAGGCGTTGGCCTATGCCACGGTAAAGGTGGCGGTGTTCACTGTGTCCCTTCACTGGGAAAACTCCAGAATGGTGGCCTCCAAGTTTTCGGGGTTGGGCTTCTTGCCTTTGAGTAAAGCCCTAGCTAAGGCCTTGGTGTCCGGTGGGAAAGACGCCCCGACCATCCAGCTCAGGTAGTTGCGGATGTCTTTATTGTCGGGCACCACCACTCGACCTTTGAATTTGCCAAAATTGAGCTCGACCTCACCTTTGCTTCCGATCACAAAAGCTCCGTTGGAGTCCAGCGGCAAGCTGACGAGGGCGTAGGCTTTGGTTTCTTGATCGTCGAGTTTGAAATCGTATCGTTGGCGTTGTGCTTTAAAGACATCTAGGGTGGCTTCGACATCGGCGAGGGCTCGGTGAGCGTTGTCGATGTCCCGTTGGCAATAGAACTTGGCCGCGGCCGAGAGCGTTCGTGGCTCGTGGTGAAAGAAGATCTTTTGCATGTCCCAGACTTCTTTGCCATGGAGGGAGAAAGGGGAGCCGAGGCGTCGGCCTTCGGCCATGAGCACCTTGAGGTCGAAAGCGACGTTGTAGCCGCCAATGGCATCGCAGGCATCAAAAAAGGATGATATTTTGGCGAGGTGTTGCTGCAGGGGCGCTTTGTCGGTGACATCTTTGTCGAAAATGCCGTGGATGGCGCTAGATTCGGCGGGGATCCTCATGCCGGGATTGACGAGGATCTCGTAGCTCTCTTTTGTGCCGAGTTCTTCGTCTTCTAGGATCAGACCCATCTCGACAATGCGGTCTCGGCTGGTGTCGAGCCCTGTGGTCTCGAGGTCAAAGTATAGTATTTTCATGGGCTTCAGTTTGACCCCATTGAGACAGGTGCAAGGGAACGCGACGGCTTGTGTTTGTGTTTTCTTCAAGTTAGAAAAAGCAAGCGCTGGACGAGCCCAACTTGATGAGTTGGACTTCGTTGAAAAATGTTTTTGAACGCTTTTTGAAGCCATCGACAGTGTAATTTGGTCTCGTACCGTAAAGATCCCATTTTTGACTCATCCAAGGGGCGTCCCAGCCTTTGGGGTAGGTTTTTATTGTGTTTTTTGCTGTTGTTGGGGCTGATCTTTTGGTACCGAGGTGATGCCCAGCGTCGTATCGAGAGGAATCAGGATAACGCTCTCAAGCACATGGTGGAGGTCTATGGGGCTCTAACGAAGTGGTGTGAGCGGGATTACGATGGCAATGGCCGTAAAGATTACCCCCTGTTTCACTTGGAGGCCCTTGTGAAGAGTGAGTTTATCAATGGTGAGCTCTTTGAGCTGATCCCATCTGAACTGAGTCGTGCGGACTTGAGGGAGGAGGCTTCTGAGCCCTGTGATGGTTATTATTTCACGCTGACGGACCTGAGTAGACCTTGGCCGGCCGAGGGCATGGTGGATCATCTTGCCATTTTGGCGCGGCCCGCCGTACTGGGTGAGACGGGCAGTTGCTGGTTTTACATGAACACCCAAAAGGAATTGTACTACAGCAATTACCCCCTAGAAGGTGACGTCCCCCCCTGGCCCTCAGCAAAGCACATTCAAGCCGAGATCTGGACCCAGATCCCGCCCGACATCGTCACGGAGAAAATCGAATCCCTTCTATAGGTAGAGGTAGTTGTAGATGCCACAGCAATTGGCGATGGTGAAGAAAAAATTCATCACCAGCATGTGGCGGTAGCCTTTCTGCTGGGACCACCACATGCCAGAGATCGAGGCGAGCAAGTAAACGGCCCAACCCCAGTTGAATTTATTAGAGACCATTAAAGAACCTGCGATGGAAAGGTAAGCGATGGCGCGCTCTAGGTGGATCAGGTAGGACTCTTTGATGGCGAACAAATAGAGGTTTCGGGCTAGGGAGCTAGGTTTTTAAAGTAGTGGATGACGTCGTTCAAGATTTTTTCTAAACCCGTGTTGGGCGTGGAGCCAATCAGGCCTTGCAATTTGTCGGTGCAAGGAACACGTCTGGGCATGTCTTCAAAGTCTTCATTGTAGACCTCATGGTAAGGGATGCGTTGAATGGGCGAGGGTGAGCCGGTCAGTTCACAAATCTTGTTGGCGAGATCGTTCATGGATATTTCATCGACTCCGCCAATATTGACGACTTCCCCGAACGCTTGTTCACAGTCGATCAGCCTGATCAAGCTTTGGCAGACGTCGTCGACGTGGGTGAAGGTCCTCGTTTGTTCGCCGTCACCAAAAACCGTGATGGGTTTCTCCCTGAGGGCTTGCTGCACAAAGTTGGGGATGACCATGCCGTATTGGCCCGTTTGTTTTGGTCCCACGGTGTTGAAGAAGCGCACGATCACGACAGGTAGTTTTGAGGTGCGGTGATAGGCTAGGGCCAAGAACTCGTCGATGAGTTTGGCGCCGGCGTAGCTCCAACGTGATTTCGAGGACGCCCCAAGGGTGATGTCGTCGGTCTCCACCAAGGGCGCGTGGCTTTGTTTGCCATAAACTTCAGATGTGGAAGCGATCAGCACCCGTTTTTTGAACTTGTGGGCGAGCTTGAGCACCAACTCGGTGCCGTTGATGTTGGTGGTGATGGAGGTGAGGGGGTGGTCGATGATGTACTTGACCCCCACGGCGGCCGCGAGGTGGAAGACGACATCGCAAGTGCCCACCAGTTCGGTGAGTTTTTCCTCATTGAACATGGTGTCGATGGTGACGTGGAAGCGATTTTCGTAGTTTGGATCATCCCTCAGGGCCTGAATGTTATCTAAGGACCCAGTGGAGAGGTCGTCGATGATGTAGACCTCCCAGCCTTTTCTGAGGTAAAGTTCACTGAGGTGGCAACCGATAAAACCGGCTCCACCGGTGATAAGAACGCGCCCGATAGTGGATGTCATGGCTCTCCCGATGAGTGATTTGACAACTATCGGTGCGCGCGCTTCAGATCAACTGTTTTGTTAAGACAAAAGTTGAAAGCTCACTTGACTTCATTGAGGTCGACGGCTTCCAGCTGAAAACTTTTTAGGGGAAAACCCTTTGCTTGTTTAGCCTTGGACCAGTTTGGGTAATTGGTCTTTTTGTAGCGGTAGATGAGGTTGGTGCTGTCCCCCTTTGATGACCAGATGTTTTTTCGCAGGCTGCCGTCCTTTTTTCTGATCACGATATTATCTAGGTAGACCTTGATCTTCCCAGGGGCTGCGTGGCCGATGGCCAGATGATTCACCGGGATGATTCCCGGGGCTAGGTTGCCCACGCCAATGGTCTGACGGTACCATTGACCTTTCTTGTAGACACAATTTTTTATAGGTTTGCCGTTTTGAGTGAGACCATTGCTGTGTCGATAAAAGGCGTCCCACCCCATGCCAGGGCTGTAGTACACGCCTTTAGGGTGCTGGCTGCTTTTGGAAAACATGATGTCAAAGCTCACGACGTCACTGGTGTGAATTTGATCGTCGTAACTTTGCGACCACTTTCCGCCGGAAGAAAAGCGTACAAAAACACCATCGTTACTTGGGTTTTTTATGGCTGAGCCTTGATCGACAAGCACCTCCAAGACATCGCCCTTCGGTTTTGGGTCGGCAAATGCCTTGTCGACGATGGGGGCTATCCAAGAGGCCGTGTAGCCTGATTCCTGAAGCCAATCCGTGTACTGCTTTTGTAGGAGTGCGGCGATCTCTGGGTGTTGCTGAGCCAGATTCTGGGTTTCAGCGGGATCTTTTTCCAAGTTGTACAGTTGAAGCTTTTTGTTGGCGGGGGACATGATCATTTTCCACTTTTTTGTTCTAGACATGCCTTCATTGATCCACATCCAGTGGACAGCATCTTTGATGGGGTCGGGTCGACACTCGCTCCGTTTCATCAGGGCTTTGGCGAAGCTGAACCCGTCGAGGACTTCAGCGGAGATGCTTTCGCCGGTCAATTCCATTAGGGTCGGGTAAAGGTCGTAGTAAGCGACCATGCCGTCGTAGCCCTGCTTGTTTTTATAGTTGGGGTTTGATGATTCGATGTTCCCTTTCCAGTATAGAGCGGCGGGAACGTGGACGCCACCTTCCCAGACACTGTGTTTGCCGCCTTTGAAGGGCAGATTGACGCCTTCGGGAATGCCTCCATTGTCACTGGCGAAGGCCACGATGGTGTTGTCGAGCAGGTCAAGGGTTTCCAGTTTGTCCATGATACGTCCTACGCTCTGGTCTAAGGTGTAGATGTAAGCCGCGAATATCAGGTGGGCAAAGTGTTTTTTTTGCGGGTCGATGACGTGCAAGTCGAACTCTTGTTTTTTGCCAAAGCGCAGCTGCTCAACATCGGCGATGCTTTTGCCCGATACGGGGCTTTTGATGCGTGATACATACTCCCACTGACCTTTGATACCCAGTTCTGTGTCCAATTTCGAGCAAAAGTCCTTTAGCTCAGCTAAGGGCAACTGAATCGGATGGTGTACCGCTTCTTGTGGAACATAACAAAAGAAAGGTTGTTTTTTGTTTTGTTCGATGAACTCTATGGCGTAATCGGTGATCTGATGGGTTCGGTAACCGCGGTCATCGGCGCGGTAGTGACGGTCGTGCCACCAGTCGGCATCGTGGTGGATGTTCACGTAGTGATTGAAGTGGTCACCCCCCCCTGAATAAAAGCCAACAAAGCGATCGAAACCGTAGGCGTTCACCCCTTCTCCCCAGATCCACTCTTTGTGCTTTTCAAAAACGTTATCGTCGACATTTAAGGTTTTTTCTTGGTGTAAAGCATTGAACTTTGAATCCTTGTTGAAGTTGGCTATTCTAAAATTGCCGCCCTCGGGTTGGTTTGGGTAGCTGTTGTGCCATTTGCCAAAGGCGCCGGTGGCGTAGCCAGCTTTTTGAAAGTCTTTGGCGATATTGGGGTATTTTGAAGAGAGGGTGCCTTCGGTGCGTGGACCTGCATCCACCCTAGCGTAGTGTTTTCCCGTTAAGAGTCCAGCCCTAGAAGGTGAGCAGACAGGGTGAGTCATGTAGTTGTTGAGCTCGATCCCTTTTTTAAAGAGGCTGTCGATATTGGGGGTGTAGCGGAAGTGTTCGGCTCTTTGGTTGTGGATGCGAAGGTCGCCCCAGCCGAGGTCATCGGCGTAAATGAGAACGACGTTGGTCTTTTGGGCGTGAAGCAGGGAGCTGAAAAGGAGCAGCATCAAGAGGCAGCTGACTTTTTGCACCGGACTAGAAATGGGAGAGCTTCTTTTGTTCATTTGGTGAACTCCCCAAAAGGACGATCTGAAAAGCCTTGCAGCTCTTTGGCTAACAGGGCTTTCATCTCAGTTGTCTTCTCGGGGAAGTTTTCGAAGACATTGTTGAGTTCTTCAGGGTCTTTTTTCAGGTTATAGAGTTGATCCGGATCAAAATAGTTTGGATTCGCTGCGGAAGCATAGTGTCCGAGGTGTTCATTTCTGGTTAAATAGGGGCGATCTAGCATCTTGTCACCTTTAAAACTTTTGAACGTCTTACCTTTATCGATCTGAGCTTGTATCTTTTCTGGGTACCTAACAGCGATGTATTTCCATTGTTTTGTCTTGATGCAACGGGAGTGTCCGAGTTCCCCAAATAGGGCTTGGCGATATTCTTTTTGGCTGTTGTCCCTGATGGTTTCAGCGAAACTGAGTCCGTCTACAGGGTAGTTGTTTTGTTGAGGGATAGAGCAGACTTCGAAGAGGGTGGGTGCGATGTCGATGTTGGCGAGCAAGCTATCGTTGCTGCATCCTGGCTTGATGTGTTGTGGCCAATGGATGAACATCGGAACTTTCATGCCGTAGTCGTGAAGGGTTGCTTTGCCGTGGCGATAAGAACCGTGGTCCGATACAAACATAAAAATGGTGTTTTTGTCGATGCCCAAATCGACGCATTTTTGGTGAATAGCCCCAACGCCGTCGTCCAGCCATAGGGCGAAGGCTTGGTTGTTTTTGAAACCAGCTTTGCGATTGCGCGCTTTGACATCATCCCTAGGAGGGAGAACGTCGAACCCTTCAGGAAAATAGCCCTCGGGGGTGAATTTAGGGTCGGCATCTAGGCTGAACTTGTTGTTCCATGGTGCTGGACCGTGGTGCAGGGTTGTGGAGAAGTAGAGGAAAAAAGGTTGCTCGTCCTCGTTTGAGTCCAGAAAGTCCATGGCCTTGGACACGGTCCAGTCTAGATTGTGATTGTTGATCGCTTCACACCAATACTCGCGAGTGTTGGCTGGGTAGATACCGTCGGCGTAATCGAAGCCATAGCTTTTGATGAGTTCCTTCCAGACCTCGTGGTTGTGTTTCAGTTTGGCACTGACTTCGGGGTCTTTCAAATCGGCATCGTTAGCGACTTTTTTAAAGCGTTTGTCCATATGCTTTGGTGTGTGGGCGATCAAGTCGTGGCGCACGACGTGAGATTTACCGATGAAGCCGGTGCGATAGCCGTTATCTTGGAGGACTTTTGCTAGGTTGGGTGAGTCGGTTTCTAGTTCGCCGATGTTCTCGATTTGGGTTTGATCGCCGGGAGGATGAATTTGCATGAATCGCTTGCCCTTACAGTTGCCAGCGAAGCGACCGGTCAGAAAACTGTAGCGCGAGGGCGAGCAGACCGTTGAGGTGACATTGAAATTATTGAAGATCATGCCTCGTTTGGCGAGTTGATCGATTTTTGGGGTGTGAACTTTGCCCCCCATGTAACCGATGGAGTCCCAACTTTGGTCATCGGTGAGGAAGATGATGACATTGGGCCTATCGGCAAAACAGCAAGTGACCAAGAGCAGCCATAGGAAGAGGGGTCTGAAATGTTTCATCATGAGAGTTGCAATAAAAGATTCCATATATGGTATATTTTATAGATTGTTATTCAAGCCTCTTTACGGAGAAATCCCCTTGTTCAT
>JACLAC010003433.1_pt1 | contig 10544 bp, 6 predicted proteins | sample 8027881 | NCBI WGS metagenome assembly JACLAC01 (sample SAMN15725517, study PRJNA655200) | protist metagenome | isolation source: fluorescence activated cell sorting (FACS) single amplified genomes of... | place: Spain: Blaines Bay Microbial Observatory, Mediterranean Sea | collected 2016-01-19 | reverse complement strand
CTGCGCGGACCAAATCGATCTAGCAGCGTCCCGATAACAACCCTCGCAGGGATAGTCAGTGCCACATTACAAATAAACAAGATCTTCATATCAACTTCGTTCAGCCATTCCAACTTCCTTAGCATTTCCGTTGCGAGAGGCGCTAAACTGAACCAAGCCATAAATGTAATAAAAAACGCAGTCCACGTGTAGTGTAACGTTTTGATCTTTTCCTGGCTAAAATCAAGCAAATCCAAAGATTTCATGACCACATCTCCGTTCCTAAGGCACATAAAAACAGAAAACCCCGCCAGGATCATCTAGCGGGGTATCAGAGAGAATGTGCATCAAGCAACTCAGAAAGCGCTTGTCCTCAGAAGAATCAATTCACCAAGGGCAAGACAAAGTAGAAGCGAGTGTCTTCGCAGTCCCCGTCCAGATGTAGAGACCCACGGTGGCTCTGCACAATTTTCCGAGAAATCGTCAAACCCAAGCCTGTCCCGGTCCCTGCGCCAGCATCCTTTGTCGTAAAAAATGGTTCCATGAGCTTATCGGCAAGAGCTGGCGGCAAGCCGCCCCCACTATCGACAACAGAGATCTCAACCGTATCGCCTTCTTTTGAAGGCGCGGCCTCGACTCTCACCCAGGCATCATCATCTCCGGCCACGGCCTCACAGGAGTTACTGATCAGGTTCATCAACACCTGACAGATCTCAGTCGGATGACAGTCGATCTCAAGCTCCTCCTCGATATCCATCACTTGGAGGTCAACCCCTTTATCTTCAACTTGAGTCTGAATCAGATTGAGGGTATCTTCAACGATCGTCTGCACCTTGCGCTTCTGAAAAGAGTCACGCGCCTCACTCTGTGAAAACCCTCTTAGGCTCTCTACAATTTTCGTCACGTGCTGACCTGATTGAACGACCGTCTGCAACATTTCAGTGGCGTCCTCATCACGCATGTACTCATCGAGCAGAGACGCATTCACCATAATCAACTCAAGGGGATGGCGCATCTCGAGAATCATACTCGTCGCCATTTCGCCCAAAGCCGTCAGCTTACCCGTTAAGATCAGCTGGTTATGCGCGTCCGTCAGTTCTTGATTCAGCTGATCAAGCTCACGATTCCGCTTTTCAAGGAGCTGGGTAGCACGAGCAAGGATCTGATCCTTCTCGCGCTCTCGCGACCGATCGTTGCCCTGGAGAAATATATACTCCTGGCCATTACGTTCGATCCTTCGAAAAGACAAGTGAACGTCCACTTCTCTCTTGTCGTTCTTGAGAGTCGTCTGAAAACTAAACCGACCTCTCTTGGTAATCCCTTTCCGGAAACGATCTTCGGGCATATCCGGATACAACGCAAAAACGTCAACCTTCCGGCGAGATCCACTCCATTTGCGGAATGAATCGTTGGCCCTGATGAGACGAAATTCTTCATCCGAAGAGAACAAGGCGCAAGCAACCTTATCCAGATAATCCAGCATATAGAAGCCAACGATACGAGGCATTACAAATCTCCGTAGAAAGGTAAGTTTTTGTTGGTTGATTGGCAAAGAAGTCGCCAGAGTCGATCAACCACACACAATGTCATCTTTAGTCGAGGCCACAATTTCCATAATTGTGGTCACATCATCGTCCTCGACACCTGCCTCTTCCAGAGTCTCTTCGAGAATCTCCGCTACAGTCATGAAATCCACCTCAATGATGTTCAAGCTTCGATGAGCATCCTTGAGAGAACGTCCTGAGTAACTGGCTGGGCCACCTAACACCTGACAGAGAAAATCCGTCTGGTGCTTAATCAACCGAGCCATGTCAATATCCCAGAAATAGCTTTCCAGGGATTCTTCGTCCATGATCTTTTCATAGAAAGAATGGACTACGTTACCAACGGTGGAAAAGCCACCGTATTTGTCAAACAGTGTATCGCTCACAGCTTTTGCCTCCGTGCAAGAAGTCTGATCCGACGCGGGTACGGCTTCACATTAAACATCAGCAGCTATTTCCGCATCAATACGGGGACTAGCTTACTCTCTTCCATGTTGACCATCATTGGAACATCAATAATGAACTTCGCACCCTTACCCAACTCACTCTCACACTCAATACTTCCTCCGAGGAGGTCCACCACAATATTACGCGAAATCGCCATTCCCAAGCCGGTTCCACCTTGGCTTCTCCCAGATGTCACAAAAGCATCGAAGAGTCTAGGTAGAATCTCTGGGTCAACTCCCTTCCCATAGTCCACATACTCAATCCGGAATTTCTCCGTATTCTCTGGCTGAGTTACGTAAACATCAACCTTGCCACCCTGTTCATCAGGATAAGCGTAGCGAATAGTGTTCTGGACCAGGTTGATCACCACTTGGCTCAAATGACCTGGGAAACCGTTCCACTTATAATCGAGAGAGGAATCTTTATGCACTGTCGTGGCGATCGATTTCTTCTTGAGATCAGGGCGCATTGTCTCAACGCAATCACCAATAATCTCGACCATATCCACCTCGATCATCTCATCAGAGAGTTGCGATGATGACAATTGCTTAAAGCTCTTGATCAGCTTCTGAGCCCGGTCGAGATTCTTAGATAAGAGGAAACAACTATCTTCTAGATCGTCTTTCAGCTCATCCACTTCTTCAGGATCGGTCGGCAAGTCTGTCAACATTGCATTGGCGATCTCCGTGACCATCGAGCTGGCAGTACGCGCCACTCCCAACGGAGTATTGAGCTCGTGGGACACTCCTGTCACCATCGTCGCAATGCCTTCCATCCGCTCGAAATACATCTGGTCGCGCAAGAGTTGCTCTTGAGCGAGACGCTCACGAAGACGAACAGTGGCGAAAGCAATCCGCCAATTCTCGATAAAGAGTGTCGCGTCGGCAAGGAAATCTCTAGTCGTTTTAGCGGTTACGTACTCTGGCTCCATCGCAAAGACCAAACCGCCTTTGACGCCCTCCGCGGTCATCTCCTCACTCTCCTCCTCGTTGGTCTCGAAAGGCACAACGAAGTGAGACTCAGGCAGACCCAACTCTTGTCCAGGGTGAGCATAGAGCAACTCCAGACTGCGATTGTGGGCTTCAACAATCGCACTTCCCGCAGCCTCAAAGTTGAGATGCTCACCCGTCTCCATGGCCGTTTCATCGACGATGAACGAATCGTTCAGATTGGAGACATCGTAATTGAAAATTGTCTTTGTCGAGTGTTTAAGCTCCAAGAAGCTCAACGCTTCTCGCATGAACACGAGCAAATCCGCAACCGTCGAGACATTCTGAAGCGTCTTCGTGAAATTCTGCAACTGCTGGCCGTAAGCAAGCAGCGTCGAAATATCCTGCGAACTCCGCAAGCACGCACGAATCACGGAGTACAATTTCGCTGGTGTCGCGTCCGACTTCGCCAGGTAATAATCGATGTCGTACTCGTTTAAGATGTGCTCTTCAGGCGCAAGACCTGGCTGACCAGTACGCAGAACAATCCGCAAGGAGTTCGGGCAATGAGAACGAATGTACTCACACAACTCCAAGCCAGAAGTATCTTTTTCCATCACTACATCGATCAGAGCGACATGAAAATCCTGTTTTTCCTTCAGGATCTCCATCGCCTCCGCTTGACTATAGGCAGACGTCAGCTGAAAGCGAGCTCGACGCCAACGCTTCTGCTTCAAAATCAAGCCTGTGATACTGTGGACATCTTGTTCATCGTCCACAAGGAGAATCTGCCATTTCTTCATGAGATGATCCTATTTCGATAGTCGACAGGATTATATTGCCCAAACCGAGACTTGATATCCAAGACCTCAACTCGACAAGGAACCGAGCACCGCCGCCGTTTATGCATCAATTACACAATCTCCCTTTGGAGCAGCCACACATGTCAACACATATCCAGCTGCAACTTCTTCTTCACTGAGACCTTCTTCCGTTTCGGCATCAACCTCACCTTCAAGGAGCTTGATTTTGCAATCACCGCAACTTCCAGAGCGACAGCCGTATTCGATATCAACATCATGCTCCTCCGCGAGCTCAAGCAGTGGCATGCTACCGTCCGTAGCAATCTTTTTGCCCGCCTGAGCGAAGGAGACCGACATTGCACCTGTGCCCACAACCTGTGGTTTCTTATCTTCTGCTTTGGTGGTACGCGTACCACCAAAGCTCTCTGAGTGGAGGCGAGAAAGATCAAAATTAATCTCGCGCAACACTCCCTTGACGGTCTCCATGAAACCATCTGGGCCGCACATATAGAGATGACGCTCGTGAATATCTGGAGCAATAATCTCCAGCATTTGCCGATTGATCCGCCCGGTCAATCCGGTCCAGGACTCATTCGCCCCACGCGTCGTCGAAACAAGACAGGGAGTAAACTGCCTGTATCGCTCCGTCATCATCTCGATCTCTTTGCCGAAAACGATATCCTTTGCAGTTCTCACCGAACAGTAAAAACGAATATCAACATCAGCTGAAATATCGCACAGCCAGCGGGCCATCGACATCACAGGAGTAACACCACTACCTGCGCCGACAAGAAGAATCTTGGGAGGAATGCTCCCGGGCTCCAAACAAAATTTACCCTTTGGCCCCTTGACCTGAATCTGATCGCCGACCTTCAAATTATCAGGCAGCCAGTTCGAAACCAACCCACCGGGAACTCGCTTGACTGTGAGCTCCAGCACATAGGGGCGTGTCGGAGTTGAAGAGATCGAATAAGACCGGACAACCTTCTTGCCATCAATATCGAGAACCAGTGAGCAAAACTGACCAGGCTTGTAAGAAAAACGGCAAAGTGGATCACCTTGAAAACGGAAAGTATAGACATCATGTGTCTCTTGAAAGATATCCGTGACGTGCAGAGGGGTATCAGTACCTGTCCACAGCGGAATTTTCTTCCCCGTATCAAGAACCGTCATGTCGATCCGTGGAGCACCGCCAGTCGCCGTGTCGCCGTCTTCAGCCGTGGACGGCCTTGCATCAGCGCGCTCCAGTTTGATCAAAGGCGCCTTCAGCTGGACTTGTGCCGAATACGGACAACGAGCTTCATGGTCTGTTACATCATTCACATAGAGACCACGAGTATCCTGGGCCTTGGACCGATGAAAGCTCACGTAGACAGAGCTACCTTTTACCCGATCACTGACGACGACAGGCAGCTCAATCGAATGGCCGGAACGCGCCCCTGTCACACGCGCGCGCTGCCCCGTTTCAAGCCCCGTCCGCTCCGCCAATAGCGACGAAACAAAGAGTGGGTTCTCGTCCGGAATCTTGACCACAGGCGTTGCTTTGCCAGAATTGAATGTCGAGGTCGCAAAGTGGATTCTCGAGCGATCATCCGTCAGAGTGGACCGCCCACTGTTCATGATGATTCCGTCAGGAATCTCCAAATCCGCATCCGTCGGAGTAAAGAACTTGAAAGACCCTGGCTTGCGAAATTTATCTCTAAAAGGTACAGCCTTCGGATCATCGTAATCCAAGACGTATCGGTTAGTCCCGACTCCGCCATAGATAAACGCACCCTTTTCAACAAGCTCCTGCCATTCGATCGGCCGTCCATCAGCATGATCAAAGCTGCAATACAGGGGCCCAGATCCGCCGTGCAAATAAGACTGGATGCGATCCCATAACTGCACCCGGCTAACTTCTCCGTCGGTTCGCGACAACCCGACACCAACAGTGCCGTTAGGGGAGCAAAAACGTACACGAAGGTAGCCCGACATCAGATGAGGCATAAGATCTGCATGATGACCTGCCAACTCGGGGTCTTGCTCCAAGCGCCGGGTAATCTCAGCCATTAGATCATAAATGATTGTCGCATCCGACCTGGTTTCGGGAGCGGGCCGTTTCTGGGGGACCGACAAGAAAAGCTTCCATTCGCCGTTCTGGTAAAGCTTTGTCGCGGCCGGATGAGGAGGCGCAGGAATAATCAAATCCGCATTTTTCTCCGACCAAGGATCCGGAATCGGATCGATCACAACCAAGGAGTTTGCAACGTCCTGCAGCTTCGTCAGCCACCGTTGACGGTTTGGCATATTTGCTTCGAACTGCGTTCCAAAACAGAGAAAAAGCTCCTTCTCCCCAGGCGTCGGCTCAGAATAATCCAACGCTGTTCTTGGAGTGTCATCAATAGCCCTTTGATACGAGCCGCTCGGCAAATCCATCCGTTGCGCAGCTTCGTCAGCCAAGTCCATCGGAATTCGGCCGATAAAGTACTTACGACTCAAGCCTTGGACTTCGCTTTCGGCGTTGATCTGACCTGGAACACGCAACACTCCACCTAACGGCGTCCCATCAGTCTTCAGCCCATATTTGCCAAGCATCGCGAGCACGCTGCCCCAGATACAATGAGCCACGACTCCGGTTGTCTGCGACAGCCCGACCGACGAGATAACGATCGGAACAGATTCGGGATCGGCCAACTTGACCGCAATCATCCGGATTCCCTTGAGTATCCGATCTTGATAATGGGGCTCAGGGGCGATTCTCTCTGCCACACGCTCAGCAGAAAACTGAGCTGAGGACGCGAGCTCTCTGAACCGCACAAAGCTCTCATGATCTGAAAATCGATCAAGGAATCGCTGTTCAAGCGCATGCGAATAGAGACTAAAAATCTCATGCGCGACGCCAAGCGCCAAATGCGTATCTGAGCGTGGCTTAACAAGAAGAATCCGGTCCGGCCCCATTCTCTGCGCCATCCCTTTGGCTGTCTCTGTCACCATCACTTCGGCGAGATAACCATCAAGATCTTTACGCTTCGACAACGCCTGATAGACCGGGGGATGTGTAATCATCCCGTTCCAGCCATTCATCAGATAGACGCGATCCGAGCCATTGAGCGCCTGATCGAGTGTCAGAAAAGGCCCTTCTTGCCCAGTAAGAATCTCGTTATGAACAGCCCCGGCATTCAGGCAATGTTCGGCATTTCCTGTCAAATTCCGAACCCCAAGAAGCCGAAAAACTTCCTGCATCGCAAAAATCGTAAAGTAGTCGAGCTGACCACTAGCATAGATCAATGTGCGAGCGCTCGGAGCCCGATGCGCCAAGACCATGTCCGCAAGCCGTGTAATCGCCTCACTGTAAGTAATCGCCTTCCGCTTACCAGTCTCTCGATCGAGAACGCTCGGAGTCACATGAATCGGGTAAGCGGACCGCTGGCGCATCGTCGAGATACGCAACTTGACACAGCCGGTCGTTGGCTTCGGATCTCGAATCCGGAACTTGGTCACTTTGACGGAAGGCTTGTGGGGGGCAAAACGCTGCATCTGCAGCTTTCCCGTCGCCGCGCGCTTGCTCCCGACAGCCCGGCCCATGAACTTCCCCGGACCGCCAGCCCCTTCGAACTCGACCTCACCGGTGATCACACCGCCTGGTTGAGTGAGAGCGACGCCGGTCTCGACTTCGAGTTCACCAGCCTCGTTGACCTTGACAGGAAACTCGACCTTACGGCCACGCAGCAGGACCCGGATGACTCCGGCACTCTGCTGCTGTAGATCTCCCCCAGTCGGCAAGGCCGACATCGCTTCGGCACCCTCGCCGCCAAAGACACCGCTATCTCCAACCCCACAATAGCAGCAAGAAATATTCCCGACCTGAGGCTTTCCGCGCTCGTCGCCAGGAACCAGATATGGCGGCATCTCCGACAGATCTTCGAGCAGACCAGCATGCTCGATCACCGGAAGACCGGAACCGGCAGACGAGGCTCCGCCATCAGCGACACTCGGCCCCTGACTTGAGTTACCCAGGCCTCGCGCCAGAGGTCCCCCCATAGAGGGTCCCCTCCTCGGAGGGCCAGCAATTCTGCCTTGAATCAAACTACTCATGTAGCTTCCCGTTTCGATGCGACCGTACCACTCCACCTGTAGACTGCCCAGAACACGACCTTCTCTCCATTATCTAGAGAGAGCCTCTCAAGCTTGCCGAGAGAGACATCACGCGTCCAAGCAATCTCAGATCTGCATCTGGTCAAACAGCGCTCCTTCGCGATTGGTCATCATGGACTGAGCCACTGCTGCATAGAGTGCATTGACCCCATGCGCGGCGAGCAAAGCCAGACTGTAGCGCGTCAGCTGATCAGGATTGGGCTCTTTCAGGTAGATCCACCCGAACCCTAACTCGTGATCAATATTGAGCGGCACCAGGAATCCGTCCTCAAAGGCGACGGGATCTGACCCCATCGGCCCTGTATTGGCCGCCACACGCATCTTCACGTGCTCCGACTCCGCCTCATTCGAAACCGCGTCGTCTTCTGAGGTCGCGCGGTAGAGGAAGTACTGCTGAGGATTTCCCTCTTCCTCGAAGGTTTCGAGTTGCAGAACCGCCAAGGGGCAGGGGCAGATCGCCATCACTGTATCCAAGATCCGCTCCAGCGCGCTCTCTACGGGCTCATAGGCCCGGAGCGACACCACGCAATCATGGATCGACGCCAACGTCATCCGATGACGTTCGAGCTCCATGAGTTCGTTGAAGGCTTTCAAGGCTGTCCGTACCGAGGTGAACAACCGCGCAGCGGTCAGCTCAGCCTTGGGCAGATAGCCATCGATATCGTATTCCTGAATGACTTTCTTCTCCGGCGCAGCACCTGGCTGCCCCGTTCTCAGGAGAACCCGGACAAAATGATTGCCGAGCTCCTCCCGAATCGCCTGGCAGGCGTCGAGACCGGCATGATCCGTCTCCATCACCACATCCAGAAGAATGACAGCGACATCTGGAGTCACTCTCATGAGATCGAGCGTCTCGCGACCTGATCTCGCAGAGAGCAATTCAACTCGCCGATTCAGGTATCGCAGACTCTTCAGCGTCATCCTGGAGACGAGGTGGATATCCTCCTCGTCATCGACGATCAGAATCCGGTGCCTCTTGGCCGTGGAATCCGCTGACTTTTCCGTACGAGTACGACGTGACCGTGTCCGTGACATTTAGACTCTCCGGAATCGAGGATGGGAGCTGGGTCGAGGTGCTGAGTGTATCTTCATTCCGCATTCCCCTCCCTAGCAACGACAACATCGCGGGCGCCCACCATGGGCGACCACTGCTTCCGCTCAAGCGAAGTAGCGATAGGATAGCGGATGCTTCCCCGGCGGTCAAGAACCGCCATGGATTTTGCTCCATCTTCCCTACTCAGCCGATGCTCGAGCTCCAGATGCCTGCCCAGGGGCCGCATCCGACCCCTCCCGGACCTCGCGCCGGCCTCAGCTGACAGGGGTCCTAAGCGGCAGGGATTCTCCCCTGTCCTCGTGGCGCGCGCAGCTCTCGCGGCAGACGCCAGCCATCGCCCCGCAGATCGGGGGCTTCTCGGCGCACCACCACAACCCGGGGGTTGCTGGGCGCGAATGTCTTGTCTTTGGGATTCAGTCATCTGGTTCACTCCGTGCGGTGAGTGTAGCAGGATGATCTCGATTCGTCACCAACTCTCTTGCATGAGAGGCGAATTTTTCCTCGAGATCCCCTGAAATGGGGGTCTTGCTTCCCACCAGGGCCGTATCGTGGCATGCTTGGGCATGCCCAGTCAACGCCAAGCCTACCTAACTTCCCGACTTCAAGGGTTCGGGACGACGATTTTTACGGAAGTGACCCAGCTCGCCCTCGCTCACCAGGCGGTCAACCTCGGTCAGGGGTTCCCCGACTTCGACGGCCCCGAGCATCTCCGCGAGGCCGCGATCGAGGCCCTTCGCGGCGGCCACAACCAATACTGCCGCACCTATGGCCTGCCGGAGCTGAATCGGGCGGTCGCCGCTCACCAAAAGCGCTTCTACGACCTCGCCTACACCCCAGAGACCGACGTCACCATCACCAACGGCGCGACCGAGGCGATCTTCTCCACCCTGCAGGCCCTCTGCGAGGTCGGTGACGAAGTGGTCTTCTTCGAGCCCTTCTACGACTCCTACCGCGCCTGCGTGGCCATGGCCGGCGCGGTCTCCAAGGTGGTGACCCTGCGGGCACCGGATCTCGACTACGCCCCCGAAGCCTTGGAACGTCAGATCACCCCGAAGACCCGGGCGATCCTCCTCAATACGCCCCACAATCCGACGGGCAAGGTCTTTTCGCGCTCCGAGCTCGAGCATCTCGCCGAGATTTGCCGTCGTCATGATCTGCTGGTGATCTCCGACGAGGTCTACGAGCACCTGGTCTTTGAAGGCGAGCACATCCCGATCGCCACTCTTCCGGGAATGTGGGAGCGGACGGTGACGATCTCCTCGACCGGCAAGACCTTCAGCCTCACCGGCTGGAAGATCGGCTACACCTGCGCCCCGGCAGCGATCAGCGCGGCGATCCGCACCGCCCACCAGTTCATCACCTTCTGCAACAGCGCCCCTCTCCAACCCGCAATGGCCCTGGCTCTGGAGTCTGAGGACGACTACTACACGAGCTTCCTGGACGACTACCGCCAACGCCGCGAGCGTCTCTGCAGAGGCCTCGAAGAGGTGGGCTTCGAAGTTCTCTGGCCTGCCGGGACCTATTTCGCCCTGGCCGATATCCGGCCCCTGGGCTTTGACGACGACGTCGACTTCTGCCGCATGCTGCCGGCGAAGGTCGGGGTCGCGGCCATTCCGCCCACCTCCTTCTATGTCGACAAGGAAGCCGGGCG
>JACLAC010011940.1_pt1 | contig 10545 bp, 9 predicted proteins | sample 8027881 | NCBI WGS metagenome assembly JACLAC01 (sample SAMN15725517, study PRJNA655200) | protist metagenome | isolation source: fluorescence activated cell sorting (FACS) single amplified genomes of... | place: Spain: Blaines Bay Microbial Observatory, Mediterranean Sea | collected 2016-01-19 | reverse complement strand
AGGTATGAATACAGGCACAAGTGCAAAAACCACATCCTTTTTCTCCGCTCTCCCCTCGTCCTAATAGTCTCGAGGCGCCCGGAGGCGGCGTGTCGTACTCAAGCTAGTGAAGTAAAGTGACTCGCATAGTAAAGGAGCGCGGAAATGAGGCGGCGGCGGAGCAGAAGGCGCTGGTTTTGATCTCCAATCTTAGTGACGACGTCTAGTAACGCCGTGGACGAGGTGAAGGACGACATAGGCCGCTTGTAGTGAGAAGCTGAGCTGATGGGACACGCAGAAGCAAATCATTCACCGGTGACACCTGAAGCTGACGAGCAGGCTGTAGTGATAAGTGCTTTGATGATGAGTAGCAGGAGAAGAACTAGTGAATGTGTGTACTTTAAAACGCCGGAGCTGCTGCATGAACAGTGAGTTGATGAACTGTCATATATAGTGAAATACAAGTAGGTATACTGACCTAGTCATGAAGATTGATTCGTTCGATTTTTTATAACATGCGAATCATGAACTGATATAATTACTTTGTCACTCTGCTCATGCTCTTCATCAAGGTACGGCGCCCTCAACGCAACCTACGCCGCCTTCAAGGACGAGCTATCGAACTGTCTGTCAAAAACCGGCGAGCTACTCAATGCCCTCGCGCTTGATAGATCCTGAGTGCTGCAGAGTCCGCGGAAGGCTCGGAAGTCATAGGATGGCGCAAGTGCCTTCGGCCCAGGCCACGGCGCGGGCTCGCCCTTCTGAATGCACGGGACGGACGCGTTTCAGCAGTACATGGAGGACTTGCGGGCGGACCCGACTGCGCTAGGCCGGCTGCGCCTGTGAGTGGCAGAGTTCAACCAGTGACGGAGCGAGATAATCAACAAAAGTGGAATCTGGCCAGAAGGAGGTGAGTTTGACTTTGTGCTCTGGGCTTGCTTATACTTATGTTTGGCTTTGAAAGGTGGGGGGTTGCGATTGGAACTGATCGCGCTTGACGACGTTATACTTGAGTAAGTACATGGTATTTGTAGATGTAGACATATATTTGATGTCTTGCGACGTTATATACGATTACTTTTAATTTTAATACTAACTCCTGAGTGACAGTCCTGACTGCAGCACTTGCATGAACCGAACTTGTTCCAGGTTTTCCGGATAACAAAAAGGACAAAGAGCACCTGGACCGTCTGGCTCATACGGTGCTGAACGCCAATGACGCGCGCATTTAAGGACTGGGTGATACACAATGACTCATTACTCCCCTGGTGCGTATCCCTAGCAAGACAAGGCTGGAGTGAATGGATGACAAACCTCTTTAAGATGAAGACCTGTATTATAAAGGCAACTGGCGTGCAGGCTGCCATCCCATATTGCAGTTCAGAACACCTAAAAATTTAACAGCAGGCGAGGAGGTTCACGTGCTAGTACAAGAAGGAGTGAATGGACGGGCTGTGGATGAAAATCTAAATCGGCCAGAGTGAGCTAGTACCCTATCGCAAGAATTAAACATGTGAGAGCGAGACAATGATGCAACGAAGGCCGCGTTTGGTGGTAATATGTATCTCGTGACCGTTCGCCACAACAAGGGAGGCGTCACTAAACGTGAGACTCTTGTCCGATTGTCACCTATAGTCTATATCATACTTTAGCTTTCTTCAAGGTCAAGGTTAAGTAAGAAATCAAGTTTAGGTATTTAGGATTCTCAAATTTAACCTCTGAAAGGAGCTCGTCGAGCATAGGTGACACGTTGGATCATCCTCATCATCAGCGTCATCATCGAATTATTTTTCAGGTGAGAAGGTCTACTTCGAGTTCGACAAGGACAAGCCGCAGCCGCTGCGCGCGTTCGACGGCAACGAATCAGGTTAGTGACAAGAAAAAGGAGGCGTGCGTGAAGAAATACAAGAAGGCGATGGAGGATGACTAAGAGGCAGAAAAAGATACGAAGTGACAGATGGAGAAAGAGCAAAAAGCGGAGTGAGATTGAAAAAAAGCGTAGGATGATGAAAAATAGAGGCTAGCCGACGCGTGAAGGAAGTAGAAGGAAGCTGAGTGAGAGGCTTATTGAGCATAGGCGGCTGCCTAGCAGGAGGCGTGAAAAAGAAAGTAGGAGGAAGATTAACATTGAGCGTTAGCGTAACAGCAATTAGAACAGGCCTAGCAAGATGAAGAGGCAAGGTGATATTTTTAGGTGCAGTAAGAGGCGCAGAGGCAGCCGGACGCATAGAAGGAGTCCGTCGAGCACAGACGCATAGATTAAACTGAAAGTCAAATAGAAGAAGATAAAGCAAGAGCTTGATTAACACAGGAAATATCGTGAATAGGAATAGCACAAAAATCGTAGACATAACAACGAGCCTGGAAATTTGGTGCAGCAAAACATTGCTGAGGTTCAAATGATACGGACTGTACAAAAAAATATATGGCGAAGCGTGAAGCATTATAAGCAAATTATATGGCGATGCGTGAAGCCAATGAGTGAGATAAATCTTATTGTTCGGACGCTGGTATGAAACCAGAGGAGCAGAAATGATGCTGAAAAAGATTATAAAAATGTAGATGAGAAACTAAATCTAATAAATCAGCTTGATGCGAGGCCGAAGAAGCGAAGGTAGAAACCATCGCACAAAGAAAATGAACAGCTAAAGAAGATGAAAGAAGGCGGTCAGAAGAAGGAGAAGGAGAAGAAGAAAAGCCGAAACAAACTGAGGAACAGCTAGAGGCAGTCAAAAATGAAAAAAACGCAGTAGTAGAGAAACAAGGAGCTGCAGCTAGAAATGAAGGACGAGGAGTAGAGATAAAAAGTGAATTAGATCAATGCATAAGTCAGTGCCAGGGTGGAACCGATTGCGAAGAAGAATGTAAGGATGATGAGTCTATGAGGAGCTAACCTCACAGACGTCTACGTGTCAATTTCAATTATAGAGAACTGAGAAGAGTACTGTAATAAATTGAATGTAGAAATTGTCAACCTTAATAAATTGAATGTAGAAATTATAGAAGTAAATCTACATGACGAACTTATGTTTCGCTCTTATTTTTTTTATTTTCTTAGTACTTACTTCTTTGTACTAGGTGGCGTATGAGAGGCAGATGTATGTGTATAGTGTAAGTACGTAACTAAGTATACTATTTGTATATATTGTAGTTCGTGGACATTATCATTACGTTTTAACTTTGCATGCTCCTGACAGGTTTCGATTTCGAACTCCCTTTTAGTTTAAGTAGTAATTTTACAAGTCGCATCCGTAATATATTTTCGTTATCTCGTCGCCGGATCTCATCAGATGCTGCAACGTCAAAAACAAAAAGATGGTTTCGCTATCTGTGGTCCAAGCTGAGGCTGTAGATAGAAGCTTAGCATCATTGCTTTTCCTACACTACGACTACCATAATGGTAAATCAAAAGCATGCAAAACTAGTATAAGCACGAACTAATTTCATGTCGAGATCGAGTTCGATCAATATTTCCTCTTCTTCGCCATCGCGCTACCGCTTGTACTTACCACGTATCTTTGACGTTTTGACGCACACGACATCGTAATCGAAAGTAAATTATTTTTAGACTTCGATTCCGCTCCACACGCACTACGCTTGGTGAGCTCCGGCGGCAAGTTCTTTCCCTGAAACGCAGCGAACAGATGACGCGGCCTGTGCGGCGCTACCGAAAATGCGCGCTGCCTCGTGGAAACGTGGCTGCCCTACGACGTTGACTCTGACGCGCACATCCGGCGCATCTACGAGTACATGAACACGAGGGTGTGATACCGTATACCTTCAGATGGTGAGTAGAAGCAGGAGTACCACGAGGAGGATAAGAGTTAGAAGACAGTAGCCGTCCGCGATCCACCGCACTCGGCGGAGTGGCAGCGCGTGTGCAATTCAACATCCGCGAGCCACGTGACTCCGCGGCACGGTTTTGGCGGATGTGGAGCTGACGCTGATCAGGCTTGTAATGGTACGTCAGGCTCAGGTGGTTCGTTTGACTTTGGACGTGAGCTGTACGATGTGTTGGACGCCGAGGCACAAGCAGACTGGCGCAACAGAGCTGTAATGGCTGATAGCAGTGGTGGAGGATCCGGACGAGGATAGAAGCGCTCAATTTTGACTATGATCTTCTGGTGAGTGCGGGCACCATCGCAATTAAAATTATGTTGAAAATGATTTTTGTATTTCGTGCCTCAGCTATTCGAATTTGTTCTCATCTTTGTAGTTGGACTTTGGGATGCAACGACAGGATGAGTACGTACTAAAGTTTTTCCGCGGTCGATTGATTTCAAATCATATTGATATAGATATTGATGAATTCAAAACAAGATCACTCAACATCTTGATCTCATACTTGACTTTCTTTTTAGCGGGAGAACATACAGCAACAGCACTTGAGGAGCATTATATTGCATAATTTACCTAGTTAGTTAGCATTTTGATTATCATTGTTTCACCCGCGTTCTCCGTGCTCACTGATACTACTTGCAGTGCAGCTATAGCGCTAGCTTTCGTTGATTTTGGAGTTCACCTTGACACTTTTTGATAATTTTAGCAAATATAAAATGGCCATGCAGAAACGCCTTCAGCAGGAGATGCGCGAGATGCGGCGCGAGCCCGACCCCGACATATCCCTCCGACCCTAGTAGCGACCTAGAGGGCGGCTCCGACGACGGGTCGCTCGACGAGTGGACCTAATAAGATAAAAGGTCCCTAATGACTCCCCGTACGAGGGCGGTGTTTGGGTGTTGCGGATTAGCGTGCCGCCGACCTACCCGATGAATGCGCCGAAGGTGTGGTTCGTGACCAAGTGCTTCCACCCCAACGTGCACTGGGAAACAGGCGAGTTGTGCCTCGACATCCTAAAGGAATAGTGACTGGAGTCCGGTTTGGAGCTTGAAGAGCATCCTGCGGTAAACAATAGCGCTGCTTTAGTGAGCCGAATTAATGACTCGCCGCTAAATTGCGACGCGGGAAATTTAATTAGGGGTGGTGACATGCGCGGGTACAACTCGATGTAGTAGGATGTACACGGTGGAGCTGGCGATGCCGGAGGGGAGCGTGAGCAGTAAGGGGAGCAAAGGAGGCGTCAAGAACGGTGGCGGTATTTCAGGTGGTATTTCGAGTGCGTCGAGTGGGAGTTCGAAAGGCTCGAAGTAGGCGGGGAAGTGAAAACCTAGTGGCTAGTACCAGTAGGTTGTACAAAGTAGCATGTAGAGGTCATGCAAATGATGAAGACTCCGATTATTAACTTTTGCTTTGGTGCTCCTGCTGAAAATACTGAACTACTTTTTGCGATGCTACACTGAATATGGCATGTGCCTACTAAAAAGTTCCGTTGAAAAAATGTTGTACTTTTCTCGTCTGTGTGTAAGTATTATGTTTGTTCCTGATGTCTTGTTCCGTTTTCTCATATAAAGATGCTTTTTTGAGTTGAGAGTATTTTGACCTAGTCTTCTCATCAAATTGGAAAAAAACTTGACTCTCGGATATCTACGCTCCTACATACTATCGGGAAATGCAAATGCGTGTAGCTCTTCCTTTCGTGAATTGGACTATAGCAATATTAACTGAAGCTATACAGTATACACGGAAGAGTCATTTATTTTAAGTTGCGGTATATAGTTTACTCAGTAGTGTTTAAGCCGTAGATTACCTTCATTGCCTTGATGCTAATCATCCCGCCAATCCCCATAGAAGGCGCAATCGCAACGAAAGTGTTTATAAAAGATCTTTTTCGCTTAGCGTTTAATAGTGTATTCGCCCTGTCAATACTCGATAAGGAACAAGAACGCCATACATTCACGGTAGAGGTAGTACAGTAATTTTTATGTTCAACGTGTTTAGAACAAGTATATTCGTATACTTTCTACTGCAACCAAACCATCACCGCTAAGCTAGATTTCTACGGATCTGATTCCGATATTTTAGTACGTACTTGATCACAAGCACAACAACAAGGCAGTGTAGAACTAGAACGACATATTTTGTAAAAAACTATTCTCTACGACAACGTCGTACGATAGTACAATTTTAACTGAGATAGTAAATCAACATGGGCTGTGGTAAATCGAAGGAAGCGAAACCCGCTGGCAAAGACGGCAAGGAAGGAAAAGCCAAAGGTGGCAAGCCTTCAAAAACTAAGGGAAAGGGTGCTGACCAGGCAGTTGCGGATGAAGGACGGGAGCTTCCGTCAATCAAGGAGGAGACTCCGAGTCAGCTCAAAGCGGCGCAGACCAGCAGCAATGCGGAAGTGGCTGCGAAGACCAAGAAGAAGGAGAAGGAGAAGGAGAAGGAGAAGGAGAAGGAGAAGGAGAAGTCGACGTCCGATTAGAAGACGCAAGACGGTGGCGGCGGCGGGTAGGAGGCAAGCGCGGGCGGTGGGGCTGGAACTTCTTCAGGTGTCACGCAAACCTCGCAAGGAGGCGGTGCCGGCGCGGGCACCACGCAAACCTCGCAAACCGCGTAGACAAACGCGAACCTCGAAGACATCGACTTGAACGATCGTGAACGCGACACGGTGCGCACTGCAGACAACAACTACGGCTATCCGAAGCAGAGCGCGAGTAAGTACCAGCAAGACCTGAGTCACCTCGATGAGAACGGGTTGTAGCAGTCGCCAGTAGTCACCAGCGCTGACGTCACCAATTATGAAGAAGTCTATCCGAATGGCGAGGTGAAGATGCCGCATTCGTACTAGTGACGACTACATGGGCTAGTAATGACTTTAGTAGAGGTGAGGGTGGTGGCGAGATCGTGAAGAATGACGATTTCTTTGAGCAGGCGTACTCGGTGGATCACAGTAAGAAGTACTGGGCGGAGGCGGGGTACGATCCTGATTCGCATCCCGTCGGTTAAGCAGGTTGACGTTGAGGTGGTGCAGAGCCAGCGGTGGTAAACGTGAGTAAAGACGACAATGATGACTAGCATACTTAGAATATGGAACCCAAAAACAGCACCCGCAGTACCGTCGACGTGGGCGCATTCAACATCTTCAACTTCTCGGCCGTCGAGGACGCCTAGCGGAAAGAGCAGCGAGAGCAGCGCCGGGAAGAAAAACGCGCGGCGGCTGCAGGTGCTGATGCTGCCGCTGGCGATCCACCTGGCTCTGCTCGGCTGGCGGAACCACCTGCCGCGATGTCGCAAGAGCAAGTTCAGGGGCAGGATACACGTGCCACCGTGCCTGCAGACGGTAATGACGACGCAAAGCTGCCGAGGGACGAAAGGCGTATTCCAACGACGGCGACTGATATACCGCCGATGCCGCCTGAGGAGAAAGTAGATGACCCATCTCCCGCAAGAAGCGCCGCAAGCACGAGTGCCACTGCGCCCACGACGACGACTACAGAAACTGCTGCTGGCACGTGACAAGGGGACAACCAGAACCAGCCTGAACAGCAATAGCACACCCACCCTTCTGAACGCATGTCCAACCTGCAGGCGACGCAGTACTCCAATGCTGCTCCTGCAGCTGCTCCTGCAGCTGCAGCTGCGACATGAAACACAAACAACCTAAAGCCGGGGCAACTGTATCACGTGGGCGCCGAAGTTTTTTTATTCGACGTCGAGGACGACGATTATGATAACAGGGTGGTGATCGTCACCTATTACAGCCAGAGCCAGAAGGTGAGTCACTAAAACTAATGTTTGATGTTGTTGTAATTAATAAATAATTTGAGGTCATTCATCGTTCGAGCTAATATTATAGTAAGGTCCCTTCCTTCCTTCCTTCCTTCCTTACTTCCTTCCTTCCTTCCTTCCTTCCTATACTGCAAAGCTGACCACTACTGGCTAAATGAGACTACGTCACGCGCACGCCTTCTAGGTCATACTATTCTGCAGCTGTTGAATACTTAATCACATATATGCACACCACCTCCACTCCACATCCACTTCACTCCAGGTCTACCTGATCCGCCTTCCTGAACACACCGAAGACCAAGAGATGAAAATCGGTGCCTAGTAACCTCCGCTGGCCATCAGACTAGTGACCGAGTACTTGCTTAGCACAGGTAGTAACGAAGTTTGGATGATCAAGAACGACGCCAGGGCGACGCGCGGAGGCGGGATCGAAAGGAAGGGCACGCAGGGCATGCGCAACTACGAGTTTCGGTCTAACTTCAACTCTTGATGAGTAGACGAGGCTGATGCGTCTCCGTCTACAGGTGGTGCCAATACAAATGAAGCATAGAAACTCAAGCTCAAGCCCGGACAGGCCTACGCCCTCAACTCTGAGGTGTTCATCTTCGATGTGGACGACGACGAGTACGACGAAGTCATCGCGGTCGTTAAATACTACTCGCAATCGAAGGACGTTTACATCATCTCGCTGCCCGAGCGGACGGACGAGATGAGCGTGCCACCGGAGTTTCTGCGCGTGCCGACCGACGCGGACAGGGCTAAAGCTGCACAAGCGGATGCGGAGAGGAGAAGGGCAAGAGCTGGAGTTGCACAGACACAGCAAACACAGGCTTACGCTTAGTCGAGTAGGAGTGGATGTGGAACTGGATCTGGAATCTTGTTACCGTATACCTAGCAGTAGAACAAGTAAAGCGAGATGAGGAAACCATCGGTGTAGGACTGGTTAGCTCGTGCTATAGCTAAACGTAATTTTGAGATGCTTAAAAAAATTATAAATATCTATTCAGTAAAATAATATTCTAGTGAACTACAACGAGAACGACCGATTATAATTATTGGGTCACACCCACACGTAACATACACAATTTTACAGTAAAGAATTAGAGACGACAACTTTGTTGAAATTATTTATGTAGTTTAATGTTCGATAGCCTCGCAAACTTAGCCTGCCACGCACAAGTTTACGTGGTACGTAAATGTGCGTTGCGCAAATAAACGTAGTTGCACAAGCTGAGTTGTTTTGAAAACGCATCGACACGTTTGTTGATTTATTTTTGAATTTTGTCAAACAAAAACATCGAGAATAGCCATACGCTGGCTATGCACCACGACCATACTTGAATCCCGTGTACCTAACCAATTTTGAGCGTGTAAGTGACGAGTAATGATATTGTTATTGATCCTTCTTTCCATTTTGTATTCTTTTCCTTGTTAGTAGACCTATTTCATTGTAACGAACGAAGTAGAAGTATATCATTTGCAGCTGTGGGTAGCCTAAATCATCAACTATACGAGTACACTAGATTTGGAATTATGCAACAGCAAAATGTCAGTTTCATCTGCGTTTTTCGCACTAAGTATTGGGAAGAAGAGACGAACGTCTATGAAGTTGAAGTAGACAGGTGATTATTGTTCACGATATTTTTGTTTTACACTTGGATGATCAGTTTGTGTGATACATCTTACTTTTTTTACGTTACTAAACTTGTAAGGACATCAGAAGTCATACCTGCAGTGTTTCGTTAGTTTTTTTCGTGTTTTGCCGTTCTTGATCTACTTGTTGCACGTTTAATGTGATTTGTAGATTTACTGCCGTTCCGTACTCGTTCCAACACCACTGCATTCGTACCAATACAATCACCTTCTCCAATGCACACACTCACATATCTCAACCTGCAGCTAATTAACTAGTTAACTAGCTTAGTACCTACTTTACGTACCTATTATTTGTGTTTCACCACACCTTCAGTCTACCCTAGTACCTCACTTATTTTCTTCAATTGATTGAAAAAACAAAAAAACACTTCCGAAAATGATGAAGAAGGTCGCTTGCGTTGTCGCCATGATGGCTGCCCCGGCTTCTGCCTTGGAACTGAAGAAGACCAACCTGGACATCAACCAGAAGGTGAGTTCTTTTTGTGTACGACAAACTTCTATTCCTTTTAAATTTAAATAGTAAATCATGATCATGATGTAAATCTAAATTCCTTCATTCTTGCACTGACGTACTTGAGATGTATCGAAGTTGAACGATCAACATCAGCGCGTTGCATTTCCTGATGTTATACTTGCTCTTACACTCGACTCAGTCACTCAATTGTTACTCAGTCGCAATTTATTCTCATTCTCATTCTCATTCACATTTTCTCCATCCTTCCTCTGCGTCTCTCTCTCCAGGTCTACATCGAGAACCAGCCGGTGCTCGGCGACGGCGCGGGTGAGGGTGCCCTCAACCAGTGCATGGCGTTCTCGCCGCAGTTCGTGGCCAACCCGGACGCGCCGGCCGTCAAGGTGTGCGGCACCGGCATCAAGGCCACCTTCTTCCTGCGCGGCCGCTGCGCTGACTACTACGAACATCAGAAGACCCTGGGCTCCTGCGACTCCGGCAACGCGCCGGACGTGTGCGAGTCCTGGTCCCCGGCGGACGACCCGAAGTTCGGCGCCTACCAGTCCTACAAGATCGAGCAGTGCTAAATGCGTTAAGACTTTTTGAGCTTCGTGCTTGTTAAGTTTAAGTTGTTGCATATGCATTCTTCATCTGTAAGATCACAAAATTGTAGTTAATTCTGGTATGTATAATAGTGTTTGAGATACATAGAGGTATAGGTTGAATTAGGTCCTGGTACGCCGTGGGCCTTCACCTTCAACCGAATCGTAAGTACTAATCATATTTTATGCGGAACGCAAGAAAGCCTTAAAAAGTTTTCGCGCGTT
>JACLAC010009517.1_pt1 | contig 10545 bp, 17 predicted proteins | sample 8027881 | NCBI WGS metagenome assembly JACLAC01 (sample SAMN15725517, study PRJNA655200) | protist metagenome | isolation source: fluorescence activated cell sorting (FACS) single amplified genomes of... | place: Spain: Blaines Bay Microbial Observatory, Mediterranean Sea | collected 2016-01-19 | reverse complement strand
AATTTGTGCTACAAATGTGGCAAACCGGGCCATTTGATGGCTCAATGTACGGCTGGAGGCAATTTATTCGCTGAGCGTTGTCCTCAATGCAATGGTAGTGGCAACTGTTCAGCCAGAAGTGTGACACGCCGGAGGGGGAGACACAAGCAGCCATGATGGCACTGTATGGCGACGGTGCCCGTGTAACCACCACATGGAATCCCACTAGCTACACGATCTCAGAGGTCACCGCCGCAGACGCCGACGAGGTCAACGAGCTGGAGCCAAATTCCTTCCAGCGTAGCCACTTTGGCCTGCCACCACCTCCAGTCAACGCCGCAGCAGCGCCGCAGACACGCAGAACGTCGCGGACAACAAAGTTTTGTCAGCATTATGGATCAGACGATGCCGACTCGTGCGGTGCGTGTGCGCACACTTTTGACCATTCCGATGATGATGGAAATTGGCACAGAAAGAACATTGTTCCAGTGAGCGACGCCAGCAAACTCGGACAGCTGAGCAAACTTCTTCCGACCACTTCAATGTTGCCTCCTCCGTCTTCGTCAACGGCGGTACCGGTAGAACCCGCAATGGCGAAGCAGCAGTTCCAGCAGCACCAATTGTCAAATAGCATGGCATCATTGACATTGGCACGCACATCTCAGCAAATCTCTATTGGAATGGATGTTGAACTCCTTGCGAAGGGCATAATTGTGGGCTTCGACAACGACGACCTCGTGATCAAGACCGACACCGGCAATTTCACGGCAAAGAAAAGGTCTGAAGTGAAATCAGCCCTGGGCGGCGAAATGGAAACGTTTCCTGCTCATGAAAAGGTCCCAAAGGTCGCACCGGACAGTCGAATGGAAGCGTGTCCTGCCCGGTGCAAGGCGGACAAGACATGAATAATCTGGATCATTTCGGTCGTGCAACCAGCTCAATGCAAGAGGTAGCCTTTGACGTCAACGCCGAGGTCAACTCACAGCAGAAATTCGTGCAGCAAGGCCAGATGCCATCAGCACCACATGACTCACCGCCAGCATGGACTTCGTCAGCCTGGACGTCGTCAGCTACCCCCGCCCTTTCAGCAGCGCCTTTGCGACCAATAAGTTGGCAGACCCCGACGCAACCCCAGCAAGTTCCAACCCAGAATAGACAGGAATTCAATATTGCCACCCCCCGTCGAGCGTTGTGTGCTGAATGTGGCCCCGCCGCGAAACAACGAGGACGATGCGAACCATGCCGACATTTCTTGAGAGGTAGATGCAACAGGCAAAAGTGTGGCTTCTGTCATCATGAGGAAGACCGCAACACGCCTCATTTGAGTCAGAGTGTTGATCCATGGTTTCGGGACGGAGCAGATCCGTGGCAGCAGCAACAACATGGAACCCATCGTGACCCATATTTCACGTATCCCACGTTTGAATGTGAGAGTGGTTCAGATCTACAGGCATTGGATGTGCAGGCAACCTCTGTATACAACCATTCGGCAACGCGACTTCGAGGAGAAGAAGCACTGCTTGTGTAGACCGGCTCTAGGAACAACATCCAGGGCAGAGGTGTTGCAGAACGATTGGCAGCCATCGGCAAACAGCAAGGTCAACCCACAACTTGGCGACCACTTCCGCAACAGAAGCGTATGGCCGGGATTGGCAGAGGGAGCGTTCAGGCACAACTCAATGCTGTACACCATGGAGTGTTGCCGGACGGCGAACGCATGACATAGGGAGGTGATGTGTTGGAGGGCGATGGTCAAGCAATCCCCGCCATCTATGGCATGGACCCCATGCGCGACAAGAACACGTTCATTGGTACGAAAACGGGAACATTGCACCAGGTACCGCCCGGCATGGAGAACCATATTATTTGGCCGGAGGGGACCTGGACCATACAAGGTGTAGTCAGTCCATCCGGTCACCTCATGCTGCCAATCACGCGGTGGAACACGGACAATAAGAGTCGACCGGCAAGCTCGACATACACAGTGATGCACCGAGAGGTGCAGCATTCGCAACAGCATCGTGCTACAGCGGCTGCGCCCTTGAACCCTTACCAGTGACAAACTCCTTCTGGTGCCAGGGGTGGTGGGCACCAGGAAAAGGAGAAGCAGAAGGCCAACATCACCCAAGTGCTCCTCATTGGCGAGAGGAGCAGCACAATCGTCATGACATTGCAGAATATGGAGTTCAGGTTGCAAGAACATGCAATATCGCACGATTTGGACGACGACACAATGGAGACGACGCATGCGCGATGCTTCAAGCACTTCCGGTTGACATGCCGGAGCTTGTCTGGATTCAGTGGTCATCAAACTGGTCCGACCCACAACGTCGAGGCCACGTCCGCAAGGCTTTAGAACAGTTTGGGCGGATTGTCAGTTTGCAGAAGCAGGGAGGCAGACATGTCATCTTAGAGGCTAAGGCTTCCGATGTTCCAGTGCGTGATGAATTGTTTTGTAACACCGGTCAGCTCGGATATCTGTTGCAGCCCGCGCAGCGAGTGTTCTGGTGCGCGCTGGGCCTTCGAGGCGGTCCTGACGGACAGACATTGTTGTGTGGTGAGCATGTGATCATGTCAGATAAGTCATGGCCATCTATGTCATGTGTATGTGATCGGCACAGTTCGCCATATGGGTCAGCAAGTGGAGCTGGGTATGAACAGTTCTGCGCATTGGTATTGGTACATTTTGGGATTATTCAACGACATGAACTACAGCCTGTTGATCATCAGTGGCATGCAGTACAAAAAATGCAACTTCGTTCTACCACCGGGTCAAGGCACTTCTTGGAAGCAGCGCAGCCTCAGGACGGTCGAAATGGAAACGTTTCCTGTCCAGAGGCGGCAGCAGCAGCAACAGAAGGGGACGGTCGAAATGGAAACGTTTCCTGCCCAAAAGCCGCAGCCGCAGCAGCAGCAAAGGAATATGACAGTCGAAATGGAAACGTTTCCTGTCAAAAAGGCTGAAGCAACAGCAGCAGCAGCAGCGGCAAATAAGGAGGTCTTGAATCTGGATTATTTGATCCCAGCCTATCCCACGGAATCCCAGGCTAGAGCGAAGGAGAAACGAAAGACAAAATAGCATAGCATGACGATGGAGGAGATCAAAGCGTCAAGAAGAAAGAAGCCGCAACAACAGGAACAGGTGTTTTGTTATTGTGGGCGTGGCATGGAGGGTTTGGCAGATTGGAGCAAGCGGGCAACATTAGCACGTGCAGACCCGGTTGCCTATTGTTTCTACTTCGACCAGAATGAAGCAGATATCCAGGACTACATGGAACATGCGAAGCAATTCGCCGATAACGCATTTTGTTGTACTACCTGCTAGGGTCAGAAGCAGATCACACGATACAATATGACACGCGGCCGCCACAATCAATTGTAGACGATGTTCAGACACTTGTTGGGTATTTGTCGTCAGAGAAATTACAATCTTGTCAGTTAGATTTGATGGGAATTTGCGGAGGCAATGCCGGGTGCACCAAAACTGCGATTCGACGACGACTTCGAGCAGGTGCAAACATGGATTTTGTGTGTGGGACAGATCTAACCAACAAAGCACAAGTCCAGGAGGTGTTCACTTACATCACGAAGTTCACGCCCAGCGTGGTGATTATGTCACCCCTATGCACCACCATGGGAGGTTGGAGCAGACTCAACAGACACTCTAACCCAGAACGATTTGCATTTGAACGACGGCGCGCGGAACAGATCGCCGACGTGTGTGCGGCGGTTGCCATGTTGCAGTTGAAAGGCAATCGCCATTTTTGCATTGAGAACCCACGAGGGTCATATATTTTCAAACTGGCGAAGTATCAGCAAGTATATGATACAGGCCATGTGGTCTCAGTGAGTTTTCCTCAATGCGCATGTGGTTTGACATCGCCAGAAGGAGAGCCAGCCCAGAAATGGACGACCTTGTGGACCTCATCGGAAATGTTGGCACGTCCGTTCAGAGCCTTGCAGTGCAGACACAACAGTCATAGAGTTTTGGAGGGATCGGTAGGAGGCATGAATCGCACGAAACTTGCGCAAGTTTGGCCAGCCATGATGTGCGCGATGATCATCGATGCGGTGATATAACTTGTTCGACGCAAACCGATCGCGGCGTATCCAGGACTACGCATGGCAGATCTGGAGTATGATTGCCCAGCATGCATCACGCACCTTTTACAAAGAGCATCCAACTCATACGAGACGGGACGAACCCCCACTCATGTGTCGGCATCCGCTTGTTGAACCGCACGTTTTTGATTGTGCAGCGTGCCAGGCAGGCAAACGCAAGGTGTTCAAGGATCACACGCTCGCTCCTGGGGAATGTCGGTATGGTGAAGAACTTCAACGTACACGGGAATGGAAAGGCCGTAACCCGAATTCCCAGTCAGCGCATCGACCAGCAGGTCCAGTACGGGACGTCCCGGCGCGCACAGAATCCAGCGCGGCACTGCGGCGGAGAACCACCGATGACCCAGATGCGGACGACGACCACGAATAATACGAGCAGGACATGCCACCGGTGACAGACGGGCCGCCAGAGCCACCAACGGCACCGACGACCCCACTGATTCCACCAGAAACAGCGACAGCGAGGACAAGGACCCGAAGGAGGAGAGAAGTGAATAACAAGCTGCCGCAGCAGAAGCTGCAATAAAAGCCTCAGAAGAAGATCCAAGATATGGTATTGCGGCGGATGGTCCCGCAGCAAGCAGCAGCACCCCAGATTGAGTTCGAGCCCTTGTACCCCGCCATCGACAACCACCAACGTATGAAGGAGGAGTCACGCAACCCTACAAATATGATGAAGGAGGACGCGAGGATTGGCAAACATTCGACGTATCTCGCGCCATCAAACGTCTTAGCAGTTCAGACAAGAATGTGAGAACGATATCACTTCGACGACTACACATTCGATGGTATCACATCCCGACGAAGCCCATGCAGTCGTTATTACGAGCGTCGGGAGCCCCACCGCTTGCAATAGCTGAAGTGCCGGCAATGGTGCAGTCATGTGATGTTTGCAGACGTTGGCATCCCCCCCCCGACCCGAATAACGTGACTACTGGAAGGTTGGTGACGGAATTCAATGATGAAGTGCAGTTCGACCTATGGTTTTACCGTAGTCTGATTGACGAGCCGGAGAATATGCGGACGATCGGTCATGTTATTGATGTGTGTCTTCGGCTCTGTGCGCAAGAGGTGATGCAGTCCAAGGCGGAGACAGAACTATGCAACTTCATATCGAGGTGTTGGGTGGCAGTACACACCCCGATGAAGCTTCTCGTTCAGGATGGGGAGACCGGCATGCGAACGAGGTCAGTAGCGGATTGGGCAAGTACTTGTCACATAGACCTCAAGTTCAAGCCCCCCACGCGAAGGCATGGATTGCAGAACGTCACCAAGGCATCCACCGGAACGCGTGTCACAACATCGAGACACAAGTGATCAAGGAGAAAAATAGCCGCACCTTTCGTCCAGGTCCTTGCCATCGAGACCTACACGCACAACGCGTTAACCAATATTGGCGGACACACGCCCTACCAAGCTCTTTATGGCCGACAGCCACCGTGCCTACCCTCGGTGACAGACAGCACAGAGGCAGAGCTACAGGATTACGGGCGGGACGGAATAAACAGCCGGTTCTACAACAGAGTTAGGGAAATAGCAGTAACAGCCATTGTGAATGCGACAGCGAAGGATCGACTGGACCGGGCAGACAGATCAAAGGCACGTCCAACAGCAGAGTTGAGGGACCTGCAACCGGGAGATCAGGTCGACATCTGGTACGACAAGTCCCACAAGGACGCCGAGGGTTGGCGAGGACCTGCGAAGGTTGTCACCGTTCATCTTGACGAGAACACCGTGACGGTTCGGTATCAAGGGCGATCGTTGGACCGGCGGTTAGGTGAAGTGCGACGGTATGTATCATACTTGCGCTTCCTGACTTCTCAGAAGGTCAAGCCACACCCGCAGTGGACCTTGTTGAAGGAAGAGTGTGAGAATTTGGCGCTGAAGTCCGTGCGGACAGTTGGGTTGGTGTGGAATGCCAGCCAGCGTGCAAACGAGCAGGGGTGGTATATCACAAAGGAATCACGGAGCCGACATGGTCGACGGATACTTGCAGCAGCGTTGCTTGTTGCGTGCACCGTTGCACACATGACAGCATGCACGACCATACGGATGTGCCGTGGTGTCACTACGCTTCCCCCGATTATTGGTTTGACGACATCGGAAATATGGATTTGGCATTCAACACTCCAAGGAGGAGATGACGACGACCCGCCGCGAGTGTTTGAACCACAAGACGGCGACATGCTGAAACCCGTCGAGGTCAATAATCTCATCACCGACGAGCTCTCCGTGCGGCAAGGACAGACATTGTGGCATGACTATTCAGTGCTTCAGTTTCTTGGAGTAAGAGATGACGAGGCAGAGAACTTGATACACAAGTTGCCAGGCATTCGACTTCTAGCTGGAGCGGGAGTCTCGTCAGGAGAGCTTGCAGAGGTGCCAAATGTTGTCATGCAACCACCACCATCGTTCACGCCAGAGCCAACACAGACGCGGTCGACACCCAGGTCTCGGTTCTCGGGGAAAAGGTCGACGCCAGGACATGTTGATATGGATCGAGACTCTTCGCCGTCGTGGCCGCCACCCGCGCCGCCACAGCCACCACCGGCAGTATCGCCCACTGTGAGATCGAGGACACCATCATCATCGCAGTCGCAGATGCACCAAACCCCACCAGGGGATTTACCGCCACCACCGCCACCCCCTTCCAAGAGGAGGAACTCGAGAGAGAGTTTCGCCACGGACGCCGCCACCCAAGAGCGGCAACCCGATGCAATCGGCTGCGCCGTTTCAGCCGCCCCCTCCACCGGGCCCGCCGGGCGGAAGGTGGACGATGACACCGTTGCCCCCAGTTCCAGAATCATGGGAGGCGACAGAACAGATGGATGTGGGCCCGTTGCCACCCCCACCGCCACCGCCGCCCGGGATGCCACGAGAGCCTCGGTCACGGTCTCCTTATGCAACGCCGTTGTACCCGAGAGCGTCGTCAGCACCGCCAGTGGCGCCCATGCCCGGACCTTCACGCCAGGCCGCCACCCCGAAACATGTTGTTGCTCAGCGGCCAGGTACACCACGATCACGGACACCAGAACCACAAGGAGGAATTGCCAAGAGGATGGCGGCAGTCCCAACAGTTATCGCAGTCCCGATGTCTTTGAGAGATTCGTCAGCACCCAAGTTGATCAGAGGGCCGCCCCGGCAAAGACAGACGCCCCCGTCCGAGAGTGCACAACCCGCGAAGCGAGTACGAGGAAGTGAAGCGCAACAGCAGGACCACATACTTGGAAGTGCGAGCGCGGCACCTTCAAATAGTTCTTCAGCATGCGCTCCTTCGTCTTCGGCAGCGACGGTTCCGTTTCAACAGTCAATGTCGATTTCGCCCGCTTCAACGTTGCGGTACTCTTCACCGGCGGCGGCCACCGCCAGTTCACCAGCGTCAACTTTGCAGTACCCTTCCCCCAACGCAAATGCACCGAGTGCTCCTGCAGCTGCCGTGGAAGACGATGACCATGATGAGCCGTTGTTACCACTTCAGCAGGATAGTGCAGCACCAGCCGCAGGCGCAGAGGAGGAAGAAGAAGAAGAGGAATAGGATAATGACGACGATAAGGTCTTTATGAATTGGCGGGAGGAGCTGGCCAGGGCAGAGGAGGATGAAGGTGCAGAGTTTGACGAGGCTGCGGGCCAGACTCCAGCTGAGTACTTGGAATGCTTCCTAGTCAAACTAAAGGAAGAACTTCAGCTTGGTGATGAACTTCAAATGGCAACGCATGTATCGTTATGCGTAGACTTCGCCGATGTCGCAGCACAAGCACATGGAGGTCTTGGTTGTCAACCACCGCCAGGAGCAGTGCTCACGACGACGTATCTGGCAGAAACCGCCCAAGAACACACGGTAATCGCAAAAGGCGTTCGACGCACTCACAAAGGAGGAGCTCGTGAAGCACGCGATGGAAGTGATTGAGGCAAAGAAAACGGAGATCACGAAGCTTGTAACCCTCAAGTGTTTCAGGCGGTTCCTTCGGAAACATGCCAGAACTGTTGTGGACTGTAGATGGGTGTTGCGGTGGAAAGTTGAAAATGGCAAGCGGGTCTTGCGAGCACGCTTGACTCTCCGGGGATTCAAGGACCGAGAGTCCGATCTGCACACCTTCGCCTGTACGGCGAGTCGCTGGGGACAACGAGCAGTCAATGCAGTCACCGCGCAGCAGGATGATTGGGTGTTGCTTTCCATGGACATCGCCACCGCCTTTGCGAGGGGGATGAGCTTCGAGGAGCTCGCTGCGTTGACCGGTGAACCCCATACGGGTTGTTCAGTTGGAGATTGACCCCAAGGATCTCCACATCTGGCAGTCCATCCCCGGCTACGAGGACTTTGACCCAACAACTGAGGTCATCCTGATGGTCAAGGCCGTGTACGGCCTCAAGGATGCGCCTCGCGCATGGCGTTTGAAGCTGCACCGGACGCTGATCGCGTATCTCGCTCTTCGACTGCGCGACTTGTTTGCCGACCCGCAGCTGTACGTTGGTTATCGCAGCAATCAGCTTGCCATGTTGTTGTCGACCCACGTTGATGGCTTGAAGGGCGGAGCAAAGCGCCAATATGTGATTGACTTGCACAAATATTTGTCGAAACATTTTGGTGATTGCAAGATCCAATTTGAGACGTTTGTACATGTGGGCATCGAACACGTCCAGAGCTCCAGCGGCATCTACACGCACCAGGAGACCTACAAGAAGCAGCTCAAGGATATGGACCGGAACATCTACGCCAACTTGGACGCATAAGCTCCGGTGACAGAACAAGGTCAGACATCGTACATGCCGTTGCTTGGCGGTGTAGCATGGATGACCTTGACAGTTGCAGCAATTTGCGTGTTTGTTCAGGCGCTTCAGCGCCGCACACAAGCCCCGAGAGCAATTGACTGCAGACGGATCAACACCTTATTGAGATGGCTACGACGCAATAGTAGCGGCATCTGGTTTCGCAAGTTGGTTGGTCTTTTGCGTATCGTGGGAGTCTCGGACGCAGCTTTTCGAGCCCAGCCAGAAGATGCATCAGGACTTGCCCTGCGAGGATGTGTCATCTTGTTGAACACCGACAGCAGCACATCGCCATCTTCCCCGGATGGTCTGTGCAACGTCTTGGAGTACGTATGTCGTCGGATCCGCCGCGTTGTGAGAAGCACCTACAGTGGCGAACTCAACAGCGGCATTGACACGACGGAGCTCGCACTGCTCATCCAGATGGCCTTCTTCCAAATTTGGTATAACCCCGACGCCACGGCGACTCAGATGGCACAGCTGTTGGACAATGGTCAGCTCATGCCCCCGGTGGACATAGTCGGCGACGCCAGGTCAGTGTTTGACAGCATTGCAGCCATCGAGATCGGAGACATTCAGGAGTCCAGTCTCCGGCTGCACCTCTTGAGTTTCCGGGAACGAATCATGCTTCGCCAGGTGGCCCGTCTCTGGTGGACGGACACCCGCGACATGTTGGCAGACGGTTTGACCAAGGGATCCGCCCACCGCGGCCCATTGATTAACTGTTGTGACAAAGGCGTCTGGAAGACACAACACCCCACCGCCTGCACATGGGCAGAATATGGACGGAAGAGGACAGCAGGAGCCACGCACACGAAGAGCCAGTAGTCCACATCAGTAGCGCACCTGGTTGCATATTGATGTTGCCAGATGCGTTACGAAGGTCTTACCGTTGATCTTGTGTTTTGCATTTTCCTATTGGGACGTGTACTTGGCAATTGCAGCAGTGGGATTTTGGATTGACCATGGCGGTTGAAATGGAAACGTTTCCCGCCGTGGTCACTATTAGTACAGTCACAAAGGCGAGACTGGTTCATCTGAAGAGTTCGCTGCCTGTTTGGACAAGCGCCCAGAAGTCACAGGCCACCACGATGCTGCGTTCACTGAGGAGCAGGCCATAGAGGTTTCAGGTAGTTGCAACCGGCGGTCGAAATGGAAACGTTTCCCGCCGGACTTTAAGCATATCGAAATGGAGACGTTCCTCTGCAGTGTAAGGTAGTTTCAACCGGCGGTCGAAATGGAAACGTTTCCCGCCGGACGTTAAGCAGATCGAAATGGAAACGCTTCTCTGCAGTGTAAGGTTTGCGGTTGCAAATGAGCGGAGTCGGTCGGAATGGATCCCGATTGACTGCGGAGTAGACCAAGTCGCATGCAAGATCCAGCATCGCGACTTGATGCACCTTGAGAGCGAAGTAAACTGGAGTGGTTATGTCGCAGATTCCCGGAGGAGATTTGAAAGGGAGTCTCCGCCATAATCCGCTTCGGCCCAAGCCGTGCGTGCAAAAGTTGTCCTGTATTCAAACCCTTTTGCATTGTGTGTTAAACCATTTCGATATTCAGTGCACGCCTCTACTCTCTCTCAATTTGGCAGGCCTCTGCTCGCCAGTACTCAATATTAGTGGAGCCGCAGAGCTTTGTCCGCAGAGTGATCCACGGCAAAACATCACCACTGCCATT
>JACLAC010023392.1_pt1 | contig 10547 bp, 7 predicted proteins | sample 8027881 | NCBI WGS metagenome assembly JACLAC01 (sample SAMN15725517, study PRJNA655200) | protist metagenome | isolation source: fluorescence activated cell sorting (FACS) single amplified genomes of... | place: Spain: Blaines Bay Microbial Observatory, Mediterranean Sea | collected 2016-01-19 | reverse complement strand
CTCCTGGACATGTTGAAGGACAAGAAGGGCGAGAACTCCAAGTGCGTGTCCATAGTGCGCCAACAGATCCGAATACGAGATTAGTGTTTGGCGTGCATGGCATACTACAAGAAGCTCGCGCAGAGCGAGCGCAAGAGGTCGGACCACCTGGTGCGACGCGTGCGAATGATGGAAACCTTCCTGCAGGCCAACGACGGCGGCGGCGACGACATGCGCTCCGCCGCCGCCACCTTGGCGGGGGCTGGGGGCGGGGCGACGACGACCCCGAGGACTATACCGAACTATCGAGCGAGGACAACAATGGTGCCTGCGACAATAAATACGATGTTGCTGCAGAGGCGTGTTACAGCTTTGCCGTTTCTGGGCGCCGGCTGCGGAGGTGGGGTACCGAGTTCCAGCGTTTGGGAAGTCTTCTTCTATTTGACCAACGCGGGCTCGCTTCGCCAGCTCACCTCTTGGACGAAGAGGACATCCTGGTGCGCGTCAGACAGTTCCTTTTCGAGGCAGCAGGGCGCGAGGACAGGAACTCCACGCTACACAGACAAAGAACTACCTGGTATATACAGAATTATGCCAAGAAATTTTGTCTGGACCCCATAACTGCATGAGCTGTATGTCTTCTGTCGACAAGTTAGGCGGCCCCAGAAATTGGAATCGCCACCCCTAAGCCGACCCTGCACGAAATGCGGGTACTCAATCGACAGTCCGATCGGCCGCTCGACCTTCAAAAACCTCACGGCACGCAGAGTGCGGTCATATCTCCGAAAGAACCGAGCTGACAAACTCAAGCAGCCAACGCCCGCGTGGATGTACGCTTGCATTGCGACACTTGCGGTGCTTGCGTACCTTTACAAGTACCCGCAGTACTGCGTCCGGTTTGCCGAACTGATGCCCTGGGTTAGGTTTATGCTCACCTCCGCTCTGCAGAATCTGAGCACCCCAATGATCTGCAAGGCACTGCGTAATCCGATCCACCAGGGTTGGTGGTGGAAACATGTCGACGCCGAGAAGACTTTTTTCCGACCAACGCCACGTTCAGCCAGGTGACTTGCCAACTCATCTCAAACTCATCTCAAACTGAAGTAAAAAATCAAGTCAGGTAAAATCAAACTCAATCAAGGAGACGGTTAATGGTTTCAGGAATGATGTTATTTATACTCGTAAATAAGCTTTACAAGCTGCTGAACGAGGTAGCAGAGTAAAGTTTCTGAGGTGCAAGAAACTTGTCTCTTTGCAACTAGCTGGTGTCAAACATTCTCTTGAGGTGAGCACCTTCCGACGTGCCTGGTCGGTCAGGCCATTTATGATCTTACCGAGTAGCCTTCTTACCGTGAAGATACCTCTCACCTGGCTCTCGTCTCCTCGTGTGGTGGTGGCGCTTGGCGAGTTCGTCTGTCCCTGCTAGTGTCAACCACCACGACTATGTCACAAAGTGTTCGCTTAAAACAACTCGACGGTGTTCATAATCTGTCTTGAAGTATCTTCCTGGTAGAGCAGCCTCGGAAACCCGATTTCGCCATCGTGACATGCTTCTCAGCACGGTTTTCGTCTCCTACTAGCTAGCTACTAGCTACTCGACATGATATATTTGTTTATTCGTAGCTAGCTAGAAAGTATTATTAGTCATTCACAATTTTGATGCTTTCGGTGAAGTTCAAAGTTTGCTGCAGGCCCAAAACGTCTCTTGAACATCATTATTGTGCAAAGCAGTAAGAAGTAGTGATAAGTAGCGGGCAGAGGATTAGTTAAATCGCACCAAAACTGCCTTATAAGCTATCTAAGATTCCTGTGTCGTCTGCCTGCCTGCTGTGTACCAATAGTGATAATTATCTGGTTCACTTTGTCAGACTCCCGGGCACCACATTGATGATCTTTCGGTCGCTCAGGCTTTCGATCAGGGATTTCTCTTGATCGCGGCCGTGAACGGTTTTGTATCCTTCATGCACAGCTGGTGATAGTGTCTCGAAATAATGGAACGCATATTTCGAAGCAAGCTCGTCTGGCTCGCGTAAGAGCCTCCCGAAGAGAATAGTTCGCTTGCATGTTTTGAGTGCAAGAAGCAGACCAAGAAGCCCCTGACTAAGATGCGGTCCATCCCGAGCTGATATGTGTTTCTCAGGATATTCATGAAATGCTCCAAACATGCATTCACTGGCTCTTCGCCTAAGATCTGTTGGGATTACTCCAACTCCACCTTCTCTTGCCAAATTGTAGCTCGACAACTTCGAGGCAAGATAGTGAAAGTGTACAGATAAAAGCAATAATCCCGAGTCGTACTCTTCCACCACTGGTGGAGAAATAGTGGCATGCGCGCCGACAGATGTGGACGGGATATAGGCAAGTCGGTGAGTCGTTTTTGTTCCCACCTGCTCTGCATACTCACTTCCCGTAGGTGCTTCGTTGAATCGAAACACCGCATCATGTGAATCTATAAGTATGCCCAGACCTGGAGTGATGTTTGAGAGGAAACCTGCACTGTGAACGACAGCGCACGACTCATAAGTATTCTCCTGCATTCCCGCTTCTTTTAATCGTGAAAGATATGTGCAATTGTCAGTGCACTTCAAGTTGTGTTCAATGATATAGTTCGCGCTGCTTTGTAACAAACTCAGATTCTTCATTTCGTCACACACGCAGCCACAAGTGCGCACACTTAAGAGCTCTGCTCGTAAATGGTTTAAGTTAGGCTCGTGCTCAACATGATAGCCAGAGGCCAAGAGGAAAAGTCTCCACCAAGCACAGGAATTCTCCACGTACTGCAAGTCAATTACATTTGCATTGCATGTCAAATCCACGTCGGGAAGCCTCACGTTGACAGAGAAAGGGAATGGTGAACCCGACAGTCTCTTGAGAAAAAAGACGACAGCTTGGTCTAACCCTTCAGCCTTGACTTTCATTTGCTTGACAACAATTGTGAAGTGCACGGGGGTCAGGATTTCCATACGACGTGACAATACTGAGGGCGTCAAGTTGGGCTCAAGTGGATAGCACAGACCGTTTCTGTCACTTCCAACTGCTACACTGTCAACGCACACGATGACCTCTTCAAATTTTCTTGGCAAAACAATTTTGACAACTGCAGACTGAGGACTCAGTATTATTGCCACAAAGACGAGCGAAGTCCACAGCGAAGCTATACATATCAGTGGCCTCCAGGAAAGTCGCATGCTTCTCACTTCATGCGCCTAACACTCTCAGGGAACTTGTGCTGTCACCCAGCCAATAAATAAGTAGTGATAAGTAGTAAATTCGTTTCTATGTACTATCGATTTCAATCAGGGGTGCAAAGAATAACAATTCTAAAATAACAAAATATTTTCGCTGACGAGCGAGCTATTAGCTAGCTGTTTTTCTTTCAACTTCGTAACAAGCTAATAACAAGACCCACTTCTACTATCAACACCACCTACAAGCTCGAGCTATCCTAGTAGATATCTTAAGAGCCGGCTAGATACATAGAGCTAGAAGCGGAGGTATTCAAATATCAAGGCGCGATGAGTCACGTTTCCGTCGGAATTCTGCTCGTTGGACGCATTGCCTCGACCCGTTTAAAGAATAAGCTGCTGTTGAAGGTGTGTGGCGTTCCAGTTTTACAACACACGGCCGAACGCTTGCTGCGGGCGAAAAGGTGCGAAGCGGTAGTGTTGTGTACCACTACAGACTCCTCAGACGACGTTCTGGTTGACTGTTTGATCGACACGCCCGTCAAGATTTTCAGAGGCAACCCTAGGGATCCTTTTAAGCGCATGCTCGCATGTGCAGAGAAGTTCGGTTTCTCTCACTTCATTTATGCCGGCGCGGACGATGTTCTCCTTGACCCAGAATTGTGTGACCTTTTTGCTTCGCGTGTGAACAGCGTACCGGCTGATATGAGCCTCATGGAAGGCATTGTTTGCGGTTTCACTCCGTTTTTATTCTCAACTGCTGCCGCTCGACGTCTCGTCGAGACCGTGGAGGGTGACATCACTATCCCTGAGAAGTACATGAAGGACTTGGAAGAATTCGTTGTTGACGAGGTGCCGCACACCGGCTTCGAGCATCTTGCTCGCCCAGATATCCGAGCGACACTTGACTATGTCGAGGACTTGAAGTTTTTCGAAGCCGTGTTTTCCGCTCTTTACCCTGCAAATAATCTTTTCACCAACCAGGACGTCATGAAATTTCTTGGTGCTCACGACGAAGTAGTCCGCATAAACAGTTCAAAGAGCATTGAATGGATTGCAAAGCAGAATAAAGAGTATGCGAAGGCTTGATCGGCTGGCAACCAAGGCCAGTTTTGATTTGATCATGACTACCTCTTTGTTGAACTGTAGTTTTGGGCTGTAGTTTTGGGTTTTGGGAGTTTTGGGTAGACCTGAACCCTCTTTCTTCGAATTACTGTCCTCCATTTCGTTCACATTACAATAATATTGCCAGTAATTATTACTGTTTTCAATCTCATAAGCAAAAACCGTGGTTCTCGTGCGCCACGCTCCCCCTGACACTCCGACAGCGCGCCTGGCGCACGTGGCTTTCATCCCTCACGCACGCGGCGACATCGTGGCCGATCGCGCGCGGCGTTCGGGCACGAGCGGCTCACCTGGGGGGCGTTTTCCCGCTCTGAGATGTTCCGCGGCGTTTTTCCATCTCGGACGCACGAAAAGGATTAAGGGTCCCGCGAGGAGAACTCGCGGCCACGCGCGTCTGCGCGCGTGCTCGGTCGGTAATACACATCAAGACCCGTTCGCGTATGGTCCCCGAGTCGTATCGATGCGCGCGTCTCGCTCCTGAAACCCGTCTCGCTCTGTGCTCCGCGCCTCACCCGGCGTCGCGCGTCGAAAATCGCGCTGCGCTGGGCTCGACGGACCGGTTCGGGCATCCGCGTGCCCTGACGCGAAGCGCGTAACGTGGGGTCGAAGAAGTCAGGGAACCGCACGGTACGGCCCCACACGCGCTAAGGATGTCGAGTGCGCGGTTTCAGGGCTTCGTAGAGGCTGTCGGACGCTCACCGGGGTGCCATATCGACAGTTTCTGGGTCAGTCCTCTGTTAGTGGGAACAAGTCGAATCCGTCACCGTGCATGGCAGTGGAGCTTAGGGGTCTTAAATTAAAACGGTGTTCCTCGCGGCTTCAGAAAGATTCGTCGCTTGATTCAGATTCGTTATGGCGTCTACATCGATATTCCGTCGTCTCCTCTGCTCGCGATATCGCGACGTCCAGGCACCGCCGCGTCCGCCATGTCACTCGGGCTCGCCGTCTACCCATGGGCGAGTGCTTGAGGACGCCATACGTCGCCGTTTCGCCGCAAGGCATAGACTCGGCGTGAGCAGCCTCCAGGGTCGCACACATTGACTTCTGTGTGGAGCGTCGCAAGGGCACAGTACCATGCACCTCCGCGCTCGTGCGGCGACGGTCCGCGCGGAGGGGTCCACCACGGAATCTTCTTTGCCAGAAATCAGCACCTGTTCATCAGGTGCAGACTTCTGCTCTTGCCGCTGCCAAAGTCTGAACGAATAACCATCGAGCATTCGCACATGGTCACCGGCGCGCGGTTCGACGCGGCGCCTGCATGCCATTCGGTCGCTGGCGGTTTTTTAAATTGAGTCTCATCGGCAATATAAGGTGCAAAAACTGCAGATTTTGAAAACGAGTTCCGCGCACTTTGGCGCGGGTATCATCCATCGACTTTGACGCAGTAGGCAAAGCGAGAATAATCGAAAGCAGGGCTCAAATCAACCCACCCTCATTATGCGAACGTGAATCCGCAATAATTATGAAACGGAGGAAAGTATGATCGATAGCTACCCGATAACTTACCCTTGAAAATAACAAAGGGGCTGGTGCTGATGAAGTTGAAAATGCGAAACGAGAGTATTTGGGCAACTGCGCAAAGCATTGTCGCGCTCAACACATGGGATCACTGGCGCGCTTGAACGGCGTGGATTGCTTTGCGAAGAGCATCCGTCTCCGTCTTGATCTCTGTGGGGTCGCGCATACTCGTCTTGAACTGGATAATGTTGCGTTGAAGCTTTTCGGCAACGGGACACAGGCCTGCGGCATATGATACGCCTTCATAAATCTGAGGGAGTCGATCCTTAAAAGCACCGGTGCTCATGAGTGGCTCGAGGTACGGCACAGACCACGCCGCGCGTACGTTCGAACCACCGGCAGACCTAAAGAGCTCGCGGAATTCTTTGTGCGTGACGCCGTTCGCATTTTCTGGCACAAAAAGCACTGACCAGCACCAGTAGCTATGAGTCCATCCCTCGGGCACATGCTGCACGCGAAGAAAGTTGCAGTTCGTTTCTTCAAGAGCGGCAGCATATTCTTGCGCTGACTTCACGCGATGACCAACGAGTAAATCTACCTTCTCCAACTGTGCGAGCGCAATCGCTACACAAAACTCTGGCATCCTATAGTTCCAACCTAGTACGTCGTGTCGTTTAAAATCTGGATCAGACACGTCCAGGCCAGCTGTCTGCACAACTCGTGACTCTGCTGCTCCGAGGCTCATGAAACCGTGTCCTCCTGCTTTTCGAACGAGAGTGGCACCAGACTCGTCGGTTGTTAGTACAATGCCACCCTCTCCGCGCGCTCGATCCTCGAGTTAAGCACACACGCTCCTACGACACCCTCAGAAAGATGTGGGACGAGGCAAATTCTATGATGATCAGGGCGCACGAGAACTACCACGAGAGCGGCCAACGCGACACCATACTCTTCAGAATCAAGGATGAGAAGACGAAAAACCAAGCTTGCTCACCGCCGCGGAAATCAATAGACAGAAGGTGATGAACATGTCCGCCACGCACACAGCCTCTTATGCGGACACCGCGTGCTCATACGACTACAGAAAGGCGAAACTCGACACATGACTTGGCGCGTGCGTCGCGGAGCCTTCATCTAGACGCCGAGGTGGCTCACCGGCGGCGACGACGTGCGAGATCTCCGTGTTTTTCAGCTCCGATAAGATTAACGACGACAAGTTGACGGCGGCGGCGAGCGCGCTCACGGAGGAGGGCGATGCGGGGGCTGAAATAAATAACAAATATCAGTCCCATTGCCGAGCTCAGGAACATCGACGGCGTCGATGCTGGTATCTTGTTGACGTTCTCGATCGAGGCGGGTGCGGCGGCTGACGCAGTGCCGCAGTCGCCGCCTCCCCCGTCAGTCCCCGGCGCCACCACAATCGCTAGTATTTTCGGTGAACGTCTCTTCTCCACCGCCTCTGCCGGAGATTATCTTCCTCGACGACTACGACAACTTCGCAGACGGTATCTCGGGCGATGGCCGGGCGCTCCTCGCGCTCGCCTGCGCGCTCCTGGTCCTTCTCTTGCAATGACTCAAATATTATAGCCAGTGTCAAATATTATCGGAACGCACCCACTTGGCAACCACAAAAGTAATAAAAGAAGAATAGTATGCCTCCAGCAAAACCTAGTCGCCTGTTGTTTTGAGTTCCGTATTCATGATTGCGTCTCGCTCCTGCCCCTCGTTTCGCTCTCCATTTCGCACTTCTATCCCGCGCCACGCTTCTTAACGATTTGTTGTCATGCTTCCTTTATCTCGATGACCAAATGGCCGTACCCGAGGCGCTTTTTCCCAAATTGAAAACCGCGAAACCTGCCTGCAGCCACAGCACAGGTCATATCAAACGCGCCAACAAGGCCATCGATCTCGGGAGGAGCTCACTCGGCCGTGTCGTGCCGGCACCTCGTTCCGTCTCACACACACCTGTTTGTCCTGTTTAGGTGTGAGACAAGTGATACTGTTCAAGTGCCATGCATGTCAGGGCTATTCCGATGAGAATATGTAGCTGGGGCGCTTCCTGTCGCATAATTGAGTGTGCCACTGACACCGTGACTATCGAAAACGCGGCCACAAAACATTTCGCAAAGTTGTCAATATACTTTAGGATAAATGAAACTATGAGCCCACCAAAGGAGAGTGTTCCAATGCAAGCACATGCCCAGATGTTGATTCCCGAGAGGAGTGAATACCCAGCACCAGTGGCAGTTGAAAGAGCGGTAGTCAAACCAAACAGGGAGCCAAAAAAGTAGAGCTGCATGTTCTGCCAGTGAATATTCTCGCTTGCCCCGCCCTTCATAAGCTTTTCCGACAAAACTCCACCCGCACCACTGATAAAAGAATTGAAAAATACAAGCATGATAACTGCAATACTATTCCTTGCATCGCCTTCAGCGTGCGGCTGTATCTGCGTGCTTATTGTGCCAATCGCAAGCAGCATTAGGGCCTTCCAACGAAGCCACGTAAGCTTTCTACCAAGGAATATGCGCATGAGAACACCTGTTGCAAGCACTTTAAGGTTGCACGTAATTTGGTAGTTAGTCGGGCCGAGCTCACGGATGATTAGAAGCGCACAGTTGTTGCTCACAAAATAACACAACGCAGGAAGGGAGAACGAAATAAATTTACGAATTGTGAAGGATACCTCGCCGCCACCGCCACCGGTAAGAATGGAAAGTCCAAGGAAAAGCGCTGAAACACAAAGTTTGACTGCCTCGACCGCAAACGGGATTACAAATGAAATATATGGAAAGGTTCCGTCTGAAGACTTACTGGCTTCAACTAAAAGTGTAGAAGCCACGGTACATAAAAGAAGCATTGCACAACTACATATTTTGAGTCGAAAGGTGACCTGTTTCACGTTCCCATCTTCTTTCGGTACAGTAATAGCGCCTCCGTCGCTCGTTGAGAGCGACATGCGGGGTAACCACAGAAACCAAGTGAGTCTGCGGGGTCGGGTTTTCCAGGGGCGAGTTACCTTAAGTAAGCTAAGTATGATCGCCATATTACTATTACACAGCTGAGATGTAGGACTAATTTGTTACTTATCGGTTGCTACTTTCGAAATTATTGATTATTACCGGCCACTTCATTTTATGATGAACGTGGCTGGCTCCTGTGGGTTGTTTCTGGCGTCCTGCAAATTTTTTTTAAGAATATTTCGCCTCTGCTTTATTTCGAAAGTTATTCTTTGCATATCTCATTAAACTTTAGCTTAATATTTATTCTATCATTTATTTATTAAAATCAATATGCGAATAATATTTTGTACAGCGTTTTCCCCTTTTGGACACTAATTTCAGATGTTTGTCCACCAAAGTGAAATTCTCTTCATGTTACAATAATTTTTGCCGAGCGGTAAAAGAAAATATGCCGCTATTAGATATGAAACCGTCGTTTCAAGGTTGGCGAGACACGTTCTTGCAAATTCCGTCCAAAAAAAGTTCCCTCGCGAGACACGCGTTCGTGCCGTCGTGCCACTCCTCTTTCAAGTGTCGGTGTGCTTCAAGTATCTCTAGCTTCGAACGAGGCTCCCTCTTCGTCGTTCCATTTAGTCAAGCTCTTCCAACAACCGATATCGGTTTCGAGGCGCCATCATGTCGAATGAAGTCGTGGTTAAAGTTGCCTTTTATGCCGTTTCTTCTTCAGCACTGCTTGTCTTGAACAAAGTTGCCATAACAGCAATACCGAATGCAACCGTGCTTCTATTCGTTCAGCTTTTGAGCACGTCAGCATTCATCGCTGGTCCCGCTTTGCTCGGTGCCATACGCGTGAACATGTTTCCGAAATCTGCCATGGTCAAGGCCTACTTTTCGGTTGGTGCAGTATTCTTGGCAACCATTTATAGTAATTTTCAGGTTTTATACTTCTTGGGAGTGAACTCTTTCATCGTACTTAAGTGCGCAACACCTTTGCTCATATCCGTGTTAGACGGGTTGTTCTTGGGGCGACAATACCCAACTGGTAAGTCACTGCTTCCTCTTTTTGGTATATTGGTTTCGGGAGCCGCATTTTCTTTCTTGAAATACGCCGAGCAAGACTCCAACCTACCGGACAAGAAGCATGAGTCCGTACAAGGAGTCATCTGGTGTTTCTTATGGCTCTTCAGTTTTGTTCTCGACATGGTGTATATAAAATATATCGTCCATTCATATCCTTGCTCTGGCTTTGAGCGAACCCTGTACCAGAATACTTTTGCGTTGCCCTTGCTGCTGTTATCCTTCGTCTTGGAACCACCTGACAGCTTTCAACGTGCTTTGTCAGCCGACGTCACAGGCACGACTGCCGTGATCCTTAGCTGTGTTGCTGGTACTATCCTAAGTTACACAGGAATGTCGCTCAGATCTGAACTAAGTGCTACCAGTTTTTCAGTCCTTGGATTAGTCTGTAAGATAGCTTCTTCGCTGTTGAATGAGATCTTCGTTGCTGCAGAGAAATCGAAGTTGACTCTTTTGTGTCTCTCTGCAGTGATTGCGAGTAGTGCATGTTACAAGCAAGCACCCTTAAGGGACATATCAAACAAGTCTCAAACATCTGCAGCAATATGTTCAGTATGTCCTCCGAAGAGCATATTTCTTCTTCCACCAAAGGCGGCGGCGTTGCTTATTCTTGCTCTCTTTGTCTCTGTAAGCACTGCTTTGTTTACGACTAGTGAGGCGGTCTTCGCCTTCCAAATAAATGCAAGTGTCCAGCAGAAAGCACTTCGTAAGTTTCACTTCACTGAAAAGGATCTGTGGGGGGTCACGACAACAATTCTTGAGG
>JACLAC010023608.1_pt1 | contig 10549 bp, 7 predicted proteins | sample 8027881 | NCBI WGS metagenome assembly JACLAC01 (sample SAMN15725517, study PRJNA655200) | protist metagenome | isolation source: fluorescence activated cell sorting (FACS) single amplified genomes of... | place: Spain: Blaines Bay Microbial Observatory, Mediterranean Sea | collected 2016-01-19 | reverse complement strand
TATAGAAATAAAAATAAAAATGAAATGAAATAGATGATTCAATCAATCTTACTGATAATGTTGGTAAGTATATATGATGAGAGAAAGAGGAAAGAGATAAAAATATTTGTTTTTTTTGTTGTTCGAACAACATAAACAACAATTTTTGATGCGAAAAACGTTAATAAATGAGCGTGTTAGGGTTAGGGTTTTTGGTGAAAGCCGCCTAACACAAAGTTAAAGTAATATAGTGTACTAAGTACAAAGAATTTAGAAGTTTCCAGATTGAAAGATTTCAGGTTGATAAGTAATAGTGTACTAAGTACAAAGAATTTTTAGAAGTTTCAGGATTGTGTCAGATTGTGAAAGATTTCAGGTTGATGCTGTGTCCATATTAGTAGAATTAGTATACACTCCTCGTATTGTTATCGAATTAGAAAATGCCATCAAAAATACCAACAACTTTTATCGGTTACTTGTTGCGCACTTACCTTCCGTGAAAATTTATTAAAAAGGATAGAAAATTTAAATATATCGATGTATGATAGTAACAGAAGAAAGGAGAAAAAACAGTTAAAACAAACTATTGAAGATATATATATAAAAAAGGTGTATTATTCATTTCTTATTTTAGATAGCGTTTGTAATAATTATCCCAGATAGATAGATAGATATATTTAATTATTGTTCCTAGATATCAATATATATAATATATAATATAATCTTAAACAACAATGGCAAACTATTTACCAATAGCATATGTTGGACAAAATCCTGGATTAAATCGCAATCAAATGGAAAAAGATTTTACACGCTTTGATCGAGCCAATAGTAATACGCCTTTGTGGGGTAAAGAAGGATATCGTAATGATAAGATAAAGGCAGATATGAAGAAAGAATATGCTGAAGATTTAAAACATCAAGTAGAAGAATTGCGACGAAAGAAAATGCAAAAAAATATGACTGGGAAAGATGAACTTGGTTTAAATATTGGTGTACAAGAAGTTCCACAAAGGCGTGTCAGGCAAGTCAATTCATCAAAAGCAGCATTTTTAGCAATGCGCAATAATTTAGATACAAAAAACGATGAAAAAGATGGACTGCAAATTAAACATTCACACCCGAAAACAAAATCAAAAAGAAATAGTAAAATTCCATTTGATGTCCCTGCTGGAATTCGACGACAAATAAATGCACCAACTTCTCGTGTAATACCGCAAGTAAATAGCCGCCCATCTTCAGTAACAGATAAGCCTGGGCAAGTACCAATGGAAAAAATTGGATCACCGGAACGCCGTATTTTGAACAAACCGGTGCAATCAATTAGACGACGATATTCATCTGAGGAAGAAAAACGTAATAAATATGAAAAACAAAATCGTAATAACAAAAATAATAAACGTAATCGGAAAATTATTAAAAGATCTTTTTCATATGATGATAATCAAAATAATATTGATCCATCACAAGATTTTAACAATAATAGATATGAGGATATGGAAGTAGCAATGGAACAAATGCAAAGTTTAAGCTTTGTCCAAAAAATGCTTGTTGAAGAAAGAGCGGAAAGAAAAAAGTTAAAAGATCAACTAGATCGAATATCCTCATTAGCGGAAAGAAATGAAAATACTTTACGTGATCGTACTGCATATTTAGAAAAATTACGTATGCAAGATGCACTTGATATGCGTGAAGCAAAAGATAGATTGCGACAAGTCGAAACTGAAATTTTGCAATATAAAATTGCAGGTGCAGGCAGAGGTACGTCGTTAAATGGATATGTCAACGTTGGTAGTGGCAATAATAATAATAATAACAATCGACAAAATGTTGGTATTGGATCATCCGCACAGCTACCTGGTGGTGGTATATTGCCTGGGGGAAGAAATGGACGTAACAATGCAAGGACAAGAGCGCAGGAACAATTAGCATTGCAACAACAACAACAACAAGCACAGCAGCAACAACAAAATATTGTAAATAATGGAAAACAAAATTTATTAGACCCAGCTAGATTAATTGCAGAATTAAGAGCAAGAGATGAACGTGATAGGAAATATGCACAAGAAGAGGAAAAGAAACGTACGGAAATGTGGGAAGAAATGTTAAGTATGAAACGACATTTAGATGAACATCGTACACAAATGAGTGAATTTGCCCTACGATCTGCAGATAGAGTTGCATCATTAGAAACACGTGTGAATATGAGAGAGTCTAGTGTAGTGCGCTTAGAAGAGAAAGATTCCGCACAAATACAAAATTTAGCTTCAAGAGATTCACAAATTGATGCCAGATATGAAAATATATATGGACAAGTCAAACGCTTGGAACATTTAATAACTAGGGAACGTGAAACAAGACGTGAAAATTCAAATGAATTAAATGCACGTGAAGACGAAATACGTAAAATTATTGATGAAAAAGAAAAAATCATGTTTGAACGTGTTAGCGAAAAAATGATGGAAGTATGGCGTGCTCATACCGAGCAACGAAAAGCGGAACAGCAACTTCAAACATTTAATGAAGAGCGTCACTCAAATGCAAGAAGTAGTATGCAATCGTACTTAGACCAATTGAAGGGAACATTAGCAGATGAGCGCGCTGATAGGCGTCAATTTGAACTTGAAATGAACCGTAAGTTTGAAATGCGCGTTGCAGCAATAGAAGCTGATAATGCATCGCAACGAAGTAGCACAGAATTATATGAAAAAGGAATGCAACGAGATGCAAATCAAGCCATGAATGAATTGACGAAATTAGTTAAAAGATATCATCAAGAAGCTGAAGAGCAAAAAATGCGATGGGAGCGTACCTACAAGCAAGGGTTAAAACAAGTTCATGATGGATTAGATAAATTAAGAAAAGAAACTACAATGTCAAGTGAAACGGTGGAAAATGTTTTAAGGGCTGAAATTAGAATGAGAGAGAAGAAAATGCAAGAAGGTAACGAAAGAGCAGTAGCACGGGAAACAGTAATCGATGATAGAGCCAAAGCAGTTGAAGCTAGAATTTTAGCATCTGTGAAAGGGTATGATGAACGTATCAAAAATGTAGAAGATCGTGTAGATGCAGCACTTGCAAGTTTTAAAGCTCAGATGGAAGCAGATTTAAAATTAAATGCAGACTCTACAAAGAAAGCATTATCTAATATGGATGCAGCTTTACAAACTCTGTCTGTTAGGGTAGATGCGAATGATGCTGAATCTAGAGCAGCAATTTCAGATATAGAACAAGTAGTATTAGAAGTCCGTGCGTTGACAGTATCTCGGGGTGAATTAAAATCCACGGAGCAACGGTTAACAGTATTTGCAGATAATGCACATGAAGATCTAGGCACTAGGATGACACGTATTGAAGAATTTGCTAAAACTGGACTAAGAACCGAAAGGGAAGAACGTATAGCGGCAGATGGAAAACTAGATAGAGACCTAGGTAGAGTACAGACATATTTACGAAAAAATACAAAAGATTCAATTAATGAATTGCGTAGAGAAACAGAAAGTTTATTGGATAAAGAACGCATACAACGTATTCAAGGAGATGGTGCGACAGTACGCGCACGCGAAGTTGCTGTCACTACGTTGTCTACTGAATTAAAAGAAGCAATCATCAACGCACGTGAAAATGCTGTAAATAGTGCTAAAGAAATGGTTGATGAAGAGGCAAAACTTCGCAACGATGCAATTGTTCAATTAAACGATACAAGTGCAAAAGGCAGAGAAGACTCGTTAAATGCAGCAAAAGAAAACACAACAATTTCGATACAAAATTTACGTGATGAGCTGATGCCAAAAGTATCTACAGCAGAAGAAAAATCTATTGCAGCTGAAGCATTATCAAAGGATGCACAGCAAAAAATTGTAGAAGTGAAAGATACTGCGGAGAAACATATTAGTACTCAAAATAATGTTATGAATACTAATTTTGATAGTGAAAAGTTAAAACGTTTAAAAGATGCTAAATTATTGACGGACAACGTTCAAAATCGATTGAAAAAAATGGAATCTAGTATTCGCCGAGTTTTTGAACAGCAATTGCAATCCGTTAAAGCATATTCACAAGCTAATTTAGCAGCAGAAGCTGCCATACGTTTAAAACAAGGCACTCGTATACGTGGTGAAGTTGATGAACGCCTAACTTCACAAAGGGATTGGATCGTACAAAAAACCGATGCACAAATCAACCAATTTAATCGTAAAGTAACAAGAATGATTATGGATGAAGCGCAAGCTAGGAAACTGTCAAGCATGCAATTGCGTGATGCAATTGGTCAAGATCTTGACGACGCTGTTCGAGAAAGTGAAGTACGCACTGCCATGGAAGGTATAATTGGTCGTTTAGTAGACAAACATCAAGATGAAACGCTGAATGATGTTTCAATGATATTAACAAATAGCTTAGCAACAACATCTAGATCAATTCGTAAACAATTGCGAGAATCATCAGATGATGTAAATGCTAAAATAACGAAAGGAATCGATTCATTGAGGCAAGAAATGGAAGATGATATAACTGGACGAGTAGAGGAATTACAAGAAAATGCTGAAGAATATGCTAAAACAACAGAAGAGCGTATTGAAGATATGACTACGAATCTTGATGAAAATAAGGAGAAAATTAATGAATTAGAAACGAAGATAACTACTGAAGTAGATGAACGCACAGAAGCCATGAAGAAGGAAGTAGAAGAACGCACTCAATCAATGGAAGAGCTGAAAGATACTCAAACACTTGCAATGACAGAGTTAGAAACTAAAAATACAGAAACGTTAGATGCATTTAAACAAGAGCAAGAAGAAAATACAGATAAATTTAACGATAAATTAGGATTGTTAATGGAAGCTCAAGATAAAATGGCAGATGCTGCAACAAGTCGTGGAGATAAATTAAATAGTATGGAAACTATGTTGAATGATCATGGCGAAAGGATTACAGCTTTAGAAGATATTCAAAAAGCACAAGATGCTGAATTTGCTGAAAAAGCTGAAAAAGAAAAGAAGGAACGAGAGGCTGCAGAGGCTGCACGAAAAGCTAAAGAGCAAGAAGAAGAAGCAGCTAGAAAAGCTAAAGAGCAAGAAGAAGAAGCAGCTAGAAAAAAAGCAGAAGAAGAGAAGAAACGAAAGGAGGAAGAGGAAAAAAAAAAGAAAGAAGCTGAAGTAGTTGAAAATGAATGGGATGAAGTGGAGGATGAAGAGCAAGGTGTTACAAAGTGGGTAAATAAAAATACTGGAGAAGAAACCTATGAAAAACCACCTGGTGTATAAATAGAAAAAGAGAGGAAATATTTTAAAAAATATTATGATATGTCATATATAATATATATTATAAAAAATATTTTTACACACACGAATATCGTACGAAGTAAATATCATACTTTTTTACCCTTCGCAAGTATTTACGCAAAAAAAACATTTTAAAACGAATCGTGTTTTATGCTCTCTATTCTTTAATATACGAGTAAAAAATTCTCTTATTTTTTATATATTTTTATGTTTTCGTAATACTTCGCGCGTATTTCATAAAAATGGTAAGCTCTCTAACACTAAAAATTTCACAAGTCTCAATTTTTATTATAATGTAGAATCATTTAACGAGACAGTTTCATATTCATTTTCTTGATCAATCTCATCATCATTGGATAATAGAATGCCACCATTACGTTTAATCCATAATGTTATCAATGCCAAAGAAAGGGCTGTTAAAATTACTATAAAACGTACAATTCCTCGCCAACTTTCACTATTCCAAAATATTGCAGCAATACAAATATTTAATATACCACCAAAATAAATATACACCCCTAACTTTCCATGCCATTTTGCCTTCGCAAAACCAAAATACTTAGACATACCGACAAAAGATTGTAAAAGCATTAATAATAATACCAGGTAACCTATCCAAACATGTAAAGCATTAATAAACGCATGACCACCAATACCGAATTGTGAATGATTTTGTCGTGCATGAGAAATGTATATAGCGATATATCCGCCAATCGAAAATAAAGTAGCTAATAGCATATACCGACCATGCCAATATCTGGACACAGCACGATCAGTTTTATTATTATTAAAATAAACCAATAAGCCTTCATTCATGTACAACAAAAATGCCATTGAGAGAAGTATGGGATGCCAGCAAAATATGTTGGACAACCCAACATCAGCTGCCATGGCACTAAAAATGATTAATATAGCAAATCCAGATGTACATGTTAAAACCCAACCTAAATTTTCCAATATTTTCATAGCCACCATATTTATATTATTTATAATTATTTATATTATTTATAATTATTTATATTATTTTGTATGTGCTATTTGTATATCTATCTAATATATATATTATATATGTTATATATTATGTGATAAGATTTTACATGTGTACATGTATTTATGTATGTATATCTACACATTTGTTACATACTGGTATATTATTGTTTGTACATATTTTTGTTAATATAATATAATTTTTGTTTTTTTGATTTTTTTTTGTGATAATGAGCAACAATATCATCTACCTGTAAACAACGCATGACGAAATTTATTTCACTTTTTTTCATGATTTCATTTGCCAGGTGGTGAAATGATAATTTGTTTTCAATAGTGTGTAGTTTTAATACCTCTACGATTTGATCGCCACCATCGCCCATCCGCTATAGCCTATAGCATAGCTATCCCAGGTTTTATGGTACCTATCATTATTTCTTAGTCTAACAAGATGAACGATTTGAACACACTTTTGATCACCCTGGAATGGTAAATGGAATAAACGGGACACAACGGACCGAGCAAAGCGAGGTGTATGGGACGAAAAAAGAGGAAAAGAGAGAAAAAAGAAGAAAATTAGTATAGTATTTTGTACCTAAATGTTCCTACTATTTGTGTCCCGGGACCTATTTAAAATGGTGCCAAAACCCTAATTTTAACACTTATACCGGATATTTTTCAATATAGTTTTTTGATTGTTATTTTATGGTACAAATAGTAAAATACTCTGATTTTCCATAAAACTCGATTCATTTACCTAAAATTTTGATTTCGCTCCTTCGGCATCATATGATAGGAGAAATGAAACAAATCCTGTAAAAGTTGTGCTGTGAAAATTATTTCTCAAATTAAAATTAACCTTACAGTACTATATCTATACTTAAAAAACATTTATAAATTGTAAAAAAAGGCAAATATTAGTTTATTGTCTTTTTGAGCACAAATATATACTGTAACAAGTATGAATAACAATATCAAGCAGCTGAGAGTGTTTCATATATTTGATATTCCTATCATAAAGTATTTTAGATAATTTACACATTTTTCGCCATATATGAAATTTTAGAAATAAATTACTCAGCATTGGATTAGTTAATTTTTATTATCTTGATAGGGTTTTTACTTTTCCTATTGTTTAAGTCATACTTAATTTTGTGTCCCGGGAGGTACATTTGTGGAGAGTTGAACTCTCCACAAACTCTCCACACTCTCCACCTACAGTTTTTATATTCTAACAACTCTCCACAATCCTATCAAGGCATTGTGGAGAGTTTGAACTCTCCACAATTTTTTGTGCCTATGTAATTAAAATATGTTGTACTTAAAAAAGGTATTCTTTTGTGTCCCGGGGCTTGGATGGAGGGGCGTGCGTCATCACACATCATCGATTTTTGTAAAGGTGGTACCAGGTAGATAGTACTAATAAAATAAAAGATATTAAAGCTGTCGATTTATCTTGTTATACGTGTTAATTTAATGCTAAGCCCATGCTAGGATACTGCCTCGAAACATCCGAAAACAAGTTTTACAATGAAAAATATTCGCGAAAAGGCTTCCAAAAGCAAGAAAATTACAATATTCTGAAAATATGTGTTTTTCCAAAATAATTATTTAAACATGATTTTAGATAATTTTCCTATCAATTTATACCAATATTGTATACTATTATAATTATATATCATTAATGATAGAATTAGGTTTAAATTACCGTAATCAGATAGAAAATAGTATTTATAATGGATAATAATGGGAGGATATAGTTCCATATTTTAAACATTTTCTAATAAAATAGTCAAAAACGTCATTTATTTTGTACAGAATATCATTACATATTTAAAATATCCGAAATATGTGTCCCATATCGTCCAAAATATTGCGAGTTGTCAAGATGTCCATTTTTCCTGGGTTATAAATAAACCCGGCTAATGCTATCTTACACTAAAGATAGACATTAGGGTATGGAAAATACCAAAAAAAGCTCCATATAGCGAGTACACAGCATGGTATAATGGCACATAAGATAATCCGACAGCTTTTTTTTAATATCTTATTATTAGAATTATCCAAAAACAAACAAAATTTAAAGTTATTAAGCTAAGAATCAACACAAACCGGCAAACAATACAAAGTAAAGTCATTAACAAGATATATTAACAACAAAATTGAATTATATATTATACAATTATTAACAATTCGAAAGAAAACAAACAAACAAACAAACAAACAAAATATGAATAACAAAATAATATTTTTATTTTGTTTAAACCGTAAGAATTGGTAATATCATATGCACACCAACATCATGGACCGACACAAAAATTAGTTGCAACTTGCCAGCTGGGGATAGCAACAATTTAGCCGTAAATGTTACCGCATTGAATGGGATATCAAATACACAAACGCAATCAAAGTTATTATCGTTCACACCACCTGTCATAACATCAATTGCACCAAATCCAAGTACATCGCAAGGTGGAGTAGCAACAACATTTATCGGCACAAATTTTGGAATATCCACTTCTACCATTGGCAACATATAACGTATTTGTAATTGGGGAAAACCAGCAATTAATTTGTAAATCGATTTGTAATTGGGAAAAATTATCGATCACGGTGTAAATCACTTCGTAAAAATTTTATAATTAGACCAGCAATCACTTCGTAATCACTTTGTAATTGGGAAAAACTATCAATCACTTTGTAAATATTTTATAATTAGACCAGCAATCAATTCGTAAATCACTTTATAATTAGAGAAATATCCAAAACTTTCTTTCGTGTGGTTATTATATCTAACGGGGGGTAAAAGAGAGAAAATGAATATATATATATATGATGGTACAGAAAATGAAACGATATAGAATATGTTTGTTATAAACAAATCATCTGCACTCACTCTCTGTCTTCATCAACATGTACACACACACTAATATATATACATATATTTGTTGAAATTATTTTTTTTTTTCATTTTTCTAACGTTTGTAAAAAAATATGACCAATATATATATAGGATAAAATGTACTTTTAGTATATGTTTAGTATAGTAAAATTTTAAACGAAACGCAAAAACCTACAATGTGTGTGTATGTACGTGGCTTGAACTAGAGAGGATCCTTTAGCTTGAACACAACCTTTTATCTTACATTGCTTCAACATATAAAGTTGGAAATAAACCAGCTTTACCCGTTCTAGTATTTGTACCTTCCGTCCATTCCTCTGTTAGTCCTGTTGATTCTAATATATCGCCTTCTGAAATATCAATTTCATCACTTTGAGCAGCTTTAAAATCATATTTAGCTTTAAATCGTAGCATGGATGATTGTGGCAATGATGGTGCAGGCCTTTTTGCTTGTGTACTACTACTACTATTACCAGAGGATGCATATCTAACTTCACTACCAGCATATTTTGGTGCAACTCGTTGCGATCCAATACCTTTACTTCCTTGATTAATTTGACTTATTGAACCTGTATCACCAGTTCCATGTTGAGCACCCATTAACATGGCGCCTTTATTGGAAGGTTTGATTCTTTTTGAACCACTACCAGTTGCACCCATGTGAAATTGTGATACAACTGTTGTATCGCCAACACCAGCATATTTAGACCCAGCTAATGGGCCAGTATGATAATTTGGTGCTGTACGCTCCATCCCTTTGGCTCCAATTGATCCATTATTCATGATTGAAACTTCAGAATTTTTACCAATTTCCCATTTATCTGTTACCTTTGAAGTTGTTTGTTTAATACCTAATATTGGACCGGAATACCCTGGTAATTTTTGGCATACGCCTGTGTATAGCATATAGCATATATATATATATATATATAAATATGTGAATATATATGTAAATATGTGATGTGTTAGAGTGGATATCTTTTTTAGGTGTATATATTGGGAAAATATGTTACTTACCACCAAATGCAACAATGGCTTGAATCACTTGATTTCGATTTTTTCCTTCATATAAATCAGGCGTTGTGAATAATTGATATTCAGGCACACCCATTTTTCTACATGCTTTGATAAATCCTGTAACATTTTCCATTTGTTTAAATGCAAGTTTTGATGTTGAGATACGACGAATTGTTTTTGGTTTGATAACATTCATAGCTTTACAAAGTATTACACCATCTTTTAAACTAGCCATGAAATCAGTTGGAAATGGCTCTCCAATTAATTCCTCTAACCAAGTTTGTGCATCACCCATTAAATCAGCATCAAATTTTTTTGCATCTTTTGCAGCAAGCTCTGCGTCTAAACCATATAATTTTAATCCATCTGCAGTTTTCATGGA
>JACLAC010018368.1_pt1 | contig 10549 bp, 5 predicted proteins | sample 8027881 | NCBI WGS metagenome assembly JACLAC01 (sample SAMN15725517, study PRJNA655200) | protist metagenome | isolation source: fluorescence activated cell sorting (FACS) single amplified genomes of... | place: Spain: Blaines Bay Microbial Observatory, Mediterranean Sea | collected 2016-01-19 | reverse complement strand
ATTTGCCGGAATCAAATTATCCACAGCCAAACCAATTTGTAAACCTGAAATCGGTAAAATCAAAAATCCTAAGTCCGCAGAAAAACTGTTAGTCTGATATACAGAAAAATATGGATTATCTTTAACCGATTCTATTTCAGTATCGTAACTAGTTCGAAAATTCTTTAGGCTTACACCGAATGATACTTTCTTTCCCAATGATTTGGCATAAGCAATCTTGATCTGACGCTCTTGGTAAATATTCTCATTATCTCCAAGTGAATCAGCACTAATACCAACAGTACCAATACGGCTGACTGGTAAAATCATAGCCAAAGAATCGTAATTTACCAAAGCTCCCAAGTGTGAAATTCTAGTAGCATGTAGCTGTGTAGTCTTTGATTGGACTAAACCGGCGGAGTTATAGTATAAAGCATTCGCGTCGTTTGCTATTGCTGTAAATGCACCACCAAATCCTATGGGACGAGCGCCACTACCAAAGTCCACAAACGCGGCGCGGCAAGGTGTAACGGTAAGTAGAGTGAGCCAGAACGCTATAAGTAGAAAATACGGATGTTTTTTCAACATAATAATTTTGATCCAATTAATTATTTTGCAAATAAGCTACCACCGATTTTTAGTAGTCGAGCGATACGTTCACTGGATTGTTCTAAGAATAAAATAGTTTGGTTCATGGCCTGACAAAGAGGTATTGGTGCAGGTGTAATATCCATCATTGCAGTAATGCCCTGTTGATAAAGACCGGCTGGGTCACCCTGAATGCCACCAGCAACAGCAATTACTGGGATGTTTTGTTTTTGTGCAATTCTTGCTATACCAACTGGAGTTTTGCCATGAATTGTTTGTTGATCCAAATAACCTTCACCAGTAACGACCAAATCGATACCTTTTAGTTGTTCAACTAATTTGACAGTATTTATGACAATGTCTATTCCAGACCCTAGCTGGGCGTTAACAAAGGCCATTAAGCCTGCACCTAAACCTCCAGCAGCACCAGCACCTGGCAAATCATCAATATCTTTACCTAAACAGATTTTGATGATTTCGGCATAGTGAGCCAAGCTTTGATCTAAGACCTCCATTATTTCTAATGTCGCCCCTTTTTGTGGACCATATACATAACTCGCACCTCTGGGACCAGTCAGCGGATTATCAACATCGCAAGCAACAATAATCTCAGTTTCACCAAGCCTACAGTCTAAGTTCCTAACATCAATGTCGGATAGTTCAGCTAATCCTTGTCCTCCATCTGAAATTGAAGTGCCATCTGTCTTTTTTAGTAATGCTCCTAGTGCTTGTGCCATCCCCGCACCACCGTCATTAGTTGCACTACCACCAATTCCAATTATCAAACGTCGACATCCATCGTTAAGTGCAGAGAGTATTAACTGACCAGTACCATAAGTTGTTGTTAATAATGGGTTTCGCTGTTCTGGTTTGATCAATGTTAAACCAGAAGCGGCTGACATCTCAATAACGCCCGTCTTTTGGTCCCCTAAAATCCCATAATTAGCACTAATTTCGTAACCAATTGGATTTTTTACTATTGCAGACCTGATTTCACCACCTGTTGCTGATACCAATGCCGAAACCGTTCCTTCTCCACCATCTGCCATAGGCAGTACTCGAATCTCTGCGTCAGAGAAAACCCGACGAAACCCCCTAGCCAAAGCATTGCCTACTTCAACTGCAGTTGCTGAACCTTTAAATGAATCAGGTGCGATTAGTATTTTCACTGGTTGTCTAGTTCTGAAGTTTTAGGTATAATTGAGGCCTACAAAATTGTGAGCGTATGTAAATGGCTGATCGTTACTCAACTGTACTTCTGTTCGGTGCTCCTGGTGTTGGAAAAGGCACACAGGGCAGCATCCTTGGTTCTATACCAAACCTTTTCCATCTCTCAAGTGGTGATATGTTTCGTATGCTAGATGTTGATTCAGAATTAGGCCAAGTATTCTACGAATACTCATCTAGAGGTGAATTAGTACCTGATGATATTACGGTTCAGTTTTGGCAGCAAAACATCCATGCACATACTGTTTTAGGATTGTACAAACCAGCTTCGGATCTCTTGATTTTAGATGGTATACCACGAAACCCTAAGCAGGCACAACAATTGAACGAATACATTGAAGTTCAAAAAGTAATACACCTAAAGTGTGAGAACGAAAACGCAATGATTCAAAGAATGCGACAGCGTGCCTTAAAGGAAAACCGTATAGATGACGCGAGAGAAGATATAATCAGCCGTAGGTGGGAGGTCTACCGCAGACAGACACGACCGACTTTAGAATACTACCCACCACATCTTATCGAAGAAGTCAACGCTATGGACAGCCCTGCAAAAGTTCTGTCAAACATTTTACAAATGATCATTCCTGTGATGAATAGTCTTTCTGCTGGTTGAGGGCAAAGTCAAGGATTCGTCGTTTGCGTTCTCGTTTTAGGACATCCTCTGTTACCTTATCCAACTTTTTGATAATCTCAAGACTCTCAGCTATGGACGAAATTCTGTAATCTGCAATCATGTTGGTATATGGAGTAAGCGGCTCTTTTTTGTCTCTTGCAACAACAACTATCGCAGAAGGATAGTCGACGACACATTCCATCCAGGATTGAATTGCAATCTTGACCGACAATGATGATTGTTCTGCCTGATGATGTAGTTGTTGAACCAAATCGGTCGTCAAAAAAAAAGGACGTCCTGAATGACTCGCCAACTGAAACAACCGTTCTAACCTGCGGATGCTGCCTATGCTAATTTGATCTGATTTCCATTCCGCCCATATTACCTTTTCTGTACCAATCCAAGCTAATCCACCAACAAAATCATTACCACTGGATTCAATACGATCTCCATACAGTTCAATTAGCTGATCTTCACCTACAATTTTTTCGAACTGCATAGCGCTAAAATGGAAGCTTGAAAGAAAGCTACTCTACTGAAAAATATAGAAACAAAAAAACAGGACAAGGCCACAGAGGTGGTCTCACCCTGTTATTAAAACTGAAAATGAAGCTAGTTACCCAATGCACTAACGGCTAACCAAGCTATTCCACCAGCAACCGCAGTAATCAGTATTGTGGTCCTTTTTTTCTTAACCTCGGATTTTTTAGCTGTCATTTCTTCTGTGGAAATAACCCCCTGCTGGTGAAGTTCCTCTAATTTCTCATCAGAGTCTAAACCGTTTTCGGACAGACTGACTAAAAACTCCTCATCAGAGATTGCGCCCTCTTCTCTCTCGCCAATCAGTTTCTGTGTTGTTTGGATCTCGTTAGCGCCTGAAAGGGCAAGCGCTGCATTCTGCTCCTCAACAACTTGGATTTTTTTATCCAAATCAGCAATCTGTTCTTTTACAGATTCGATTAACCCTATCACGGAGTCGTCATTATCTAGCGAAAATACTTTATCAACTGTGTCATTAACAATTTCTTCGGTCTGACCCAATTCGTCTTTTATCCAAGCAATTGTGGACTCAAGTTGTTCGGATTCTTTCTCCGTACCCTTGTACATTCGCTTTAATCTTTCACCAAACTTACTTAAACGCTGTTCACTTGAGTCATTAACGTCTTCTAATGAATACCGGAGCTTATCTAATTCTTGTCGAAGTTCCTTGCTCCCAGTTTGCAGGCTAACTACATCAGTTTGTAAACCATCAATCTGTTTTTGATTGTTTGATAGCTCGCTCATCATCTCATTCAATTGAGACTTAATTGTTTCTATTTCTGTTTCAGTAAGCAGTTTTTTCTCTTCGACAGCTGTAATCACGGATTCAACTGGCATTGTAAAACTCTTAGGTACACGTAGCTTCTCACCCGGAAAAATTAAGTTTGGATCGGTAAAGCTATTGTATTTTTTAAATTCTCTCCATAAACCAGGGTCTTCCAAATACTTACTGGCTAACTCCCATAAAGTATCCCCCTCTTCAATTGTAATAAGAACGGTACTACCATTAAGAGATTTAGGTGTGATAGTAGCCGAAGTTGCTATTGAGACCGGGCCACAAACAAGCAATAAGGAAAGAATAATAGCGAAGTTAATTTGAATTTTCATTGGGCCTACTCCTTAGACACTGCTCCGTAACTTAATTACCGTAGGATAAAGAGATATAGTGTGTATTTTTATCTCCGACAACATCATAGTCAGTGTTGTCAACTAACTTAATGGCATAATTAATCCCAAAGTCAGAAACGCTAACCCCAAATCCACCATACAAGCTAGTTCGATCTGAGGTTCTTTGAGAGCCAGCACGAACAGCAAACATATTAGCTAGAACATACTCAACCCCAATCTTAACAGCTGTTGCTTGTTCTTCTAGCGCAGAAAATTCGTTACTCAGGTCTAATGCAATCGTAACAGCATTCTTACCACCATATCGGAAGGCTGCCCCTAAGTCCAAGGATGGCGTGGTTTCACCACCTAAGTTTCTAAAAGCCAGACCATATGAAAATGTATTAGAATATAGTTTGCCAACTAAACCTAAATCAAGGCCACCCAAACCTGTGCTACGGCTATCACTATCCAGACCAAACTTGTCCGAAATAATTCTAGCAGAAGCACCCAAACTAACCTGCTCAAGAGCATGGCCATAAGACAAGGTGTACGCTCCTGAACCGTACGAAAAAGAGTTGCCTAAATCTTCTCCAGAGCTAGAGATCTCTGGAATTCCATCGACACCAAAACTAGTCAGCGAAAAGCCAACCGTACTTTGGGAGTTGATATTTTTGGCAACTCCAATGAAACTGTGGGTACGATCAAAAGATAGTTGCTGTGTTGCTAAGGTAAATGTAAGATCCCTGACACCGGTCAAACCCGCCGGATTTAAAACTGTTGCACTCGCCCCATCAGCGATGGCGGTAAAAGCCCCAGCCATGCCCACGGAACGAGCACCAGTGCCCAATCGGAGGTATGGAGTGGAATCTACATCTGCTACAGCTATGCACACAGACGCAACTAAAAGAAAAAGCCAAACCACTGTCTGTTGATTTTTTTTGTGGAACATCTGATTGATTCTCCTATACAGCTAAAAGGGAACGAATTTATTCCCCTTTAACATGTACCTAATTTTTTATCGAGTAAGTGCTAATTTCAAAAGACGATACTCTGGTTTAAGCTCACTCAGTATCGTAATCTGGCAGAAATAAACCCCACGAGCAAGCGATTCACCATCCTCAGTCTTGCCATCCCATGACTTTTTATAATGCTCACCAGTCTCAACGACTTTAGCAGTTTCCAAAACTCTGACCAAACGCATCGAAGCATCAAAGATCTCGATCGTTACTTTAGCTTGCCTGGAAGCGCTAAAAGCAATAGTTGTGTCATTTTTAAATGGGTTTGGGTAATTGAGAGCGTTAAGTACAACCGTAGCCGCGTTATCAGGACTTTCAACAATAAAAGTCCATTCAATCGTGGCTTTATTCGGTGTTGGTACAGCAACGTCCGAGACCTCTACTTTAACCGAATGCCGACCAAAACTAAGGTCCTCTTGTGGTGTGTAGATAACCTGGTCGCTCGTAGTTTTTTGCGGAATTACTAGTGCCCCATCCAGAGATATTTTGACGGATTTAGCATCTATACCAGAAATGGCATCATGATACTTAGCCGAAATAATGGGGCGACGTGTTTCTCGAACTGGTAATTCACCAGTCGGTGAAACAATATCGATTACCGGCGGGACTGTATCAAACTCAACTGTAAATGTCCACTGTGCTTGAGTACTATTCCCACTCTTATCAGACACTTCAGCACTCGCAGTATATGTCCCGGCACTCAATCCACTGTTAGGCTTAAAAGTAGTGGAACTTCCATTTCCAGTTGATTTTCCAGAAATGCTTTTTCCACTGCTATTTTTCAAGCTAATTTTTATTGAATCAATGCCTGATAGGTCATCAACGGCCGAGACCGATATAATCGGCTTTTCAACACGAATAGTTCCTTTTGGATCTGTTACGGTGATCTGTGGGGGCGTATCATCCTGCTCAACAGTGAATGTCCAAGTATGAGAAGTTTTACCACCAACACTTTGAGCTGTAACAGTTACCGTATGGCTGCCACTATCTAGACCAGATTGAGTCAATTGAACAGAGCCATCTTTAAGCGTTGCCTTGGTTGATTTCCCATCGACCGCTACAGTAACATCGGTTACTTTCGATAAATCTTCACCCACAACAGCACTAACGTTAACGGTATCACTTCTCACTACACCTTGTGGAGCAACACTAGAAATAGTAGGCGGTGTGCTGTCAATCTCAAACGTCCACTCTAAAATTGAGGTTCCTCCTGTACTCGTAGCAATAAGCTCAACTTTATGCTGACCCGCACTCAGTCCCGAAACGGCGAAGACGGACAAGCCATCCTTGGTGGTCGGGCTTTTAGCACTGCCATCTAATCTTAGGGTAATTTTTGAGACTTCCGATTGCTCGTCAGTAATATTGGCTGAGATAATAACCTCTTGACCTCCAACATCACCTACAATTGACTGCGGCGAAGGTTGAGGATTAGAAATGATAGGAGCAGAGGTGTCAATATCAACACTAAACGTCCAAGTATAAACTTGACTCAAACCAACACCATTAGTAACTTCAGCCTTGGCTTGGTGGATACCAGGTGTTAATCCTTTCAATTCTAATGTCGAACCTTTACTAGCTTTACTGTCATCCACTGATAAAAGAACTTCTTTTATCCCAGATTGGTCATCCATTGCCAGTACTGTTAGGTTAACATCACTAGATTTAACTATTCCTAGTGGGCTAACTGCAGTGATCACTGGAGCCGTAGTGTCTTTAGCTTGCACAGAGAAAGTCCACTCATAGCTTGTTTCCAATCCATCTCCATTTGTAACCAAAGCTACAACCTGATGCGTACCGTCTTCTAAATCACTTATGCTTCGAGAAGCACCTTCGCCTAATTCCTCTCCATCCAAGGTTAAGTTTACCCCAGCAATGCCTGACTGTTCATCTGAGGCCAAAACTGAGATGGTAACATCAGAGCTAGTTACGACTCCCTGTGGACTGGTTTGAGCCAAAATTGGCGGTGTAGTATCAGGTTGTTTGCTTCCTTCAACCACAAACTCAACCGTTGATTTACCAACGTTGCCAGCTTTGTCTGTTGCGTAGACCGTAGCTTGGTAAGCACCACCATCTAACGGTGTTTCTTGGGTCATGACAACACGGGTTTCACTGGCCTTGACTAAATCTTCATCTAATTCGATAGACGACTCTTCTACTAACAAGTGAATTAGTTCAATCTCGGCTATATCGACACCAGTACCAATAGCCCCATCATCGTAGGCTGCGTAAATCGTCGGTAATGGACTAACCTCATGACCTGCTAAAGGCGAAAGTAATGTGACCACCGGTGCCGTCCTATCAACGTTAATTGGTGGTAGTGAGAAAGAAATTTGTCCGTTTTTCTTGCTAATAACACCTTCTAATTCTTCAAAAGAACCTTCCGGGAAATTAGAGGTGTCTAGAGAAACGGTAAAGGTTCTATCAGTCTCATGATCCGCAGACCGGTTGGCTTGTACAATATCTATAATTAGTAGGCCAAGCTCTCTCGCAGATTTTCCATCTATCAAAACGTCAATCTCATCTGTACTGACACCATCCAGAGACAAAGTAAATACAAAATTGGCTACGACAGGGTACCCTTTAGGGAATTCGGCAACCACATCAGCAATACTCAGTTGGTCAATACTAAGAATTTCACCGGATGGCTGGCCACCTGAAGCGAATGGAGGGGTAAAGTTTTCTACTCTAACTACAACTGATGATAGATCGGTTGCAAGTTCACTATTACCAGCCTCATCCACGGCTAATATACTGACAGTTTGAGAACCGTTTTCGATCAACCGAAGATCTAAGCTGACACTGTAGATACCATTATCGTCAGCAATCAAAGGTACCACCAAATCGCCATTGATGAACAAACCAACAGAAGCGAAAGTAGCTGAATCCGCAGTGACAGACGCTGTAACAGATACTATGGGTGATTCTACACCTTCAGCTAAGATGCCACCAGCCACATAGGTGCCGTCTATTACATCCAAGTTTCCATAGGAATCGGATAAACTGAGGATTTTAGCTGTACTTACTGGTCCAATATCGTCAACGTTATCGACTGATAAGGTCGCTTGTTTATCTGATGTATAAGTCTCACCATCAACATCGGTTATTGTAGCTCGTACAATGTAAGGATTGTCATCCAAAGAAACGTCTCGTGCCGCTGGGCTATCTCCAGTGATGGTGTCGTCTAGTGTCAACGTATCCAGACTAATATTCCACTTATTCTGAGTACCTTCACGAACAGGCTCATTTATCTCATCCAAAGATGTCCATTCACTTTCATCTGTTCGACGAATCTCAATTTTAACAGACGAAATATCTGGTACAGTCCGAGCAGATGTTGCAGTTTCAACGGACACTATACCCATAGCAGCACCACTGTCAATATTAGTCTCATCCGAGCTTGCCTTAATCGAGAGTACCTCTGGCAATGACGGATAGAGTCCTTCACTCAGTTTTAATTCTACAGTTTGGGTATCTGACAAGCCAAGCGCATTAGTAGTGGTAACGGCAAGCGAAACCATATCTTTAGCAGCAAGTAAGTCAGCATAATCATCAATAGTGTAGGAAACACCAATTAAGCTGTCTTGCTCAGCAGTTAATAAGGCATCACCGTCAACAGAAGCAACTTCGTTACCGTCTAAGTCGACGATGATAGACGAGAGTGGATGAGGTGTTCTCGAAATAACCTTGAGTTTGAGAGCCAAGTCGAGTGTATCCTCGAAAATTGTATCTTGCCCTTCGCGCCCTCCAATCATCAGTTCAGAAATTTCAGCCACATCCGTTTTCGGAGCAACAACCTGAATCTTTGTAGGTACGGCATTAGCACCAAAGTTGAGAATACTATCAACGCCGATTGCACGAACCAGATAATCGCCGGGCTCGACTGGGCTCACGGCCATATCCATTAAGTGTGGTGCACTAACTGATGCTGGAACTGTATCCAAAGCTCCCAACATACTTTCCAAACCTAGTCCAGGTAGTGCTCCTGCTATCAACTGACTAGCCCCAACTCGACCTTCGATTTCAGGCACAGGCAACGTGAACCAAGTGCTGGTAGGCTCGTTGTCATCTTTCTTCATGTAATACAGATAGCCAGTTAGGTCTGCTTGTGAATTAGTAGGTATGGCATGCAAATTCAGCACACCCATACTGCCAGGCTTGATAGCCGAAACTACGTGCGTACCATCGTTAGCTATATAATGTCCTACATTTTCAACCACAGCTGGTTCTAGTGTTGAGGCCGGTGCTGTTCGATCTAATACGAAAGATTTTGGCGTTAACTGATCCACGGTATTGCCAACGTTATCATAAGCGGCAGCTCCTAACTGATAATCACCATCGGCATTAGCATCGAAGTTAAACTTGGCCACCCACAAAGTTTCGTCGCCTGCGATCTTAGGAGTTGCAAACATAGAAACTAATTTCGGACTCAAAGTTGTTAAGATATCTTCGTATACGGCTGTTGCATTTTGGGTTAAGATTGCAACTAGCTTATCTTGGTCTGCAGGTGCGATTTCTAAAGAGGCTCCACCACCACCTATAATACCACTCACCAACGGATCCAAAATCGGGCCCATTGTATCTTGGACTTCCGGTGTGAGCAACTGGTCAACTAAGCCTCGATCATCAAGTTGCATATTTCGTAAATCAGGCATTACCCACTGACTAATAGTATTGACCGAAGAGCCAGTAAATTGGACTGAAATAGGATCCACAAACTCAACTTCGAAGTAATAGTAGTAAATTTTGGCCGGTTCAATATTGATGGCCGTTTCCCAGATGAATTGATCTCCGATTTGTCGAGGCTGCATGGCTGCACTGCCAGAATAATCAGCGGAAGTTGGTGGAGCAACGAACCGGTTATAAGCCACCGGACCAACCAACCGATTAAGAGATCTGGCACCGAATAATGCACTTAAGTCCATTCCACCAGCTAAACTGGCCAAATTAGACACATCATCCAGAGAATCCAAATTTTTGTCCAAATCAGTTACCTGTGCTTTTAGGTCATCTGGCACAGAAGGTGCGCTAGTGACTTCTGTTAAAAAGTCTTGAACATTTTCTTTTACCGCTTCGATCTGTTTAGGATCTTCTAATAAATCTTGTACATCACCACTAGAAGCAGCGGATGTTAAGGAATCCAGTTGTTTACTGATATCTCCTAATTGTTCTTGAAGGTCAGCTGGCAATTCAACCTCGGCTAGGTCACCTAAAACGTCAGTGGCACTATCGCTAATGTTGGTTACATCTGACAGGACTTGATCCACTTTTTCTTGGACTTGCTCTTCAAGGGTCTTTGGCCCTTCGTCGAGTTTCGGCTCAGGTAAATCCTTGACAGCATAGCGTAATGTAACACTACTAAACAGTTGTCCACCAATCTCGGCCGGGTAAGCTGGTAGGAAGGCGGCGGCTAGCTCTTCTTCGAATTGGAAAGTGTGAGGGAAGTTCTCTCCAGCCGTAACCTTTTCAGCTTCGGCTTTGC
>JACLAC010016264.1_pt1 | contig 10550 bp, 12 predicted proteins | sample 8027881 | NCBI WGS metagenome assembly JACLAC01 (sample SAMN15725517, study PRJNA655200) | protist metagenome | isolation source: fluorescence activated cell sorting (FACS) single amplified genomes of... | place: Spain: Blaines Bay Microbial Observatory, Mediterranean Sea | collected 2016-01-19 | reverse complement strand
GCGCTGGCTCTGGCGTGTGAGAACAACTGAGATGGAGAAGATGAATGAGGGGGTTCCAAGAACTCACGTTCGGGCACCGTTTCGGAGAGGCTGCGCCTCACAGAACCTGACAGAAAGAGAACGGAAAGCAGGTGAGAGTCAATGCTGCTGACTGACAACTACCATCGCGCATTTGATGCGAGAACGATGCTGCTGACCGCTAGCGTCGTGCATGTCATGCGATCGCGACGAGACCCTTAGCAGACTCTTAGCAGACTCGTAGCACTCGTAGCAGACTTGCAGCAGGCTCGCAGCAGGCTCGTACCAGAATCTTTCGCAAACTCTTAGCCGACCCTTTGCAGACGCCAATTGGATGGGGCAAGGCCGAGGAGTTCGCGCCAGCGGCCGACGGAAAGGGAGGGGGTCCAGCAGACGCAGCCTCCCCGAAACGGTGCCCCAAAATGACTCGTGGCTCTTGCGTGCGAGGACAACTGAGATGGTCAAGATGAATGAAGGTGCTCCAACAATTCACTCTCGGGCACCGATTCGGAGAGGCTGCGCCTCACCGAACATGACAGAAAGAGTGAGAACGGAAAGCAGGTGAGAGTCAATGCTGCTGATTGCTACCATCGCGCATTTGGTGCGAGAACGATGCTGCTGACCGCTAGCGTGGTGCATGTCATGCGATCGCGACGAGACTCTTGGCAGACTCTTGGCTGACTCTTAGCCGACGCGTAGCAGACTCTTGACAGACTCTTGGCAGACGCTTGACAGACGCTTAGCAGATGCTCAGCAACTGCCTAGCAGATGCTGAGCGAATGCTTAGCATATGTTTAGCAGATGTTTAGTAGATGCTTAGTAGATGCTTAGTAGATGCTTAGTAGATGCTTAGTAGATGCTTAGCAGATGTTTAGCAGATGCTTAGTAGATGCTTAGTAGATGCTTAGTAGATGCGTAGTAGATGCTTAGTAGATGCTTAGTAGATGCTTAGCAGATGCGTAGCAGACGCCAATTGGATGGGCAACGTCGAGGAGGCCTCGCCAGCGGCCGGACGGAAAGGGAGGGGTACAGGGAGGCGCACCCTCCCCGAAACGGTGCCCCAAAGTGTCCCCATGGTGCTGGCGTGTGAAAGCAGCTGAGATGGAGAAGATGAATGAGGCGGTCCAACAACGCACGCTCGGGCACCGTTTCGGAGAGACTACGCCTCACCGAACCTGAGAGATAGAGAGAAAGACAGAGAGAAGGAGAGAGAGAGAGAGAGAGAGAGAGAGCGCGGAAAGCATGTGAGAGCCAATGCTGCTGATTTGTCCAACCCGGTCAAAGAGAGGTCATCCTGTACCCCCCAGGGAATGAGCCTCGCGGCAAGCTAGCAAGCGGCCTCACAGGTGGCCAATATGGCGTAGAAGTAGGAGCCTAGCGCGGAGAAGAGGACAACGAAGATGAACAGCAGGCAGAGGTAGGTGAAGGGGACAGTGATGAGGTACTGGATGATGAAGTTGGAGTGAAGTCGAATGCAGCTTAGTCCGGGCAGAGGCCGTCCGCCAATGCCTGGGGCCACGCGCCGGCGGCAGACACGGCCCCGTGCCTAGAGGCGTTGGTGGACTTGAAAATTGAAAGTAGCGAAGAGGCCCACCGCGCCTTTGGTCATCGCTGGTTGAACCGGAGGAGGCCCCAAATGCCTCTGGAAACGTCCTGCCAGAATCGGGCAGAATGCGAAGTGTTCTACCGAGTCTTGCCCATGGCCGCAGCCAAACGGGCAAGGGGAGGCTGTGTTGACAGTCCAGCCCCCCAACATTGCCTTTAGTGTGGCAGCGAAGACTCGTGGCTGCACGCGTTTCTTGATCAGCTGTAAGGCCCGCTCCATGCGTGCAATCTGGTTGCCAGGATGGATCGTGAGGTGCCACCGGTCCAGGCGCCTGCGTAGATGACGATGTAAAGCTGGACGATATGATGGAAAGAGCGTAAGGCCACACCGCTTTTGCCAGCGGTCTTTAGGGACCGGCACCTCCGAGTTGCCCTGGATGAGTAGGTCCACCGTGGTCTGATGCGCCTCGGCCTTGGCCTCCAGGGAATGCTGCGCCCGCATGACGTTCTCGATCATGTGTGTGTTGAGCCAAGGTGTCCAGGTGGCGATGCGAAGCAGGTGGTCAGAGGCAGAGCGAAGACTCCGGAGACGACGTAGGCGGCGTGCGAGATGGAGTCCTCCGTGGGCTTGATTTTCCCAGCGATACACACGGCATTTGGCCCCAGCCGCCATCGGCTCAGCGGCAGCCAACTCCCCGGCGAAGCCCAATGATTTAGGTTGATGCAGGAAGTGTGGGGGGGCCCAGCCGCGGGCCCCCCGGGCATAAAGCCACCATGAGTTGTTGCTGTACGTGTTGCCAGTGCGGTGGCAGATCCAGTAGCTGGGCGGCGAACCCCGCGAGAGGTAAGATGTACATGCGGTATGCTTCGAGCGAGATAAGGAGTCCGCCCCCGATACGGTTCCAAAGCTGGGCCCGCTCAAGCATATTGGCGAAGATGCCGTCCCAAATGCAGTCTCCGCGCGTCGGCGCCAGAAGGAGCCCAAGGTACTTGGCGTGGCCGGCAATGGTGAGGGCGCCCCAAAGAGGAGCGACTGCCGCAACCGCCTGCCCGAGCACGGATTTCCCGAAGTGCAGGCGCAGGCGTGATACGAGACCGTACTCGGAGAATATGGTGGACAGCGCGACGCAGGATGCAGGGCCACGAGGAAGTGCCAGACCAATGTCGTCGGTGTAGGCGCGTAGTAGTACTTCGGGACAAAGGCGGCCGACACGACGGAGAAGGACGTCGGAGATAATGGAGAAAATGATAGGAGAAAGAAGGCAGCCTTGGCGAACTCCTGCAGTGAGGTGGAAGCCCGATGTGTGGACGCCGTTGGCGGAGATGGTGCAGAAATTATTGTCGTATAAGATCTTGACAAAGTTCTGGAACCAGACCGGCCAACCACGCGATTCAAGGACACGTTGCATGAAGTGCTGGTTAATGCTGGGGAACGCGGCCTCGAAATCCAGGAAGATGGCAAAGGGCAACTCGTTAACACACGCGGCCTCGAGCATTGCTTCTTCGACGTCGATCACGTTGGCCAGCATGGAACGCCCTCGTAGAAATCCCCGTTGTTCATGGGAGATGCCCGGCTCGACGATGGGTTCGATGTGGAGGCGGACCGCGCTGCACAACAAGCGATTGTCCGTGCTCGTAATGTTGAGTGGCTGGAAATTCCCCGCAGGGTAGATAGTGGTGCCATCAGGCATCGACGACGTGGGCTTTTTCGGTAAGAACACAATTATGCTTTCGTTAAAGGTGTCCCATTCGGCACGCACCAGGTCTAGCCCATTGGTGTCCACCATGGCCAAGAATGCGTCGTGGAGGAAGTCGGTCGCCGAATCGATGAGCTTCCTCCAGGCTTTAAACGGGATCCCGTCGAGGCCCGGCGTGCTGGAACCCGATATACGTATGGCCTGACGGAAGCAGCGCTTAGGTACTATGGCGTGTGGAAGGTGGTTGGCGTGGTCGGCCGGAAGGTGAAGCAGGTCGTCGATGAGCCAGGTGTCAAGCGTGTGGAGGTCGATGTCCTGCGCCGTAAAGCCTTTTGACCAGTGGCCACGAAGAAGGTCAAGCATTTCCTGGGGAGTCTGAAGTAGTAAAGCCATCAGGAGCATCCATAGCAAATTGCGCACAACTTCTGCCTGGAGCGAGCTTGCAGACAAGGCGGTGATTTTTGAGACGGCGACGTGCAGCGATGTCTGGGTCTAGGGTCTTGAGGTCCTCGTGTAGTCCACGGAGTTCGGCCATAGTGAATTCGTGTTGAAGATCCATGACGTGGCGGCGGACTCTACCAAGACGCGGCCCCGAAGGAGAGATGAAGTCATATGGGTTGGAAATAGGGTCCGCTAGGAGTGGATAGCGCGCCAAACAGCACGACACTCTTTCAGGAGAACCCGATTCAGCAGCACGGAGGAATTTCATGCAGACCCCATATCCGGTCCTCAAGGGACTTAGCAGCCGGAGGGGCTCCAACAGCCAGGTGCAGTGCGGTCTCGGCGTCGCGCATGGCCTGCTTGAACAGTTGAAGGCGGCCCAGGGCAGAGGCTTCAGGATGATCACGAAGAAGGGTCTGCAGCCCAAGGTGGAACTGGCGCGGGAAGTCCGGGTGTTCAAGAGTCTGGTCACCAAGCGGGCGAGGGCGGTCTGAACGATCAGGAGCGACACATTTCCGAAAACTCACCGGGCGGTGCCGGGAGAGCTCAGGGCACCAACCAAGGGCAGTGCAGGCGACGGATTTGTCCAAATACTCGACTTCGTGTTGGTTGCAGTAGATTCGGTCCAATCGAGCTCTGGATTCCGGCGAGGCGTACGTCTTGCCCGGTTGGTACATGTCGTGCAAACCATGCGGGAGCTCGAGGTGTTGGCGCCAGCTGGCGTTGTCCCGGTGGTCTCTGAATCCCGTTGACGTCGTGGAGGAGGTACAGGTGCGATCGGCAGGTTGCACAACGTAGTTGAAGTCCCCGGCGATGAGCGTGAGCACCTCGTCCCTAGAGCGTACCCGGTGAGCAACGCGTTGTCGAAGAGCTTCACGGAGTTCGTAGTTGGATGGGACCTTGAGGTTGCTGTCGTACCCTGCCTCTTCGATGTCGGCCAGAGGAGTGCAATCACCAGTATGGAAGTAGACTGCGAATACATCGAGCGATCCCTGCTCACCATCAAGATGTAGGACTGCGGCACGGCCTGGAAAAGGTACCTCAAAGTGTTGGCGAGTGGTGAAGGCCTTGAGGAAATCCAGCTTGACTGTGATGCCAACCCCCGCCGTGCCGGTGGTGGGGCCTGGGGACCACCACGATTTACAGCCAGAGGGTTCACGCCACAACGCACCCGGATCCAGCGCGCCGTGCGTCTCGGGCCAGCAACCAATGTCGTGGGAGGACATGAGCCGGTGAAGGTACGACGACTTTGCGTGGTGACGAGCAGGATCGAATGCGAAGAGTGCTTGCGCGTTCCATGTGGTGATGGAGACATTGCCCGCATACTGGCGTCCTGCTGCGGCTGGGACAACTTGGCGAGGAAGTGCAGGACCCCCGCCGGTGGCTGGGACGGCCCATGCCCACCAACGGATTGCGGCAACCATACAGGAGGATATGCACCGACAGCGTGAAGAAGAGCTTGACGTTGAAGGACCTGGAACGGGACATCCGCGCGGAGTTGAGCTGCTGTGGGTTGTGGAAGGACGTGGTGAAGTTGGTGAAGTGCAAGCGGAGGAATCGTGGGACGAAGACGTGGAAGTGGACTGTGGGCTGTTACAGAAGCAGCGGCAGCGTGGACAGCAAAGGAGGAGCATGTGGTAGAGGATTAACGTACAAGAGCATGAGCAGAACCATGACTACCCGCGTTGGTGTCCTCAATATGGTACCCCGCGTCCGGCGCCCCAAGGGGGACGTGGGAGGTGAGGACGAGAAAGAGTGACCAATAAGTCATGCCCGATGCTGCCCAGAATTGAATTCCCATGCATGAGCGATCCGCAATATCTAGGGGCGCCCGGGGATAGCCGAGGGCGCCCGCCCCCCGTTTCCCGAGAGGACACTGGAGGAAAGCAGGTCGTTGCGCACCTCGATCTTCAACCAGTCCAGGCCGACCTGGACCACCTGTCCGTCGAGAGCCTCGTAAATATGTTCGACCTCTGCTTTGCTACCAAGGTAGAGGCGGGCGCAGCCAGGAGGCGCGGAGGCATCGACGGAAGGCAGGTGGACCCAGAAGCCAGTGCTGGCCCGCTCTGCGCTAGAGGATGCACGTAGTTGTATGCCGGTGGAGGAGAGCACGTGGTGCACCAGGCCGTTAAAGATCTCTCTGTCCTGGAGGCCTGGGTCGCCCTGCAGCCTCACCTCCGTGACGAAGTCCGTGCTCTGAACGGTCTGCGCGGCGGGGCCTCGGCGGCGGCGTGCGGCAGCGAACGCAGTAGATGTGGCGGAAGGTAGTGCGAAAGGACGGCCTCCGAAACGACTTGCTTTCCAACGGATTTTCGTGATGATGTTCAGCTCGCCTTCCTTGCAGAGGTTGTCGAGGAGCTCGGTCCAGGTTGCCGCAGAAGCCTCCGTGCGAATAGGTAGTTTCGTAGCTGTAAGGAATCTGGCTTCCGAGCAGAGGATGGCGGCGCGCAGGACGACCGAAGGAGAGAGGCATTCGAGGATAAGCGCGTCGGCAGCCGTGTAGAGGTCCCGCTGCCCAAGGATCAAGCCGTGGGCCTGTACTACCCGGCGGATGTTGCGGACCAATAACTCGCGGCCTAGAGCGGAGAGATCTGGAGGAAGGAAGAGCTCGACCGAGGTACGTGGAAGTTCTGACGTGCTGCCCAGGCTGCGCGTGGGCTCCCTAATGGTGCGGCCTTGGAACTCCGAGAGCGAGGCGAGCTTGGACATGTGCTGCGGGAGGAGGGCCGTCGGCGTGTCGATGGTAATACTGTCCGAGCCCGATGCCTGGAGGATGGAGGTCTTTGGCAGCCTGACGGTGGGCAGTGCTCGCGCTCCCTCCCGCGCCAGATAGAAGCAGGCAAGACCTTGATGTACGTGACGTGGACCGCGAGGACCTGGAAGTACATATTCGACCGGTTGAGGAAGTAGATGTATACCACGAACAACTGCTGCATGTTTGTCGCTCAGTAGAGGGTGGAGCCAGAGGTCGAAGTACTGCGAGGTCGTGCTAACACCAGGGAACGTCGGAAGCGGCGCGATCAGCAGCATTGCGGTGGGAGCGTTGTCCGGGTACTGGGAGAGGATGCGGCTGAGCGCATTACCGTCGTTCGGCGCCCAAGCCATGACCTTGCGTTTGGCGAGCTCCCCCTAAGAAGGCGCCGCCCCCCCCCTTCTCCAGCAGGTCTGCAATTCGACGGTGATAGGCGATGGTCTGCGCATGGTCTCCGCGAGGATCCAGAACTTGAGACCACTGCGTGACGAACGTGAAGTCGGACATTCCTGGGAGGGTGAAGGTGGCGTCGATAGCATCGCGGCCAAGTTATTTCCAACACGGCAGTTTATCCGGTCGAAGAAGGCGGCGTGCAGAAAGGATATCGGAGAGGCCGGTCTCGCAGCGGTTGCCGGCAAGCGTAAGCTGGTCCTTCGCCTGCGTGGCTTTGTCGCGGTCCTCCGGGGACCGTGTAGGTTCGCCGCCGAGGTCGAGGAGCAGGTTGCCCAGGCGTACTCGTGCAAAGATGTCCAGCTCGGTGGGAGCCGCCCCGCAGAGCGGGCCAAAGCCTAGCTGCGTCCAGTGGTCGTTGGAGTTGCGGTTGAAGGCTAGCTTGGACATTAAGGCGGCAAGTGCAGTCCAATCGCGAGGAACGGCCACCGCGGCCCGCTGAGCATCCGCCGACATGTGGCCCCCCATGCACCATGTCGAAGTAGCGGAGGGCTTCGCCTTCGACAAGATCGTGTAACGCAGCAGGTGGAATAAGCAGAGAGGCCGGAGGTGTTGACGTAGGAGGCGATGTCGTTGCGTCCATAGGCTGCGGGTCCAAGATCACGGCATCCATCGGCGAGGCTGGTAGACCCGGAGCGTGAACAGGTGCACTGGTGGAAGATCCACCGGAGCGGCCATTGCGGAGTCGCGTCGCAGCGATGCCATTGCATCAAGGCGCGCGCGCGGTCCTCGGGGCTGCACGGACGAAGCCTAGGAGCCCCTGTCCCTCTGCTTGCTAGCGAGACTTGGGGCAAGCTCGCCAGCTCAAAAGGGGACGGGGTCTTGAGCAAAACTTGAGCCAGCCAATGCTGCTGATTGCTACCATCGCGCATTTGATGCGAGAACGATGCTGCTGACCGCTAGAGTGGTGCATGTCATGCGATCGCGACGAGACTCCTGGCAGACGCTTAGCAGACGCTTAGCAGACTCGTAGCAGAGTGTTGGCAGACTCTTGGCAGCCGCTTGGAAGACGTTTAGCAGACGCTTAGCAAATGCTTAGCGGACTCTTTGCAGACGCTTAGCAGACTCGTAGCAGATTCTTGGCAGACTCTTAGCAGACTCTTGGCAGACGATTGGCAGGTGCTTAGCAAATGCTTAGCAGACTCTTTGCAGACGCTTAGCAGACTCGTAGCAGATGTTTGGCAGACGCTTAGCCGACGCATGGCAGACGCTTAGCAGATGCTTAGCAGATGCTTAGTAGATGCTTAGTAGATGCTAAGTAGATGCTTAGTAGATGCGTAGTAGATGCTTAGCAGATGCTTAGCAGATGCTTTGCAGATGCTTAGCAGATGCTTAGCAGATGTTTCGCAGATGCTTAGCAGATGCTTAGCAGATGCTTAGCAGATACGCATTTAGCAGACGCCAATTGGATGGGGCAACGTCGAGGAGGCCTCGCCAGCGGCCGACGGAAAGGGAGGGGTACAGGGAGGCGCACCCTCCCCGAAACGGTGCCCCAACATATCCCCATGGTGCGGGCGTGTGAGAACAACTGAGATGGAGAAGATGAATGAGGGGGTTCCAACAATTCACGTTCGGACACCGTTTCGGAGAGAGAGAGAGAGAGAGAGAGAGAGAGAGTGTGTGTGTGTGTGTGTGTGTGTGTGTGTGTGTGTGTGTGTGTGTGTGTATGTAAAGATCGCGTAATGATGCGATGGCGCTCCTTTTCCTTGAGCCAAATTGATCGCGGAGTGAATGCACGAATATCCATACCACGAATGTACAGGCAATCACGAACGCAGGGAGAGTGCGAAATCCTCAACACTCCCCCGCGTCATCGCATCTGTCGCGATGGAACTTAGTACCACAGCACTCACTTGATTAGGTTCACATGGAGTTGATAACTAGTACCCCCAGTCTGTCGATACAAGCGTCCCATGCCATCTATCGCCATCACGATAGTAAACCAACAAGTTGGGAATAGCTAGTATCACTCACCACACTCAAAATTGCACTTTCAAAACAGGCGCTCACTTCACCTCGTAAAACTTTGTGGTGAAGATCATCTCGAGAACGTAGGCGCCTCATCGAGATGTATAGTGCCCCCACAATGGAAAGACCGCTAGCACCCTTCATACTTCGGGCGCCAATTCGTGTCGGCTGTCCTGGTAGTCAGCCGAGTACATCTCCATATGATTCAATATCCCTTTCTGGTCCAGGTGCTTGGTAAGCACATCTGCAGGGTTCTCGGCTCCCTTGCAGTTCTTCAATTCTATTTCCCCCGCCTTGACCTTGTCCTGCACCCATAATTGGTTTAGTGCCACACGTCGCATTTTGCCTAACCCGCGGCGGCACCCGATACCCAGCGCAGCGCTGGAGTCGGTGTGCACCTCAATTGCATTCCCCCAACACCTATTCCCAAATCCTCCAATAAACTGCGGCACCCAATGCCAGCCGATGCACCCTTAACAGCCCCATAGTACTCAGCCTCACCAGATGATAATGCGATCACCTTTTGCGTGTGGCTCCAGCCCTCTATACATTGATCGCCCATCTTTAGCACCCCCCGAGTAGTGGACCTACGAGTTCTCAGACATCCAGCATGGTCAGTGTCCACGTAAACTACAATTTCCTTGGAGGAATCTTCATACCCAAATCTATTAGCATACCTGGGATACTGCCGTAAATGTCTCCCCAATCGCTTAAGTGCTCTGAAATTGGTTTCCTTTGGAGCTGCCATGTCTCTGCTTAGTTCCTTCACGGCAACAATTAGCTCTCGCCACCAGTGCCCTGCACTCGGCAAACCTGTGTTCACACACTTTTCCCTAATAGCGTTTCGCTAGAGGGTTCTATATAGTAGTGTAAAAGAAGTCAGTTAGACACACCACAGGGGTACCGAACAGATCGAGACTGGCATTTATTGGTGTATATTCCGGCACGGCTGCCGTCACGGTGGGCCGCAAATTTTCCGGGGCGATATTCCGGGCCAGCTGTCGGCTCGCTTGCGGGCACATTGCCGGCACATTGCCAGCACATTTGCCGGCACATTTGCCGGCACATTGCCGGCTGGCATTTTCTGTGTAAAAGCACAGGGATTTGTCTTGCCGGGACACTTGCCGTCAGTCTTGCCGGCAGCCTCGCCAGCAATTGCCAGGGGACTTGCCGGCAGCCCTGCCAGCAGCCCTGCCGGCAGCCCTGCTGGCAGTTGCGGGGGGACTTGCCGTCACTTGCCGGGGGACTTGCCGGGGCCTGCCGGCAGCCTTGCCGGCAGCCTTGCCGGCAGCCTTGCCGGCAGCCTTGCCGGCAGCCTTGCCGGCAGTTTTGCCGGCAGTTGCCGGGGGACTTGCCGTCACTTGCCGGGGGACTTGCCGGGGCCTTGCTGGGGGCCTTGCATGGGGCCTTGCCGTCAGCCTTGACTCATTGATTGACTCATTGATTGACCCACTGATTGACTCATTGATTGACTCATTGATTCATTCATTGAATCATTAATTGACTCATTGATTGAATCATTGATTCATTCATTGATTCATTCATTGATTCATTGATTGAATGATTGACTCATTCATTGATTCATTCATTGATTCATTGATTGATTGATTGACTCATTGATTGATTCTTTCATTGACTCATTGATTCATTCATTGATTCATTCATTGATTGATTCATTG
>JACLAC010010840.1_pt1 | contig 10551 bp, 11 predicted proteins | sample 8027881 | NCBI WGS metagenome assembly JACLAC01 (sample SAMN15725517, study PRJNA655200) | protist metagenome | isolation source: fluorescence activated cell sorting (FACS) single amplified genomes of... | place: Spain: Blaines Bay Microbial Observatory, Mediterranean Sea | collected 2016-01-19 | reverse complement strand
TCCCTCTCTCTCCTCCCTCCTGCCCCGTCGCGCTTCAACCCATCGCCAACACAAACCCTGCCAACCTCTTCCTGCTTCTTTACGTTTCCTCTCTCTCTCCCTCTTTCGCACCTCCCAAAGCGTTTCCTCACCGGCCTGTTCCCCCAGGCCGGTTTTTTTTGCTCAATGAGACGAGTGGTGGTGACAGGTCAGAATGGATCGCATAAATTTGAAACTCAGACACAATGAACCATGGACCTCTCATGCAGGCTTTATTCACGGACTCCGTCTCCTATGGCTTCAGCCATCCCCTGGCCGGCCTTGACCACTTACTGGCCATGTTTGCTGTAGGTCTTTTATCGGTTCAGGTGGGTCGTATGGGCTGGGCCTATATTCCGGCTGTATTTGTTCTGTTTTTGATCATTGGCGGTGTTCTGGGGATGCTGGGACAGACCATTCCGCAGATGGAAGACGGCATTTTATTCAGCGTCATTGCGCTAGGCGTTCTCATCGTCCTGCAACTTCGGTTTGTTCCCTGGGTGGCGCTGGGTGTCGTTGCCGTTTTTGGGATTATTCACGGATACCCTCACGGAACAGAAATCCCGGTCGTGGCTAACGCATTCCAATATATCGTCGGTTTCTCGCTTGCTTCGGCCATGATGCATCTGATTGGCGTGGGCATTGGCACCATCTGCGATGTCTTCCCCAACCCGCGCCATATTCGGGCAGTAATGGGCGGCGCACTGGTCGGTGCGGGCCTGGTCATGCTGGTGACGATCAAGGGCTTTTTCTAAAGCCGCCTCTTTGTCCTCGCTAAACCTCTAGCCAGACCTGGCTGGTCGCGATATGAGATTATGCGAAATCCAGAGGGTAAGGTGATAGATGTCCGGCGCTGATGATAACGATCTGCTGAACAACAATGGCGGTGATATCCGTGACGTAAACTTCGGCGCTGCTCTGTCTGAGCGCTACCTTGCCTATGCCCTCTCGACCATCATGTCGCGCTCCCTGCCCGACGTCCGTGATGGCCTAAAACCGGTTCAGCGCCGGGTGCTGTATGCCATGCGTCAGCTCAAGGTCGATCCCAGTTCAAGCCCGCGTAAATGTGCCACCATCGTGGGTGAAGTTATCGGTAAGTACCACCCCCATGGCGACACGGCGATTTACGACGCCCTGGTTCGCCTGGCGCAAGATTTTGTGCAGCGCTACCCCCTGATCGACGGACAGGGCAACTTCGGCAACATCGATGGCGATAACGCCGCCGCATACCGTTATACTGAAGCGCGGCTGACCGAGATTGCCGCCATGCTGCTGCGCAACATCGACGAAGACGCCGTCGACTTCCGCGATACCTATAACGGCGAGGAAAAAGAGCCCGTCGTCCTCCCGGCTGCTTTCCCAAACCTGTTGGCCAATGGCACGCAAGGCATTGCTGTGGGCATGGCAACGGCCGTACCACCGCACAATGCAGCAGAGTTGTTAAACGCGCTCCGCTTCCTGATCGACAAGCCTACGGCCAGCGTCGAAGACCTGCTTGCGCATGTTCCCGGTCCGGACTTTCCAACCGGTGGCATTCTGGTCGAAGACACCGATACCCTGCGTGAGGTTTACGAAACCGGCCGTGGGTCTATGCGGCTGCGCGCGCGGTGGGAGGTGGAAAAGCTCAAAGGCGGCACTTGGCAGATTGCGGTCACGGAAATTCCCTATCAGGTCGCCAAGGGGCGACTTTTGGAGAAGTCGGGCGAGCTGATTTCGAACAAGAAGCTGCACCTCTGTGGTGATATCCGCGACGAATCCACCGAAGACGTCCGCATCGTGATCGACCCAAAGAGTCGTAATATCGAGCCGGTTCATCTGATGGAAAGCCTGTTCCGGAATACCGATCTTGAGATCCGCATTCCTATGAATCTTAACGTGCTAAATGCCGATACGGTTCCTGGCGTTCTGGATCTCAAGCAGGCCCTGTCAGCCTTCCTAGAGCACCGCCACGAAGTGCTGCTCCGCCGGTCCCGCCATCGTCTGGGCGAGATTGATACAGCGCTCGAGCGGGTCGAAGGCCTGATGGTCGTATTCCTCAACCTTGACGAAGTTATTCGTATCATTCGCGAAGAGGACGACCCCAAAGCCGATCTGATTACCGCCTTTGATCTGACCGAAACCCAGGCTGAATACATCCTGAACACGCGCCTTCGCTCCTTGCGTAAGCTTGAAGAAATGAAACTTCGAGACGAACGGGAAAACCTGCTGATCGAAAGAAGCGAAATCGAAGACCTGCTGGCCAATGTCCGGGCTCAGTGGAAAACCATTCGCCATGAATTCGACGAGTTGGAAGCGCTACTCCACAAAAAGGCACCGCACTGGATGGCCCGCCGCACCACCATCGCCGGCGCGGCACCCGTGGTCGATATGCCGGACGATGCGCTGGTCGAACGTGAAGCCATCACCGTCGTTCTCTCAAAGATGGGCTGGTTGCGTGCTTTGCGCGGCCACGGCCATGTTCGGGATGACATCAAGTACCGTGACGGTGACCAGGGCCGTTTCGTGGTTCCAGCGTACACCACTGACAAAATCATTGTGCTGACGGATCAAGGACGCTGTCACACTGTTGGAGCAGACAAGCTGCCGTCGGGGCGTGGCTTTGGCGAACCACTAAGCCTGACTGTGGAACTGGCAACCGGCGCAAAAGTCATTGCGGTGTTCCCGGCCAATAAGGACGGCAAGCGCCTGCTGGCCGCGACAGACGGACGGGGTTTCATTTGTCCTGAGTGGGAGATGGTTTCCAACCAAAAGGCCGGTAAACAGGTTCTCAACCCCGGTAAAGGCGCCGCTGCCAGCATCGCCTTCGTCGTCAAGCCAGAGCATGACTCTGTGGCTGTGGTCGGGGAGAACAAAAAAATGCTTATGTTCCCACTCGAAGACCTGCCTGAGATGCCTAGGGGGCGCGGTGTTAAGTTGCAGCACTTCGCTAAGGGTGGCATGGCCGACGCTAAGACGTTTGTGAAGGCTGCTGGACTGACCTGGGCCTGGGGTCAAGACAAGACCCGCACATTCACCGAATACCAGGAAATCGAAGGCGCCCGCGCTTCAGCAGGCAGATCATCTCCTGCCGGCTTCCCTCGGAATGGCTTATTTGGGGCAGATTCAGACCAAACTGCCTAATTTCCCCCACTTTGTGCGTGCGAAGTTGCTAATACACGTCATATGTTTGTCATTGATGCGCTGAGCGCAAAGTACTTTGCCAATTATTCAGACTTTTGCATCGCAAGCCATGCGTCCATATCATGAAGTACCGAAGCGCACCAACCACCACCTCTGTTGCGCTTCGGCTAGCTACGAACGAAAAGACGCGATCGCACAGCAAGCGGCGACGCACTCATCAAAGGACCTGAACATGAGCCTGTTCACCAATGTATCCGAGCGTTTTGCACGCTACCAGGAAACCCGTCGCACCATGCGCGAACTTTCCCGCTTGTCTGATCGTGACCTGCAGGATTTGGGCATCAGCCGCACCGCAATTCCACAGCTGGCACGCACTGGAAAACGCTTCTAGGCGAGCTAAGTAACCATAGAATAGAAGCGGCAAAACCCCTCCTCCTCCATCCGGTTTTGCTGCTTTCTATGCCGGATCGACCTACCTCCCACCAGAGTCGATCCAGCCAGACGGGCCTGCTGAAAACTCCTCCCCTCAGCAGGCCCGTTCTTTATTTCAGCAGAATTAATTGATAGTTTTGGACATTGGTAACGCAACAAATTGCGTCACCCCAACTCCAGTCCCATTTCTCGGAATCGCTCTGGATCGTTGAGCCAGTTTTCCCGAACCTTCACGAACAAAAACAAGTGCACCTTTCGGTCAAACAGTTCTGCGATGTCCTGCCGGGATTGCGAACCGACCTGTTTGATCCGTGCGCCCGACTTTCCTAAAACCATGGCCTTGTGGCTGTCGCGCGTGACATAGATGACCTGGTTGATTTTCAGGTCACCGTTCTTCTGCACCTCAAACAGCTCGGTTTCGACAGTGAGGTTATAGGGCAGCTCCTGATGCAGTTGCATGAACAGCTTTTCGCGCGTGGCCTCCGCCGCCAGCATGCGGCTGGGCAGATCTGAAATCTGATCATCAGGGTAGAGCCATGGGCCTGCCGGCAGGCGCTCCAGCACGGCGTCTTTGAGGTCTTCAACCCCGTCACCACTGAGCGCTGACACCATAAAGGTCTCCTGCACACCCAGCCGCGCGTTAACCGCTGTGGCGATTTCCAACATAACTGTGTGACGCGCCGTGTCGGTCTTGTTCAGCACCAGGATTGGTGCGGCTTTCTGCTGCTCCAACTGTTCGATAACGGCATGATCATCATCGCTCAGGCGCTTCTTTGAGACATCGATAACCAGTATCAAACGGTCGGTCTCCGCAGCCTGCCGCCACGCGACATCGACCATAGCCTTTTCCAGCCGCCGTTTCGCACCACGGAAAATGCCTGGTGTGTCCACAAAAATCGCCTGATCCTGTCCCTCAGCCAGGATTCCGGTCACGCGGGTCCGGGTCGTCTGTACTTTGGGGGAGACGATTGAAACCTTGGCGCCGATGATCTGGTTAACAAGGGTGGACTTGCCCGCGTTAGGGGCACCGATGACGGCAATGAAACCGCAGCGCGTAGGTTGGTCTTCCAGCATCAATTTGGATCCTTGGGGGCGGTCACGCGCTCGAGCAGCAGGGCCGCAGCATCGCGCTCGGCGGCTCGCTTGCTGCCGGCAGATGCAACCACCGGCTTTTGGCCTACGACGCTAACACTGATTTCAAAACTGGGTTCATGGCTTGGCCCGGATTGGGCCACCAATTCGTAGGCTGGTAGTGGCAGGGCACGGGCTTGGGCCCATTCCTGCAAGGCTGTTTTAGGGTCGCGGGGTGGTCGCTTCGCCGCCTCCAGGAAGGGTGACCAATTGCGCTCAATAAAGGTGCGCACGGGCGATGTTCCACCATCGAGGTACATTGCAGCAATCAGGGCTTCAACTACGTCGGCCAGCAAGGATTCTTTCTGCTGTCCCCCACCGTCTTTCTCACCACGCGACATCCGGATCATGGGGCCGAGTTTAAGGGCGACGGCGACTTCAGCGAGTGTTTCGCGGCGGACGAGTTCAGTGTGCCGCTTGGCGAGGTCACCTTCGCGTTCGGTAGGGAAGCGAAACAGCAGCATCTCTGAAATGATAAGCCCCAACACGCGGTCACCCAGAAACTCTAACCGCTCATAGGACTCCGACGCCACTTTCCGGCCCATGGCAGAAACCCGCATGGAAGAGTGCGTGAGGGCTGCAATGGCATGTCGGCGGCCAAAAAACTGGTAGCCCAACGCCTGCTCCAAAGGGCGGAGGTCTACCGCGTCGTTCTTATCTTCCCCCTCAGCCATGGCGCTTAGCGAATGCCCTTGAAGAAACGGCCCCAACGGAATGGGTTGCTCCATTTCCACTGGTTGGTGCGACGGCGGGTCTGTTCGATGTTGAGCGAGAACAGCACAAACTGAGCCCGTCCCATGACGTACTTTCTATGCACAGCACCCAGTGAGGATGACCGGCTGTCAGACGAATTATCTCGGTTGTCACCCATGAAGAAAACATGGTCTTCGGGCACAGTGTAGGGGCCAAAGTTATCGAACATGGCGTTGGGATATTTATCCCAGATGAAGTGCTCGTGGGGCTTGCCGTTCTGGCTCGGGAACGTTTCGTTGAAGAAGTCGCCGCTGGTTTCAAGGTCGGCATTCGACGACCCGGGACCAATATAATCGCGTTCCGCCATTTCGCCGTTGATGTGCAGTTGGCTATCGATGACTTCGATGACGTCGCCCGGTACACCCACCACGCGCTTGATCAGCTTTTTCTGACGCGGAAAGATGGGATCGGCGAAAACAACGACGTTACCGCGCTTGGGCTCGCGCCAGAACAGGCGGTCTTGGATCAGCGGAATGTCAAAGATCGACTGCCTGCCAAAGCCATAGGAAAATTTGGTGACAATGACGTAATCACCCGTCTTCAGCGTGGGATCCATGGATGGGGATGGAATACGGAAAGGTTCGAAAATAAAGGACCGCACAACAAACACGATCACGACAACTGACACGACCAGTTGCAAGTACTCAGCGATCACGTTCTTCTTTGGGGTTTCCGCCTTGGCCACTTAGCCTCTCCTTTGTGCTCACTGGTCAATTCCAGCAACATTGTGCTCAGATGTTCGCAGCGCAGACTTAACCATTTTCCCCCGCCAAAGCAACGCGAGCCACCCCTGCGTAAGCCCTCCTCACAGAATCTTCACAAAGCGACCCCAACGAAACGGGTTCCAGTATGCCCAAAAGTAAAGATCTTCGGGATGCGCTTGAATATTCAGGGAAAACAGCACGATCTCTGCCTTGCCGATCAGGAAGCGCTTGTGAACCAGACCAAGGTCTCGGTTCGACCGGCTGTCGCCCGAATTATCCCGGTTATCACCCATGAAGAAATAGGTGTCCGCAGGGATCGTGAGCCGTGGAGTATTGTCGAACACGGTGTCGGCAAAATTCAGGATCTGGTAGGCCGCCATCACCTCGCCCTGCCGATCAATCAGCTGCTCATCAATCAACTGAGCGGGCTTATTCGACAAGGACGTATTGCTGGCCGCGCCAACCAGCTTTTGCGGCATGGGCTCACCGTTCAGAAACAATTGCCCATTGATCATCTGCACCGTATCGCCGGGCAGCCCAATGATACGCTTGATCAGGTTTCGCTTGGACCGAGGGTGGCGAAATACGGCAATCTCTCCATGCTTGGGTGAGCCGCCAAGAAGCCGGTTATCCGGCATGAATGGCAGATCGAAATCCAGCGAGAAGTCGCCATAGCCATAGGAAAACTTGGAGACGACAACCATATCACCGACTTCCAGGGTCGGCAGCATCGACTCAGACGGGATCCGGAAAGGCTCGAACAGGAACCAGCGCACGAAGAAGAACAGGCCGCCGATCACTAGGATCAGCGACAGCCACTCGCGCATAGAGCCACGGTCGCGCGCCGGTTTCGTGTGCACCTGCTCGTTCTCGGACAAGGCCATTTCCGTCCTTGGGGGCGTCCCCGTTGCATTCATAGAGTACAGATTATGCGTCCAGACTTAGGGCGCGGGTCAGGATGGCGCAACGCTGTGCGCCCTGGGGCCGGGTTCTGTGCCCCGATCTGTTGCAAAAAGGACCACATAAGCGGTTGCATAGGGTGGCTCGTCCGACAGAGACCAGTCCGCGACCACCGCCTCGCCTTCACGCAACATGGCATTTACCCGCCTGAGAGCACCGCCTTCAAAGGTCAGACGTGGCTTGGAGCGGGTGGCGCCAGGCGCAAGGCGCTCCAGGCCGACATCCCGCCAGCCAACGCCGTAGCGAAACCCCGTCCCCAACGCTTTGACCGCCGCTTCTTTGAGCGCGTAGTGACGGGCCAGAGCGGCGGCAAAATCATGGCGCCGCTCGCAATAGGCGCGCTCACCGGGTCGAAGGATCCGCTCAATAAAGCGGTCGCCTTGCCGATCCAGCACCGCCCGGATCCGATCGATATCAACAATGTCGTTGCCAACGCCGATGAGCATGGTGCGCGGCTCTCCCCTTTGCTTACAGTAGGCGGCTCTTGACCGCGGCCCTCCGTGTGGAGGATGTAACCCGTGATACGCCGAACAGACGAGAAAAAGAACCTTGCTTTCGACCCTGCGCTCCGCACTGCCTATCGCTGCTCCCGTCATGGTGGGATATTTTACCGTCGGCGCGACCTTTGGGCTGACCGCGACACAGGCAGGATTTGGCTGGTTATGGCCGGTGGTGATTTCACTCATCCAGTTCGCCGGTGCGGCGCAATTCATGATTGTTGCCATGGTAGCCCAGGGCGCAGCCCTGACCGAAATTGCCTTGGTCGTCTTTCTGCTTAACCTTCGGCACGTTTTCTATGGGCTGCCTTTTCTGAATAATCGTCCACGCAGTCTGGTAGGGCGAATACTGATGATCTTTTGGCTGACCGATGAAACCTACAGCCTGCTGACCACCCGCACTCAGACTGACCCGCCCCCGGTGCAAATTGCTGTCGGGGGGCTGAATTACTTCAGTTGGGCGGCGGGAACGCTGCTGGGTAGCATCATTGGACAGCTCTTGCCGTTGCAAATCGATAGCTTTGCTTTTGCTCTGTCGGCCCTCTTCGCGATCTTACTAACCGAACAAATTCGCGCGCATCGCAGTGTCGTCCCTTTAGTCGCCGGCGGCTTAGCCGTTCTGGTGATTGTGCCGCTTGAGGTCAGCTTTGGCATCGGGATGTTCATCAGCGGACTGGCAGCGATCGCCGTCATCACGCTCTGGCACGTCCTGCGTCCAACACCGTTGAACAAAGGGAAGGGTTCATGATTCCTGACGAGGGGCCTCTGGGCTGGGGTTTTCTGGCCTTTCTACTGATCGGTGCGGCGGGCGTGTTTGTGCAACGCGGCGCACCCTATTTCCTTCCACGAGCCGTAATGGACTGGCCGGTTTTGGGAACCTTGAACCGATTGCTGCCGGGCACCTTAATCCTGCTGTTCTTTCTGGTGAGTTGGGTAACGCAAGCGCAGGCAGGCGTCTTCAAAGCCTGGGTTTTGGGAGTGGAAATCGCGATCCTGCTGGTGTCCGTTGGCATCCATCTGCTGTTGCGACAGGTTCTGCTGACCATCGCAACGGCAGTGGCGCTGCATTACGTTGTATTCCACCACGCCGTTGGTTGGTTTCTTGAAACCGCCTTCAGCTGGTCGCATTAGCCCTAGCCCTTGGCTGGCCCGGTTACCGTGTTCTGGTGGCGCATGATGAACAGCAGCGAGAGCAAAAAGACGCCTGCTGGCAAGAGTGATGAACACAGGCGGATCATCAAGATTGCGCTGTCACTCTGCTCCGGAAACACGCGCACGCCGTCTGCGTAAAAGGTTGGCTCATACCCTGCGAAGGTCAATAAAGCGCCAAACACCAGCGGGCCAAAGGCAATGCCAATCTTCTGCTGCGTGGTGAACCAGCCATTAAAGGCACCCTCCAGCGACAAACCCGTGCGCGCCTGCCCATCCGTAACGCTGTCCGGGATCATCGACCACGGGAAGATTTGATAGCCACCGAAGAACCAGCCGATCAGTGCCATCAGCGGATAAAGCAAGGCGATGGACTCAGCATTGATCAGAAAAATGCATGAGACGCACAGCGCAAGCCCCACGATCGCGATGATGTAACCCCGCTTCTTGCCGATGCGAGCGCCTACAAAGGTCCAAAACGCCATAGACGCCATCGTTGCCACGACAAAAATGAGGAAAAACAGTGCATTGGCCGTAACCGGGTCGTCGAGGCGGAAGTGGTATTTCAGTACGAACAGCAGGTTGGAGGTGACGATGGTCAGGAATGATACCTGCAGAAAATAGGTAGCCAGCAGCATCCGGAACGATGGCGTCGCAAAACAGGCGCGCGCCTGAACCCACACTGCTGGAACATGCTCGGCCAGCCGCATTGGGGCCTTACGCATCATGAACACACCCAGTATCACCGGGAGCGAGAACATCGGAATCATGACAATGGCAGCGGTCCTGAAGCCGTTGGGGTCCACCTCTCCGGTAGAGAACTGCCCCACGATCAGCGGCGCCAGAGCCCCGCCGATGAACATCCCAACGGACCCAACCCCCCATCGCCAGGCCGTGATGGTTGTGCGCTCGTTATAGTCTTCGGTCATCTCTGCTGTCATGGCCCCCCCTGGTACAGAGATCAGGGTCAGTGCGAGGTAAGTCGCCATGGTGAAGCCAACAAAATAAAGCGCCGAAGGCACCCAGCTGTCGGACCCCAAAAACGGTGCCAGAAACATCAGCGCAACACAGGGCCCTAGGGCGATGCCGCCCGCCAGCATAAAGGGTCTGCGGCGGCCCATAGGGGTGTTTGAGCGGTCCGAGAAATTACCAATCAGCGGATCGGTGATAACGTCAAACATCTTCGCGCAAAAGAACAGAAGCCCGGCGTAAAGGGGCGGAACGCCCAAGGCCTCGGTGGTGTAGAACAGGAAATAGAACGAGGCGAAGACTATGAGTGTATTGGTGCCAATCTCAACGACGCCGTAACCAGTTTTTACCAGCAGCGGCACACCGGGTTCACCTGCCATTTCCGCGATCCTCCCGAAAAGCAATAAAGACGCTGGCCCACACCAGCGCGAACAACACACTTATAATAAATGTATTACGCGAACAAAGACAAATCTCCTTCCCTTTTCATGTTATTATATTCCAGATAAATGCTGACCCTCTTCCGTTTTTCTGCGAAAAATGCCTGAGTTGAACAGCATGCAAGCAGAATTTCGCAATCGGCGATGCCTGTTTGCGCGTGTTTTTGGGAGGAAACACACATGTCTGCCGTCACAAACCATGCGGATTTTTTAAATTACGCAGATACCGGGCTGGTCCCCGGGATGGACTCCATTCTCTTCGAACGGCACCGACCTACGGCTTTTGCTGTTCCCTATCATCACCATGCATCGGTTGAGCTCAACTTCTTAGACGGGTGTGACATGGAGTATTCCTTTTCCGGAACCACTGTCGGTCGC
>JACLAC010014927.1_pt1:5000-10552 | contig 10552 bp, 9 predicted proteins | sample 8027881 | NCBI WGS metagenome assembly JACLAC01 (sample SAMN15725517, study PRJNA655200) | protist metagenome | isolation source: fluorescence activated cell sorting (FACS) single amplified genomes of... | place: Spain: Blaines Bay Microbial Observatory, Mediterranean Sea | collected... | reverse complement strand
ACAAAGGCACTGGCCCGGACAGCAATGTTCAGTTCTCGCTGGTTCTGCCGACCGGAGTTGATTTCGTGTCCGCTCGCGGCCCAGTTCGCAACCTGCCTCCGAAAGCTGCAGTCGGTGGCCGAACCGTGGGCTTTGCGACGATTCCGGAAATCGGCGAAGGAGCGAGTGTCGATTTCCAGGTGATTCTGCGATCTCAGAATGCTGGACAGCCAAAGATTCGAGCAGAAGTTCGATCTGATCAGCTTAACGATGCCGTTGCGACGGAAGCGGCGATCGAGATCCTCGACACAACTCCGTAGGAGTGTGTTCGTGAGGGGATGACTTAGGAATCGCAGAGTGCGGAGCTTGTTCCAGCCTGTAAACGCAACTCTACTTAGTGTTCCTCTACATTTTTTTCTTTCGGATAAGGTTCTGGCCGGTCGATTTCGTCTTAGGCCTGGCTGACTTGCCATTCCCTTTTCGTTCGACCGTACTTCTTCCGCCCCGCTTACGGCCGCTGTGTTTGCCAGAATGTTTCCCTTGTGGCTGCGTAACTCGTTCGAGCAATGTGACGGTTTCGATGTGGGCGGTGTGCGGGAACATGTCGACCGGCTGAATTTCAACGATTCGATATCCCGACTGTGTGAGGACTTCCAGGTCGCTCGCCAGCGCCTGCGGATTACACGAAACGTTGATGATGCGGCGAGGCCGTAATCCTCGAGCAAGGATCTTGACCACCCAGTCCGGACACCCATCGCGCGGCGGATCAAGAATCACCGTCTGAAACTTCAGCGAGCGGGGTACGCCTTTGAGAAAACCTTGCACGCGACTCTGTACAAAGCGACAGCGAGGAATTTCATTTTCACGCAGAGTCGCCATTCCATCGGCGACGGCTTTGGGATTTTCTTCAACGGCGGTGACTCGATGCCCTGCTACCGCCAGCGGAATCGAGAACAGACCGACTCCCGAATACAGATCGAGAATTGAACTGTCCTTCGCATCAGGGACATGCTTCTGCACGAGCTTTAGAAGCTGGCTCGCGCAGTAAGCGCTGGTCTGAAAAAAAGCGTCCGGCGAAACGTGAAATTCTACACCACCCACCGATTCGACCAGTCGCGGCTCGCCAGCCAGGCAGCGAGTTTCGCGGCCGATGTAAGTGCTCCCAGGGTCCATCTGAATGTTGAGATGGACTCCTGCCACACCGGGGATGTTGAGAAAGGCTTTCTCGACACCTCGAAGTTCAGGAATCTGATCGGCAGTTACCACAAGCACGATGTGGGATTGCTCGCCGTTCCCAGCCGTACGCACGAGAACGCTTTTCAGTCCAGGCACGGTGGACTCTTCGTTCGCTCCCGGAACATTGCGTTTGCACAGCCATTCAAAGGCCTGCCGGGCAATTTTGTCACCAGCGGGGTGATGCACTGGGCACTCGTGAATCTGCTCCACTTCTGTGCTGTGCTCTTTATGATGACACAGGTGCAGGTTGGTCGTGCGTCCGCGTCCGAAGTTAACGACGGAGTAGTGAATTTTGTTCCGGGTTCCCCACGGCTCCGGAATGCCGATCAGCGGTTGAATTGGAAGCCCGACTCCGGGAAGCTTGTGTTCGAGCGTTGCGCGAAGCAGTTCTTCTTTCCAGTGGAGTTGCTCACCGTAATCGATATGTTGCCAGATGCACCCGCCGCACCTTCCGAAGTGCCGGCACTTCGGAGTCACTCGCGTTTCTGCCGCCTTGACGACCTGGATGACCCGCGCACGACTAAACTTCTTGCCAACGGTGACAATCTTTGCTCGCACCGTTTCGCCTGGAATTCCGCCGGAAACAAACACGACGTAGCCATCCAGCCGAGCCAATGACTGGCCTTCCAGAGTCATCGACTGGATGGACAGCTCGACTTCCTGTCCAACGGAAATTACCGAGCCATTGACCTCGATACTTTCCTTCTTTGAATTCGGTTTCTGAGTGCTTTTCCAAGGAGAGTCTGCGGGCTGGTTGCGGGGATTCATAGCGAGGGTTCAGTTTCCAGCGAGCTTCGGCTCGCCATTAGCAGACCTGTCAGGTTGAGCGATTTCGTAGGACGTGACCTTAGTTGTCGAGTGCGGAAGTCTGGTCGGGCTTCGGAGCGTCATCAAGGTTGTGCGGGCCGAAACTGCGAGGCAGCAAGTCCCGCATGGAAACTTGAATGTTCTCTGGTCCGTCGCAAACGCTGATGACTTCGATGTCCGGTGCGAACTCCGTGACGACCTGGCGACACGCACCGCACGGAGCGGTCGGTTTGTCCGTCGCGGTAAAAATCAGCAGTGTGGTGAAGTCACGACAGCCAGCACTGATCGCTTGACCGACCGCGTTCCGTTCAGCGCAGATAGTTAATCCGTGAGAGGCATTCTCGACATTGCATCCGGCAAAAATCTGGCCGTCTGTGGCAAGCAGGGCTGCTCCCACAGCGAATTTGCTGTACGGACACCAAGCGTGTCGCGACGCGTCGACTGCACCTTGTTTAAGAGCTGCGAATTGAGATTCCGAGATGGGCATAAAAACGTCTTACCTGGGCCGACAGGGGCGGTGGCCGTTGAATAGTTTCGGGGATGTTCAGAACAGTGATTCGTCGGTCGTCGGCCCGCGTCGAGCTGTTGTTGTTTTGGCTGTGCTGGCCGGTTTGTCCGAGTGTCCAGAATTCGATGCAGTCGCAGGAGAATCGAACGTCGCCGAAGCATCAAAGGCTTCTGTTTCGACAGTGCCGTCTTCAGCGACGCTGGTTAGTACTTCGATCCGCTGCTCGGATTTTTCAAGCACCTGGTAACAGTTTCTGAGCAGGGAAATTCCCCGCTCGAACTGCTCCATGGATTCTTCCAAAGGTAGCGATCCATCTTCAAGCTGCGCGACGATGCTCTGCAATTGGACGATCGCCCCTTCAAACGAAGGAGCTTCGGATTCAGTCTGTTCTTTTTGCGACTTTTGCCCAGCCAAGGTTCCGTTTCCTTATGGAGCCTTCGCCCGAAGGAAGGCTTCTGTTTGTATCGGCTTAAGTTAGTGCTCGATCTGAGGCGAGCCCATATTGACGCTCTTTTCGGGACGGCCGTAGATTACCGGTAAACGGCTGAGAGTTCTCCCGACCGATACTTCTCCTTCGAAATTCCACAGCAATTGTCAGCGACCGGACTTTTGATTCTGCAGTCGGATGTCATGCTCGAATCCGAGGCGACGCAGTTCGACGCGTATGAGGGCTTGATCCAGGTTGGGTCGGGCGTCCAGGAAAGCTTATCAGAAACGCATGGAGACGCAGTGGACAGTTCGTGGGATCAGAAACAGCAAGTGTCGGCACCAGTGGTCACCGAAATTGTACGATACCTCGCTAAACGGCCTGGGATCGGACCAGGCTCTCGTGTCCTCCTATGTGGCGTGCCGCACGCTGAGCTGATTCAAGGGTTGACGAACCTTGGGCTGCTGGTCACCTGCACCGATGAAGAAAATGCCGACCTGCTGCAGGAAATGATTCCAGAAGCAGATTGTTGCGAAGGCAATCTGCCGCGCGAGCAGTTCGATCAGTCGGATTCCGGCTTTGACCTTGTGGTTGTTCGGGCTGCGGCAACGAATAACTGCGAAAGTGTGTTCTCAAGACCTTACATGATGGAACTGGCCAGCCGTTTGGCCTGCGTTCAGCCGGGCGGCGTGCTCGTGCAACTTGGGGGAAGCTGTCCGGCCGAGGACACGGAGACGACGCATCCTCGGCAGTGTTGTCTCAGGCAGCTCAACATGTTTCCCGGGCGAAGTTCAATTTGCACCTTCACCAGCCAGAGCAGGCTGAAATTCTATCGTAGAGCTGGACAGTTTGCGGTCTCGCTGAAGATTCCCAACAAGCGGTTGTCTCCGTTTGAATGGGACGTTCTGGCTATGAACGCTTCGCGGCGACTGCCAGCGGACTGTTGCCAGACGTCGTCCAGCATCAGCAACACGGATGTTGCCCGCGCAGCTTAGATCGCTCACAGATGGATGCGTGCGTTTCGCAGCCGGAAAGCAGTACTCAAGTTTCGACTACGCAGTCTGCACGCCGCAAACTCCGCCCACAGTGACGGCATTGGTCGGGCCGGACTGACTGGAATCTGCGGAATAATCCGCACTCATCGGACTCGCCGCGATCCGACTGCATCGAATTGTCCAGATTCGCCTCGCAATGAATCTTTGGCGCAGCAGGTTTACTCTTTTCGCAAGCGTTCTGTATTGGATACGATCGATGCCTGTTGTTTCCGTTGTTGTCGAGCGGTGATAAGATCCGTCGATCTGTATCTGGAGAGAGTCTGTCTGTATGCCTGTGCGACTGGTACCCGTCTCATCTGGAAAGGCCATTAAGCTGGACAAACCTGTCCTGCTGATCGGTCGAAATCCGGACTGCGACGTGATCCTGAAGCAAAGTCGCAAGGTGTCACGAACTCACTGCCTGCTGGCATGCATTGAAAACACCATCATTGTACGGGATCTGGGCAGTACGAACGGAGTCTGGCTTAACAGCCAACGGGTCGAAAGAGAGTCGCAACTCCAAGTCGGTGATGAGCTTTCAATTGCAGACGTGCGATACAATCTGGTTAGAGTGGAAAAGAAGAATGGCCAGAGCGAACCGCCAGACGCCGAAGTGCCACATGTAAGATCGCAGAACCAGAAAAGCGCAGGGCAAGCCACTTCGCCACGCAGCAGACCTAAGCAGGTTGACGCTGGACAGGCCGTTCCCGTTGCGATTCCCGATGAAGATGACAGCTTCATGGTCGAGGCTTCAGCACCTCGGCTGCCGCGAATTTCACCGGAAGCCATTCAGGCTGCGGCTGATGACAGTGTTGCAGAGGTTCGTCGAAACAGCGATTCTGATTCCAATCCTGCACTACAGTTGGGCGACGATTCGGGATTCGATCTGCCTGAACCGTTAAACATGGGCGACGACTGCGAAGCTGGCGTCGACGGGACTGCTGAGCCGAATGACAGTTCGTATGACGCACCGATTATTCCGTTGGACGATTGATTAGCCAGCGAAATTGCCAGTGCGGACGTAACCGGTATTTTATCCTGCACCCGGATTCTCAAATTCAGTATTCGAAAGGCGTACCCGATGCGGAAATTATGAGTTATCTCAATCTTCCGCAGCCCGTATAATGTGCCGCCTTACTTCTACGCGGGATTCAGCTTTGTTTATTGGTCGATTGACCATCTTTATCAAGATTCGTTTCGAGCATTCAAAAATGAGTAAGCCAGCTGTCGAAATTCGGCAATCAGGTATGACTCAGCGGAGGTCATCATGCGTCCAGGACCAGTAATCGTAGCCATCCTTTCGTTGGTTCTTTCGATCATGGGAGTTGCCTGGCTGTCACAAAGTCTTGTCGATTCGACAGACATGCAGGGGCAGCAATCAGTTAAGAACATCGAAGACGAGCCTGATTTTCCGAGACAATCCAAAACTGGGCCACACCCAAAGGTTGTTTTTGAAGAGATCGAATACGATTTTGGGACTAAGGCACGATATTCGACTGGATCACACAAATTTGTTGTCAAGAACATTGGAGAGGCAGACTTGCAGCTCAAGGCAGGCGAA
>JACLAC010004058.1_pt1 | contig 10552 bp, 8 predicted proteins | sample 8027881 | NCBI WGS metagenome assembly JACLAC01 (sample SAMN15725517, study PRJNA655200) | protist metagenome | isolation source: fluorescence activated cell sorting (FACS) single amplified genomes of... | place: Spain: Blaines Bay Microbial Observatory, Mediterranean Sea | collected 2016-01-19 | reverse complement strand
AAGCAAGCATTAAGGATAAACAACCGCCAAAAATCAACCATTTCATACAGTTAGTAGTTTAATTCTTGCCAAAGGTAGATAAGAATTTCAAATTATTTATTATTTTGAATAATCAAATCCAACGCATATTCTGTAAATAACGTATTTACAGAACCCAGTACACACAAAAAAAGACTATGTCAAAAGGTATCTGTTCAATTATTTGTTTCTTTTTCATCACATCGATTTGTTTTGGTCAAAAACAAGTACATAAATTAAATAACGATTTTGCATTCAAGCTTTTTCATGAAGTATATGAAAAAGATAAAAACACGATGATTTCCCCTTATAGTATTTTATCAGCTTTTATGATGGTGTATGAAGGAGCTGATGGAAATACAAAAAAACAAATCCAACACGTTTTTAATTTTGACGAACAACTCAAAGCCAACCAAAGCTTTCGACTATTTCATGACCAAGTTGACAAAACACCTGTTTATGTGGCAAGTGCTCTTTGGAAAAATGAAACTACTTCTTTTCATGAATCATTTATAAAATTGACTCAAGAATATTATGATGTAGACATTTATCCTTTAAAAGATAAAAAAGCTGTGAATTCATGGATTTTTGACAAAACTTATGGAACAATTAATGAGATTGTAACAGATGAGGATTTGAATAATGCAAACATGATACTGACGAATACTATTTTCTTTTGGAAAGTATGGGAACATAAATTTGAGACAACTCACAAAGATAACTTTACAACATCTACCAATAAAGTCATCTCAACTGATATGATGATTTCTGAAGATAAATTTTCTTTTATTGAAGATGACACAAAAAAAGCCATTTCTATTCCTTATCAAGGAAAGCATCAGTCTATGGTTATTATTGTTCCCAAAGGTGATAATACGTTAAAAAACATTATTACACCAGATTTAGAGCCATTCATTGACAAACTATATCCTTCTGTAAAAACATTATTTGATAGTACTTATCAAAAACCAACACAACAAAAACTTTCTATTCCTCGATTTTCTTGTACAGCCGATTTTGATCTTCATGAAACATTGAGTGCAATGGGAATGTCAGATGCTTTTGATGCAAACAAAGCTAATTTCAATAAACTATCTGCATCTAAATTACATCTTAAGAAGACTATACACAAAGCTTTTATCCATGTTGATGAAAAAGGAACAACTGCTGGAAAACAAACCATGATTGTTCCAATCAAACAAGGAGAGCCAGGTATTACTTTTAATGCAAACAAACCATTTCTTTTTTTAATTAGAGATGATAATACTGAAACTATTTTGTTTATAGGAAGTATTGCAGACCCTACACTTAACTAATTATTTATATCCGATAAACCATTTATGATACGTTGATTTTTTATATTGAAAAGAAATGATCAATTATTTTAGATTTTTTCAGAAAACATCTCAAAAAACACCAATACTCTTGTTTCTCCATATAGCATTTTTTACCATGCTATATGGAAGACAATAACTATGTGAAAATTATTAATTATAAGCTAACTTTATTAAAACTAAAACTAAATCATGTCAAAAAACATCCTTATTCCTCTATCTCTGATGTTAATCAGTTCTTTTTGCTTTGGACAAAAAAAAGTAAATGAACGAAATAATCAATTTGCCTTAGAGCTTTTTCAGCAAGTGTATAAACAAGACACCAATACTATCATCTCTCCATATAGCGTTTTTTCCGCATTTATGTTAGTATATGGAGGATCTGATGGAAATACTGAAAGAGAAATGCAACATGTTTTACACCTTGAAAATCAAAAAACTGCTCATCCCAACTTTCAACTATTAAATCATAAGATAAATCAACCTCCTGTTTATGTAGCAAACGCACTTTGGAAAGAAGAAAAATTTCCTTTTCATCAGTCTTTTTTGGATTTAGCCAAAGTACATTATGATGAAAGTATTTATCCTTTAAAAGATGATAAAGTGATCAATGAATGGGTTGCAAATAAAACAAAAGGTAGCATTAAACAATTGGTCACAAAAAAAGATTTAATGGATGCTAAAATGGTCTTAACAAGCGCTCTTTTTTTTGAAGGAAAATGGCGACATGAGTTTGTGAAAGAAGAAACCACAGAAGCTGATTTTTTCACTTCAACAAATGATACTGTACAAGTTGATATGATGCATATAGACAATCGTTTTGCCTATGTAGAAGACTCTACTAAACATGCCATTTCTATTCCTTATCTAGGTAAAAAATCCATTTATGAAGGAAAGCACTCTATGATTATTATATTACCTAAAGATAGTACTACGTTGGATAGCATTATTCACACAGACTTAAAAGAATTTATTGATCAACTACATCCAACAATAGAATCAAGAATACTTAAGGGAACTTACAAACTATCTAATTGCAAACTATCTCTTCCTAAATTTTCTTGTAACTCAGATTTTCAACTAGAAGAGATGTTAAGTGAAATGGGGATGTCTGATGCTTTTGATGCTGACAAATCTAATTTTAAAAAAATGTCTGACCTACCGATCCAAATTACAAAAGTAAAACACAAAGCATTTGTCAACGTGAATGAGAAAGGAACAAGGGCTGGTGCTGCTGCTGCTGTTGCATTAGGATTACGAGGAGGAAATGCTGAGCCTAATATTCATTTTAATGTTAATAGACCTTTTCTGTTTTTAATTAAAGATGAAATAACAGATACTATTCTGTTTGTTGGAAACATTTCAACATTTACAGATCATTAAATTCAATAACATATCAAAAAAAGAACACAGCCAATTGACTGTGTTCTTAACTTTGCATATAGCATTCACTTTCACTCAACATTAATTTTTTTAATGCTCTATCATTTCATTGTAAAGTCACTTTTTTTATGCCTTTTACATCCATAAATTATAGAAACAAAAAAAAGGTAACCTTGAACACAATAAAAAAGAAAACTTTTTTCGTTCTCTTTCGTAGTTTTGAAATTTATTGTCTTCAGTTTTCAAGGGATTAGTTATATTTTTTAATTAGTTTTTTGTACAAAACCATTAAAGTAAAAAAGCCATTCTAAAAGAACAGCTTTTTCAAAAGTAAATTGGTGTGTTTACTGGATAATGATTCTTTGGGAACTATTATTCATTTGAAGAATATATGTTCCTGATGATAAGTTTTGAGTAGTTAATAATTGATTCACATTTTTTTGTTCCACTAATTGACCATCAGTCAATGAATAAATTTTTACCATTCCATTATAGTCCTTGATTGTAATATCAGTTCCTTGTTTCATAATGGTTGGATAAACAACATACTTTTCTTTTTCATACTGAGTAGTTGAAGTCACCAAACATGAAGTAGAAGTGTACAATCCAAATTCAGCCATTGAAGCATAAAAAGCATTTGATTGTTCGCTTAACATAACAAATTTAACATGGTCACAATTCATTTCTTTATCAAAATCAATCAGTTGCATTGTAGCAATATTTTGTAATTCACCAGCCTTTAACAATGTCCATGATTGTTTATTATCATTTGACCCATAAATCTCATATCCTTTAACACGACCATTTGAACTTCCATCTTGTCTTGATAAATATGAAAAGGTACTAAAGTTTTTACTTTCTTTGGCTTTAAAGATAATTTCATGAGGAAATGCAGGTTGGTTTGGAGACCATTCTGTATGCCAAAAAGTAGTCGCATTATTATCAATTGTATTGCTAGCCAAACGACTTGAACTATGCTCACTATCTACATAATCAATTGATAAATTTTCCGTATTATACACCAATTTTTGATTAGAAATAGTGATATCAGATGAAAGTGTGGCAGTATTTCCACTACTCACCTTTAGTTGATAATCTGTTCCTTGTGCATAATCACTTGAAATAAACCATGAAAATTTTCCTTTTGTAATATCATCATAATTCCAAGATTCAACAGAAGCACCCTTTTTTAACAATTCTACTGTTCCTGTTCCTGTGATATTGGCAGTTTCCCACGTAAAAATAAGTGAGTCACAATTACTATAAGTAGGGGAAACATTTACTAGTGTGATTTTTGGAGAATTGTCATCAATAGCAAAATCCCAAACACCAGAACCCCATGTTCCAAATCGTACAATTTTTTCAGAAGCAATGTATTCAATTGAAGTGGTATTAAACATAGCAGTTTGTCCATTCGCAAACATAGGATACCATTTTTCTTCAGCAACCACAAAAACATAAGGACCAACATCTGTACCAGCAAAAACATATTTTCCATCAGGAGTACCAGTCATACCTCCTACTTGAAAATCATCACCTGTTGGCAAATCACCTGTAATATCTTTCCAAGTATTTCCACCATCTTTTGATAAAATAGCTCCTACATTATTAGCAGAAGGACCAGCAAATAGAACCCATTGGTTATTTGTTGGTAATACCCAACCCCCACCAATATTTTGCTTATTGCTCGTTTTGGTAAAAGGAGTTGAAATAGCATTTCCAAAACTATCTCCTCTATTCGTTGATTTATATACTTTTCCTTCTTGCAAGAAAAACACAATTTCAGGATTTACTGTTGCTTGTGTAAAAGCACATACTTGATGTCCAGTTCCTTTCGAAATAGTAGTACCTGTCAAAGAAGAACCATTAACTTCTGCACGAGCTAAATCTTTGTTTAACATCCAAATACGCTTATTAGGCTCATTGTTATCAATATAAGCTTGTACCCATCCCACATTTGTACTTTGAGTAAAGGTTACACTTGTTTGAGCAGAAGCTGCATTACTTACCGTTCCAATTTTTCTTCTATTTCCAGCACCATCATATAACTCATAAGGCATCCAAACTTGACTACCTTGGCGTTTCCACTTCCAAACCCAATTACCATCAGCAGAACCCAAAGGAGGACCATCTCCACCAATTGTTTGATAAACATTCAACATATCACCAGTAGTTCCTAAGATATAATCTTGTGTTCCTTGATCTTGTGTACTAAATACAATATGATTTTTATCCTTATTTCCCGTAAACATATTGTGACGATAAATCAACGCACAAGGAGTATTAATGGTGTTAATATTAATAAAATGAGCATTGGCATAATCTGTATTTGTATAAGCTCCACCATTATCTGTTGGATGATCTTTCCAAACCTTATAACTAATATACATTCCACCATCTGTACACCCTACACTGAACAAATCACCAGTAGAGTTGTAGAAAAAATGTTGCGCTTGAAAATCAGGATGATAATTAAAACGAATACGATTGGCATAGTCTGTCAAACCTAAATGACCACCATTTTGATAAGAACCCCAACCAGAGTTTGTAGAATTATCTGTGTTTAATCCATCTTTTGAAAAAACAGGTTGAGCATATCCACCCATTACATAATCCGGATTTTCAGGACTTGCTGCCAAAAACTTACCAGCAGACATATTTCCAGAGCGGTCACCATACCAATTTCCTTTTGGATATTTTTGAGTCCAAGAAGTACCACCATTTGTACTTACCCAATAAGCACTGTTTTCTGTCACATATAATTTTCGACTATCACCACCAATAGAAAAGCTTTTGCTTCCATGTGCTCCAGAATAAGAACCTTTTAAGGTAAATGATGTTTTTGCTGTATTTAATTCATAAAACTGTCCTTCTCTTGCAAAATATACTTTTTCTGCATTTGATTGGACATCATATCTTGGAGAATATAAAGTTCCATCACCTCCAGTACCAATTGTTTGTAAATTGGTAAAAGATACTCCACCATCAGTAGAAACATAAACAATTCCACCATCAGTAGCATATATCTTTTCATCTTGACGATTGATAATTGTTGACTTGATAGCTGAAGGCAAACCAGAAGACAATGTCCAATTTTGACCCTCATCATCTGAAAAATAAACAGGACCATTTTCAACACCTGCAATCAAACGAACTTGTCCATTAAATTTGTGGGCAATTAAATTGCTATATCGGTTTGGCCAGTGACCTGTTAAACGAACAAAATCATCTCCTTTTTTACCTGTTTTTGGATTATAAACACTCCCTCTAAAAATATAAGATTTGGCATTAAACTCACCTGAATAATGATTGTGAGTAACCCCATAAATGATATCGGTACCATCCAGCATTTCAGCAAACTTAAAAGCACCAGGCATATTGCGAGGTGCACTATTTGCCCAATTTCCTTTTAAGCTTCCATAAGAAGCAGTTCCTGTAGTACGTGCATTTTTTCGATTGCTAAACTTTGCTAATTCTTGTTGTTGGCGAAGAGCATCCTCTTCTGACCATGGTGCAAACTTAGCCTCCTGTTCTTCTTCACTTTCTTTTTCTTCATGTTCATATTCCACGTTTTCAGGTCTAAAAACATCTTCTTTTACTGAATTAGGCAAAAATAACATTGAAACAACACCAACTGCTGCCAATGATACACCTGCAAAGAGTCCAAGTTTTCTCTTGTTCATGATCATTTCAATTTTACGTTTTGTATTAATTTAATATATAATTGGATAAAAAAAAGTAAACACTAAAATTTTAGTAGTAGTGATACAAAATATTATTTGTAGCTTTAAGCATTTTCTTCTCATAAAAACAAACATTTTTGACCTAAATCAGTTTATTTTGTATGCTTAGTATCAAGCAAAAAACTATTGTATTTTGAAAAAGAAAATCATCTCTCTAATGAAGAAAAAACGTTTTTGGATAATTAGTAGTATCTCTATTTTACTGTTGATTTTGATGGTAGAGTGTAAAGTACACAATACAGAAAAATACTATGCAAAAGCCAAACAAAATTATGCTCCTTTTGATGCTATTATTGTCCCTGGAGTTCCTTTTGAAGGAGAAAAATGGTCTAACATTATGATGTTGCGTATGTATTGGGCTAAAATGTTGTGGGATCAAGGAATGACCAAAAACATTATTTTTTCGGGTGGTGCTGTATATACCAAATATGCTGAATGTAAAGTTATGCGTTTGTATGCATTGGAAATGGGAATTCCTGATGAACATATATTTTTAGACTCTTTGGCAGAACACAGTACAGAAAATGTCTATTACTCTTATTATCTTGCCAAACACCACAATTTACACAAAATAGCAATTGCAACTGACCCTTATCAGACCAAGATGGTTAAGAAGTTTGTCAAAAAAATGAATAAAAAATTAAATGCTGATATTCAATTTTTACCTGCCATAATGGATTCTGTCATTGCTGTTCCCAAAGAAGAATTTACTATTGATGGTGAAAAAGCAATTGGTGAAAATTTTATTAACATTACAGAAACACAAAGCATGTGGTATCGCATTAATGGAACTTTTGGAAACAATGTAGATTGGGATAATCCTCCTGTTTATAAATAATTCAAAAACACAGACAACCTTTTTGATTACAAAATGCTAAATAAGAAAATTAGATTGATCATGAAAAAGGTTCTTTTTTTACTTTTAGCTTTCTGTTGTTTAGTTAATATTGCTCAAAAGAAAAAACATAAATATTCAAAAACGATTAATGGAAAGGAAATTATTGGATATTATCCTGGATGGCAAGTTTATGATCGTAACAAGATTGCTAGACCTAGTGAATTAAACTATCGAAAATTCACCACTATTATTTATGCGTTTTTTCGTCCTGATTTTCAAGGAAATATCAAAGGTTCTGATGCTTTTATTGATGACTTAGTATTAAAAGGGGAACGTGATTGGCGTGTTCATGAAGACAAGGCTTATATTCCTGCTACAGGCTTGGTCGAATTAGCTCATTACAAAAAGGTAAAAGTATTTATTTCTGTTGGTGGATGGACTTTTTCAAGACATTTTAGTCAAATTGCAGCAGACTCTACCAAAAGAAAACGTTTTGCTGAATCATGTGTAAAACTGGTCAAAGAATATGATATTGATGGAATTGATATTGATTGGGAATTTCCTGGTACTAATATGAACGGTAATATCACTGACATAGAAAGTTTTCCTCTTTTACTTAAAGAAGTAAGAACTGCTTTGGATGAATATGAAGCCACATTGAAACGTAGAAAAAAGAAACATATTCATTTGGTCATTGCTACTTCAGCCTCCAAAATGCACACCAAAAATCTTAAGTGGAAAAATATCTTACCTTATATTGATCATATCAATCTCATGACTTATGATTTTACAGGGTCTTGGACTCTTTCCAATGGAGCAAAGTCGCCTATTTATGGAAATACAGAATCATGTATTGATTCTGCTGTTCAGCATTATAAAAATGAGTTATTAATTCCTGATTCTATGCTTACTATTGGAACTTCTTTCAATGGAAATGCAATGAAATGTAACAAAGGAAAAGTTGCCTTAGGAGAACAAAATTCAGGAAGTTATAACACTAAACTTTTCAAAGATGATCGAGGGCAACCTACTTATTACAGTATTATGCTTCAACACCATTTATTTACAGAAAAATGGGATTATTTGGCTCATCAGCCTTATTTATTAAGTGATTCACTGCAAACTTTTGTCACATATGACAATGAAAAAGCTGTTCGTGAAAAAGTCAAATATGTCAAACAAGAAAATCTACATGGTATATTCATTTGGGACATTACTGGAGACATCATTGAAACTCGTAAAGGTTCTGGGTTTATCAAAAAAACACCATTAATTGATGCTGTTTTCAAAGAAATGAAAGAATAAAGACATATTGACCAAAACCATGTGTTTTTTATACTGGTTTTGTAGGTTTTAGGACTTGATTTATATATAATCCCTTAGATAAAAGAAAAAACCAGTCAATAATTGACTGGTTTTAACTACTCATAGTATAAACTATATTAGTTTTTAACTACTTTTTTCATGAAAACATGTTGATTGTTTACAGTTCCCTTAATAATATATAATCCAGTTTGATTAGGAAGTATAAAAGTAGCAGAATTGTTATTTTCAAAGAACATAATATCATTTACTATTCTTCCAGTTTCATCTAGAATCTCTATTGACAAGTTATTGAAATTGTCTTGGAATTGAATTGAGTGTATAACAAATCGGATGTAAAATTAAAAGAGAAAGAAAATCTATCATCTAAAAACGTGAATCAATGAAGTTATTAGTTATAAAAACAGAAATTACTGATAAGTTAAAATAAGACAACATCCAATTTGTTATACACTCAATTGAATTGATAGTTGTCCATCACTAGGATTTGGATAAACAGATATCATATTTTCATCATTAAAACCATTTTCCATTGCTGTGATGATTAATGAATCATCAACTAATTTCTGTAACTCACCAGCAGTATTAGGCTTTGTGTATTGTCCTAAAATAATGACACACAAAATATTGAGCGAAAGTTATATTTAGAATTTAAGGTTTTTATTTTATATCTACTTTGATTAGGAACATAAAACACATTTTAGCCAAATACTGTTTTAGATTAAAGTAAATTAATTTTGGTAATATGTTATGTGAGTTTCGGGGGATACATTTAATTCTCCATAATGTGAGAGGTTTTCAAAGTTGTAACGACCTCTTACATTATGGAGAATTAAATGTCGAAAATAGATGAACTAAAAAATCACATTGCCATTTGTTTATATTAAGCATTTTTTCTAATATGTCACTACTGAGTGTTTTGATGCTCATAAAGGAAATGGTTGTTTTGGATGTAGGAAACTCAAAATTAACTCTTTCCTTTTTTATGTCAACATAATACTAATTTTAACCAGCTAAACTACATGGAGTATTGATTTTGAGATGAACAAAAAAATGTGATTGTTCAATAAAATACTATTTGCTGAATCGCCAAATTCTTCTAATGCTGTAAGTATAAAAAAGACTACATGTATACTTTTCTTCAATAGCTTTCAACAATTCTTTTTTGGGAACTTCTATTCTCACTTTAGTTCCTTTTTTTATAAATCCACGATTTCTAAGATATTTATCAATATCTTTTTTGAATGCAAAATTACCACATTCAAATTTTGTAATACTTTTTTCTATATTAATACTATCACAATATTCTACAATAGATTGATAGTCAAAAGAGTCATCATCCACAAAACGAGCAGAATCTAATGTAATGTATAATTGCCAAGAGTAAAAAGAAATATCACCAGCCGATTTATCTATTTTTTTTACCCACCCTTCTATGAACACTGACTCATATTTTTCGTCTTGTGCATTGACCATATTACTCAATATAAAGAGAATACTTATACAAAGTAATTTTTTCATATTAGACTTTATCAACCAGTACATATAATACACAACCTTTAAACATTAGTTGCTTTTTATTTTTTTTAACTTAAACGATTCTGGTTCTTTAAAAATTTCAGTCATTTCCATAAAAGCATAATTCATGTGTAATGTCGAATCATTTTCAACAATACACATGATCATTTCCTGTTCTTTTTCTTCATTTTTAATAACTATTGTAGTTAATTGAATTGTCATTACATAAGAAATATCATTAATTTGAAGTAAAACCCCAAATTTCTGAAGGTTGTCCTTCCCTTCTCCATTCTCCAACAAGTGTATTTTTCATTTTCACTTCTACTTCGTTCAATGCTTGACTTGACACAACAGTAAATTCTTCTATTTTTTCATCCAATTCCATTGCAAATTGA
>JACLAC010001795.1_pt1 | contig 10552 bp, 1 predicted proteins | sample 8027881 | NCBI WGS metagenome assembly JACLAC01 (sample SAMN15725517, study PRJNA655200) | protist metagenome | isolation source: fluorescence activated cell sorting (FACS) single amplified genomes of... | place: Spain: Blaines Bay Microbial Observatory, Mediterranean Sea | collected 2016-01-19 | reverse complement strand
ACAAAATGATGATGGTGGTGGCAAAAGTGATTCCGATGGAGATGATGATGACGACGACGACGATGATGATGATATCATGGCACTAGCTGGATGGGCATCGAATAAAGCGAATAGCAAGAAAGGTACGTCGAAAAAGAATTCGTCGAAAGCGAAGAAAAGTAATGTTCCAAATTCGCCAGATCGTAAAAACTTTCATCTTGAGTTAGACAATGAAACGGATTACTTAGTCAATGCTTTATATGATCGGCAAACGTATGAAGGTCCTGGAGGTTTATATTTGAAACATTTTGAAATTTCACAAACAACAAAAATCTTAGTTGATGTTGATGATGAAGACGAGGATCAAGAAAAGGGTCTTGAAATATTGTTAGGTGGTGTGAACGGTGGTAGATTAAAGCTATTATCAAACAAAAAAATGTCTTCACATGCATTTCAATATTGTAATTTAACATTGGAAAAATTGGGCGCAACAGTCAGGCTTCAGCCTGCTGGTGAAAAGATAGAATTATTTAATGTGAACAATCGCCGGGTTGTTGATGCGAACCGTGTTAATTTATGGCATTCTTTTAATGCTTCGTTTGATCCAAATGAAGTAGCATCTTCGACAGATGTTCAACAACACGCGCACAAACGAAATAATGCAACGTCATTTAGCGGTAGAAACACATTTAATACAAACAGTGGGAATAATGCACACGATAATCGTTCATCCTATAGTAATAGATCGAAGTATCATAATAATAAATACAATAGTAACAGCAGGCCATCTAATCGCAATAATAGTTTCAATAGTCATAATAGATATGACGACAGGAATCCAAAAAATAGATATGATGAACGGCAAACGAGTACAAGATCTTCCGGTGGTAATAATAATAAGTATGAGAGCGGTAACGACCAACGAAAGAATCGCAGTCCGCACAGCAGCAAACAATCTTCTCCATATTCATCCCCAACCTCTTCGGTACAATCTGCACCTAATTCACCTCCACAGCAAAACTTAAAGCAGCTTGCAGGCAATACGAACGAAAGAGGAAGCAGTATTAAATACGCAGAGTCTCGAAAAAAAGAGCGCCAAACGCGGAAGCTGAAAATAACCAAGCGAACTGTTCGTGAACCACTAACATTAGATGAAGATTCCAAAGAAGAGGATAATGTTACATCCCCAATAGCGTCTTCTTCTGTGTTTTTGCCTGAGTCATCAGGCATTAGAAGCAAGAAGGATGTAACGTCAATTAACAATTCTGATAGAAAAGTCTCAAGACAACAACACGTGGAAACAAAACCGAAACAACGACAAGCACAATATCACAATAATAGCATCAGGAAACGACAGCAGCCGTCGCAAGAACAACAATTTCAAACACTTCAAGCTATCGAAAGTAATATGCTTAGTAATAGTGGAGATCCAGGTGTTGAAGAAATACAGCATCCACAGCAACAACAGAGCATGCAATCAAATAACATGCAACAAATGCAATTGGAGCAACAGCAACAGCATCAACAATATTTTAGTGGACGGTTAAGGCAAGAACAACAGCAGCAGCAAGAACAACAGCATCAAGAACCACATCAGCATAGACGTGGTAATAATGATTTTGATCAGAGTAGACGCATAATGTTACAACAGCAAAATCGTAACAATGCGAATAACGATGTGCCATCGCAAATGATGCATATGGCTTCACAAGTTTCTCAACAGCAAATGGACTATATGGATCGTAATCATTCATCAATTAATAAGCAACAACAGCAGCACCAACGGCAACAAGAAGCTTCCTCTCAGCACCACCACCATAGAAATTATAATGGCCACAACATTCCACCATCTATGCAACGGCAACAAGTACGTCGTAGCAATAATGCAAGCTTGTCTTCACAAGGAAATGGTAATTGGAATAATATTTCATCTACTCAAATGCCAATGCAGCAGCGACAAATGATGCAACAAAACATGCAAAGAATGCCAATTCAACAGCAACAACAATTTTACCCTGGTAATATAAATAGTAGAATAAATAATTCAAATATGCAACGAAGTGTATCCGAGCCATTGCAGCGACCGCAAACGTCACAACAGCAGCAAATGGAAAATGTTATGAATTCAAACGGTAATAATAATTGGAGAAATTTAAGTGATAACGGAGGAGGTAATAATATTCCGAGAAATCTGCAACACCGAACTATGGTAAATACGAATAGTACACAAAATATAATGTGGCAACAGCAACAACATCAACAACCACATCTTAACGCACGTGGTAATTTAAATGCAAAAAATCGTCCACCGCCTGGATATGGAAACGTATCGGTTTCCACACCTATGCAAATGCATCAGAGGCAGCAAATACCTTTAACACAAACGCCAATTGGTGGCAGTGGTTTTAATGGCAATAACATGGTAATTCCCATGGCTAGTTCAAATATTGGCGATAATATGATGAATAATAGTAGCAATAACAATTATGGTGGTATCTCGAGTAATGACAATCGTATTATGCAACAGCAGGAGCAGCAATTACCGTTGGGTGGAGTTGGAAATACTATGTCGACTTCTTTGTGGGGTGATAATAATCCAGGAAGCAACGCCAACGGATCAAACGGCACAACCAATTCGAGTTGGTCATTAACAGGTGGATCAAATGTTTGGTAAATTTATTTGGAAAGAGAGATACGAACGTGGTCGCGCATGTTATAGTAAATCCTTTTCTTAGATTGAGTATTGAGCATAGTATTTGTCAGAGATTATAAAATTATTATATCATAACTTAGATTTTAAACATTCATTTATATAAAATAAAATTAATTTTACGCACATCATATTACGAACACGTAATGATGTACGCTTCGTATCATACACGAATATTCACGATTCGTACACATCATGATATGTGTGTTAACGTTTTTTACGCTTCAACGTCGTCTTGTTTTTGCTCCGTCATTTCTACTTTTTTCACATTGTCACTTGAACTTTTAACTTTTTTATCGCTTATCATATCTTGTGGATTTTCATTTCCATGTAAATGAGATAATTTTAAAAATACCTCTTCCAACGTTGTTTCTGTAAATCCCCAATCCGTTACGCCAACACTATCTTTTTGAGTAACAATTTTTTCGAATGCATCACTTACAATGACATCTTTACGAGAAATTTCATATTTAAATGTACCACTAATTGGTTCTTCCAATAAGGTTGCGCTAGGAAACATTCCTGTCATCCAGCTGTGAATTTCATCACGATTTGAAAGATTTTTAATTTTTGTTGAAACAACACATGTATAACCTTTTCCAAATCTTCGTTTTAAATCATAGGCAGGTCCTAAGCACAACAATCTACCGCCTGACATAATTCCAAGATGGTCACACAATACATCAGCCTCTTCCATACTATGAGTAGTCAAGATAACAGATTTATCTCTTTTCGCTTTACTAATGACATCCCATAATTGCCGTCTTGATGCTGGGTCAAGCCCCGTTGATGGTTCATCCATATAAACAACTGAAGGATTTCCTACAATTGAATTTGCAACCGATAGACGCCGTTGCATCCCCCCGCTAAATCCAGCAGCACCACGATTTTTCAAATTAGGCATTGCGAGATTGACTGCTTCCAAATTGCGTTTTACTTCATTTTTCAAAGCTGCACCTTTCTGTCCTTTTAAACGACCGAAAAAGTATTGATGACTCTCCGCCGTCAACTCTCCCCATATTATATTATGCTGCGGACAAATACCCATCTCAGAATATATATTTTCCATATTGTTCTGAATATTGTATTGACCAACTAGTCCCGTACCAGAGGTAGGTGGAAACAGCCCTGTCATCATATTGATAACGGTCGTCTTACCTGCACCATTATGACCCAACAACCCAAAGCATTCACGTCGCTTTACTCCAAATGAGACAGAACGAACTGCCGTTATTGCTGGCGCATTTCCAATTGGAGCAAATTTTTTATGTAAGTTAACAACTCGAAGTGCGTCAGAAGTATCTTCGCCATTTCTCATGGTACCAATGATTCTTTGATGTTCTGCTTCAACATCTGGTGGTAACTCGAGACCACTTTCGATTTCACTGGCTGGTAGCTTTTCAAGTTTATCAATATTTAAAGCATCTTTCTTTTTCTCTTGTTCATTGCCAAACACCTCTTCCATCCAAAATTGTTTAGTAAATATGAATAATGGATGGCGAGTAGTACCAAATCCCACGGCTAAAACTTGCTCCAAGTACCATCGCAAAAACATCCATACAAACCAATGCCCAATTAAATAGTTCAATCCAATTCCTATCGTACCATTATTAATCTGAGTCATAGTCTCCATCGATATTTTAGTATTGGTTGCAGCAGCTAAAGTAAGTGTATTTGATAATCGAATCATGACAAATGGCGGCACCATCATCATAAGCGTATACGAAGATTCTGTGGCATCTGGGTTCCCTACAATGGAATAAATGACAGTCGATCCAATGTAAATACAAATCAAGATAAACATAAATGTCATAGTTTGAGCCATTCGAGTTGTTTTAAAGCATGTTGCCAAAGTCATGAAAAATGCTACTAAAACGTTTCCCCATACGAAGAAAAAAGTTAACATCACTCCATAATCGTGCAAACGGAATAAATTTGTTTTCGCAATATATCCAAAAAGAGAAATTATGAAGCAAAGTAACATAAATTGCCCAAGGAAATAAAAGTAATTCACCCAGAAGTAAACCGACATCTTTAAACCTTGCATTTTCATTATGATTTTTAACTTTTGCTCTTTTTCATACGCTAATAAAACTGTCATAGAATATCCGTAAACAATCATGAAAAATGGCATAAATGATTCCATGAAAAAATCTACGATACTCAATCTCAAGAAACTGAAAAGCAACGCTGGACAATCCAACGGAGTCTTACCACTTTCTCTATCATCTAGCCATTCATCGCGATTACATTTGAATTTCACTGGGAATCTTTGTGTCATCATAGAAGATTGTATGTCTTTTTGTTTTCTTAAAATTGCATTATTGACCCATTGAGTTAAAGCCATCCAATTTTGGGTATCAACTCTTTCTGTTGCAGTTGTATTGTGATAAAGTGTATAAGAATATTGGCCTTTGGCATCATCGTATTTCTTCCAGTCAATTGCAGCATAATCCGCATCATAATAATGCCAGCGGTACCCAAGTGTCTTTTGTTTTTTAACCAATTCATCATATTCAGGGCCTACTTCTTTTCCATTCCAACGTTTATACAAAGCATCATCTAGTGCTTCCGTGTTAGCAGCATTTTCAAACGATAGACCTCGAGCAACATCGAGGTTTAACATTAATGAACAGAAATTGTCAATTGCAAAGTCAGTTGGAGAAGTCGTATCTTTTGAAAATATTTTTGTTATGTTTGATTTTAAATGCTTATCACCAAACAAAGAAAATTGATTATATGGAATGGATCTACAAAATGCTACTGGACCACCTGGTGCTCCCGCTTTAAAACCATCCAAACCTGCTTTGTTCAATTGATCTTTAATTGCGCCTAAGAACTGGCTAACACCTTCATCTAAAATTGGCTCCTCAGAAAACATTTGACCATACGAAGAACCTGGAGGATTTGTTGCTCTCATACTTTCATAGACACCAGTTGCTTTTATGGTTCCCTTCGCTGTTGCTATTTTGCTTGCTATATTTTTTCCGTTGTTATCAAGTATCGTTGCAATGTCTACCATAAATTTTTTGTCACATGCAATTTTATTATCTTTAATTTTCAAATATATATCATAATATTCTTGTTCCTCTTTTGTCAATTCTAGCATTCTCCTACCTTTGCTATCACCATAGCGCTCATGTTTTTGTAATCGACGTCGTGTTCCTTCTTCTGGCAAACATGACGATAATGGGTTCGATTGCTGAGCTAAACTTGCTTCATCATCCGCTTCAGCTTTTGCTTTTACTTTATTTACTTCACGGCATTCTTTCTGGCATTTGTTATCACCTCGTCGCTCGGAGCAATACGAGTTACTTGCCCCACGTCCTTGAGCTTGGCATCGTAAAGCAGCATTGTATTCTTGTACACATTTGCTGGAAGCAATTAAAGTTCGAAATTTTTGGTACACTGCTTTGACTTCTGGATCCTCAGTGATTGTTCGCGTTGGTCCAGTACCAGCTGAAGTTGATAAGATATTATCAAATCTTGGTTTCTCAATTCCGTCAAAACAAGTGCGGTCTCCAGATTCGTCAGTACCACAATTTGGATTAATGCCAATACCACCAAAGCCGTAATAATCAACTTCACCAACTGTTAATGGAACAGATTGTTTAAATTCATATTGTCCCATTAAACGTTTTTCAACGCACGTCAAATTGTAACCTTTTTCTTTGCAATCTTTGTATTTCACACCGGTACCACAAAGAGTTTCTTCTCGAATTAATGAAACTAAAAGTACTTCAATTAGAAAAGCAACTAAGCAGATGAAAATAGGGAAACAAATATTAGCCAACAATTGGCATTTGTGTTTTCTTTGCCATTGTAATGTTTTAATGCATAAAGCTTTGGCTTGAAACGAGACGGGAACCCTTGTGCCACGTATCCTTTCTTTCACATCAACCTCCAATTTATTAGCGTCAGTCACTGCTTCATTTTTTCCTTCCTCTTGTGGAATTTCAACTTGGAAATTGATCACACCCGCTTTAATATGCTCATCAGTGATCGTCAAATTATGAGTACGGCCCCATTGATCTGGAGTAGCAATAACAGCGCCTGCAGTTACTTCTAAGCCAGCAATTGAACATTGTTGTGTAATATATTGCTTAGTTACACCTGGAATAAAATGATCACGTTTTGAAAGTTCCAAGAAGACCTCTTCAAGAGTTGAAAGCCCAACTGAAAAATCACCAATACCAAATTCTTCCTTGCGTTCTTCCAATGCCTTGAAAAAAGGTGTCATTGTCAATTCATTTTCCACTTTTGGAAGTGATAAGAAAAGAACAGGGCCTTGCTTTTCTCCACGAGGCACACGACTTTCAACTGTGCAACTAACTTTTAAGCCAAGATTACTGTCTTCAAAATTTTTTAAAAATTCTGTTGCTTCTTTCTCTTTCAGCGGATTGTCAATGAAAACCGTCATTTTGTAACCAGAGCCAAAACGTTTTTTCAATCTCGTCGATGAACCGAATGCTTGTATTTTCCCATGGCTCATAACACCAATATTGTCACCAAGAACATCAGCTTCTTCCATACTGTGAGTTGTTAGAACAATAACTCGACCTTTCTTTGCTCTTTGAATCATATCCCATACTTCACGGCGTGTGACAGGGTCCATTCCAGTCGTTGGTTCATCTAGGTAAACAACTTTGGGGTTACCGATCAATGAGATAGCAATTGATAAACGCCTTTGCATACCACCACTATATGCACGAGCAGGCGTATTGCGAACTTTTGGATCATCTAATAACACATCTTTGAGCCTTTGCTGTGTCTCCTTTGCAACTTCCTCCTCGCTCATTCCACGCAAACGACAAAAAAGTTCTAAATGCTCCGCTCCAGTTAAACCTGGCCATAAAATATCGTGTTGTGGACAAACTCCCATAATTTGGTTAATTGATCTCATTTGTGTCTTGGCATTGTAACCAACGACTAACCCGGTTCCTTTGGTAATTTCTAAATTACCAACTAACATATTAATCGTAGTCGTTTTTCCTGCTCCATTGTGACCAAGAAGTACAAATGCGGAATCTTGTTCTACTCCATACGTAATTTCATCAACCGCTTTGAATCCCTGACCACTATTACACATACCAGAAAAGAAGGTTTTCGAAAATCCTTCTAATATAATAGCAGGTGCAGAACCCTCTTCCCAATCTCGGTTCATTATGCGATTTGCCTCTTTCGTTACATCTTCATCTTCGCCCTCTTTTGGTGTATAAGTCACGTCAGTTAGTTTTGGGATAACTGCACGTTGTCCACACCAATAGCGTGGATTCAAGAAGAATACAAGTGATTTTCTGCGGCCATATGCGTTTGGCAAGACATTGTCGAAATACCATGCGAGTAATAAATGATATACTATCATGATTAGTTGATATGTGAAGAAATTTTCAAAGCTCCATTCATTTGCATCTTCAGATGGTGGCAAAACATTTTCGAATCGATCAATCCACTCCATTCCAGCATTACTTTGCCCCGATGAGGCATCAATAAGCTTGTCTAATCCACCGAAGAAAAGTGCAGCTGGTCCAAATGCAGGGACGATTAAAAGGGTATCACGAATAATTTTCACGGGATCCGTTGCACCACTTGAAAATGAAATGGTAAACAAGATTGGTCCAAATAAATAGCAAACGCAAAAGTAAAGCAATCCAAATGATGTTGCCGTTTCGACTTTCGATGACAAAGATGCCAGGCAAAATCCAACTGCAGTAAATGAACATGCACTTAGCCAAAAATGCAAGAACGTTAAACCACCTGATGTTTCATGAAATAATTCAAGATTAAACATAAGGCCAAATAACATTAAATTCCCAACTACTACAAGATTTACCAGGCAATCAAATAGATACCATGTTATCCAATACAACGAATCGTACATTCCAACTTTTTCCATTGCATATCTTAACTTATGTTGTTTCTCTTCGACGATTAAATACATTTGAACTACAAAATTAAATGCAGCTGCTATAAATAACAATGTCGCACCGCTATCACGAACAGCATCGTATCCAACTAATATCGCCGGATGAGGAAAATTTTTATACTCTGTTTTTACATATGCTTCTGACATATTGTAATATCTTAAAAGCGCCGTTTGTACTAACATTTGCATTGGAGCACGATACTCAATTTCCATTGGTTCTGGATCACTACCAAAAGCAGAGAAAAAATTTGGTTCCCCAGTTTGATTCATTTGTATGGTATATTCAAACGTTTTCGTTGGTATCCCATCCCCAGGTGCAAACATAGGAGTAGAAAATAAATCATCGCCAGATGGTAAGTGCAATACCAATCTAGTCTTATTTTCATTTGCCAACAGCCATTGGTTTACATTGCCAGTAATTCCTCGCACTTTCCCTTCAGGAATGCCACTTGCTTCTCGCATTGATTTAACAAATTTATCTGTAGCTGCGGTCTTCGGTGCATATGCAAAATCATAACATTCTTTTCCCTCATATGGAGTACAAGTAGGAACTGTTGATGGTTCAATTGGTTTAGGATGCTCTACAAATTGGATCTCTTGCACGCCACTTTGATTGATTTTGATAGCTTCGGATATGATGAATAGCACAATTAGGAACAACGGACCAACAAATAGTTGTGCAAGTGTTGCACCTACATTTCGTTTTTGTGCTAAGAAATTTTTTCGCATTAACGCACCAAATTGTGCCACAATTTTCTTCCCTGTTGATGCTTCTGCATTGGTCGCAGTAGTTACTGTTGGTAACACAGCTTTAGAATCTTTCACTTCCGCCATGTTTTTCTTTCTTTCTTTCTTTCTTTCTTATTTTTATTTAAATATATAAACTATCTAAATATATAAAACAAAAGTTATAATATTGTTTCAACATGTATGCAAATGCTGGTGTATATCTATTATTTGTCGTAATAAATTAAATCTCTCACATGTTGTTTGTTGTTTTTAAGTTTGGTTGTTGAGATGTGTTTTCACGTTTTCAATGCTGTGTACGTGCTAATTATTTGGTGCATAATTATTCTGAATATCTGATTGTGGAGATTTTTTCCCGTTTTTGTATCGACTTCGAACAAATACATGATAATGCTGTGTACCTACTAATTATTATTATGAAATTGCCACGTAAGCGTTCGCACGTTCGTAATCGGCCTCTATTCAATCGAACAAGAATTTTAATCGTCAAAAAAAACTCAGAAGAATCAATCTAAATTCGGAATTAGAATACTTTCCTGATTTTAATTTAGATTCATATTGAAGATTCCCTATAAGAATTCTGCACAATTAGTACTATAATAAGTATTTTAATACGTACATAGTGGATAGGCCAGGGAATCAAAATGAAATTTGGTCCGGATTACATGTTGATGAAATAAATCAATTTATATACATGTCATGTACATCTCCAACACCAGGAATCTGGAAATTTCGATTCAATGATAAAGATGGTAGTGGATTTACAACAAGCTGTGATTGAATATTATGAAATATGGGGCATTTTGTCAGGTAAAAAGTGTGGAAATTATACATCATATCACCCAGTTGTCAATCAATACCAGAAATTTAAATGGCACAGTATTTGTTAAAAAGATTGACAATACGATTAGTAAATTAAAAAATATATTATGCGTAAATTGTAATCTAACTAGGTACTCTTCTGAGCGTCGTGTGTTCCGACTATATAATCTACCACCGGTATATAGGTCCTAGACTTTTCATAGACGACTAACCCTAACGTAAATTGCATCTATTAAATACTATATTTGATAGGTAAAGTGTGTATGGAACCTGTACTTTTTTGATACGAAGACACGAATCGCTTCTCATTTTTACCACAGTCCAATGTAAATGTTAATGTGCCAAAACCACCACCAGGAATCTCTGAA
>JACLAC010013043.1_pt1 | contig 10553 bp, 3 predicted proteins | sample 8027881 | NCBI WGS metagenome assembly JACLAC01 (sample SAMN15725517, study PRJNA655200) | protist metagenome | isolation source: fluorescence activated cell sorting (FACS) single amplified genomes of... | place: Spain: Blaines Bay Microbial Observatory, Mediterranean Sea | collected 2016-01-19 | reverse complement strand
GAATCAAATTTCTGACCCCGAGACAAGAGTGATTGATTATCATTCAGAATTTGAAAACTCTGATGGAGAAGCTGCGTTTGGTGTTGTGGGTGTATATTCGGGTAGCTTTAGTCAAAGTTATGGGAGATTATTTTACAATCTTTTAAATTTTGAACAAACTTCAAACACCCTCCAAGCCTCATCAGTAGAATTCAAAGATTCATGGAGTTATGACGAATTATCTTCAACAGCCGAATCTCCATACTTAACAGGTGAAAAAGGAATTTGGCGAGTATATAAAAATCATTATTATAAAGATGAAAGGCTATCATCAAATAACAAGCTCCAACATAATTCTGGAGAGCAAGATTTAGCAGGAGATGGAGTGTTTAGGGGAGAGCAAGCAACTGACGGTTCGTGGGATAAAAACTTCTATTTTTTCAATTGGGAAGAACCTGCTTACAATAAAAACTGGATTGCAAACGAACAAATCACCAAATACAATCGAGACGGTTTTGCCGTTGAATCCAAAGATATTTTAGGAAACTACTCTTTCGCCAAATACGGTTACGGAGGAAACCTTGTAACCACGGTTGGAGCCAACGCACAGGAAAACGAAGTTTTCTTTGAGGATTTTGAAAACATTAATTCTTCAAACCCAAACTATCCGAATTTTTCAATTTCTGAAATCGGACACACAGGAAAAAAAGCAGGCGCACTAGGTAATCCTGGTGGTGAAATGAACCTCAATAATTTTACTCCAAATCCAGGAGAACGTTTTATTCTATCAGCCTGGGTTGCAGAATTTAAGCCAGCTCCGAAAGCTCCTTTAACAAATCATTCCGCAAACTATTCTTTTGATGGAATAAAAATAAAAAGCAACAATACGAATTGGCAAGAAAACAACGCAGATATAGAAGCAAAAGTAGTTGGAGGAAAAATAGAAGGTTGGCAAAAAGTAGAAGTTGCCTTCCACGTACCTTCCAACTATAATGGAAAGGATTTAATAACATTAAGCTTTCCTTCAGGATTTTATTATTACGACGATATCAAAATATGTCCATTTGATGCAGCCACCAAAAGTTATGTGTACAACCCACAAAACTTCCGTTTAGTAGCCGAACTGGACAATAACAATTATGCCACCTACTATTATTATGACAGCCAAGGATCGCTGCACTTAACCAAAGTGGAAACTTCGGAAGGAATTATGACAGTAAGTGAATCAAGAGGTCATGTAAAGGAAGGTAGTAATTAACACAACAATTTTAAGAGGTAAAAACCCAAAAAGCTTAAAAACATGGAGGTTAGTGTGAAAAATAAAATTGCAACAAAAAGTAGAAATAAAATCTATCGACAACCTAAATGGATTTTATTCATAATGCTATTTGCACTATCAATTACCGGGATTTCGCAAACAGCAACAGAAATGTATATAAAGGATGCGAAATCAATTGCAAGTAGAATGAAAAGTTCAAAATCTTTTCATGCTAAAACTAAAGTCACAGTTGAATCTAATGGCACACTTATTAATAGAACAAGTGAAATAAAAAAAATAAACAACAAAACCTGGACAAAAACAGAAGGGATTGAAAACATAATTACACCGCAATATTTCATCTCCGTTTTACATGACCAAAAACTGATCAACTATTCAAAGGGTTTGGGTGAAAAAAACATGAAAAGCATGAATTCACAAGACGTCATACCAGTCTTAGATTCTTTAGTTTCAAAATTTGACTCCATTACCTATAAACCATTACCCAATGGAGAAAAACAGTACACACTTTATACAGCAAACCAAATGTTTGAAAAAACTGTGATAACGCTCACTTCAACATTAAAATACAAGGCAATGGAGTACCACTACAATCAAACCTTATATAAGGGGCAATCAGCAGTTCAAATAAAATTTATCCTGTGGAAGGAAAATGCAACCATTGATGAATCCATATTCAATTTAGACAATTACATTATTAAAAAAGGAAAAGAATTTATACCAATAAAAAAATATCAAACATATAAAGTAATTGCCAATACAGAATCTTTAAAATAAAAATTAAAGAGTGACATTGAGTATTGAAGTGAATAAAGCATTAAAAATGAAAAATATAAAACAGCACATAAATTCAAACTATTTTATAGCCATACAAACCATTTTCAAATCAAGGCTAGTTTCACTTGGTATGAAATTGATTCTTTGTCTTTTAATATTCTCTTCCGAGGTTAAAGCCCAAGATTTTCAAAAAATATTCGACTGCGAAGAAATATACCAGTCGGCACCTTATTTGGAATATACCATAATGGACCTAGGAACACAAGAAGAAACAAACAGCACAGAATATGATGTAAAAAGAACTACCTATGTAGGTTTGCGTTATACCCGTGACCATAAAACCGATGTTCAACTTGAAAGCTCTGACGATTCATGGTCATACGAAATAGTATATGCCATCTCCGGAGACAACGACATAAGCAAAGAGTATACGTTGAAAATATCAAACGATTTTTCAAATCCTAGTGTATATGAAGCTCGCAACAATCACGAGCACAACCTAACCCGTGAAAACATATTAATAAAAAATGTGTATTTCACAGAAAACGAGGTAAAATCAACAATCAGTGCAGCTGGATTTTTAGCCTCTGGAAAGTCCAAAGACATCGAATTGTATATCGGTATAAATAGAGAAAGACATTGGCGACTCAACCCAAGTGTAACACCCGTAATCAATCTTTCCAACAACACAATCAATAACACATTGAACATTACATGGAGTGAAATTAAAGGTGCTCAAGAGTACGATTTAGAGTGGACCTATATTGATGCCAATGAGTCCGAATATGGAATCATAACAGGCTCAAATAAGCCCGATGCAATATTCAAATACCAAGAGCCAACAAGAGTACGTGTGCAAAACAATCAATACAACCTTAACCTCAATTATGGTGAAGGAATGTTGTTTTTTCGAGTTCGCTCTGTTGGAAGATATATCGTTCAAGAAGGAGGTAAGGCTGATTTTTCAAGCATAAAAACAGGCGAATGGAGTAGCGACATATCCTCACACACCATCAATGCCGCTTTTGAATCGGATAAAAACTGGACGTATGCAGCAACATTTGCAGAGAACGGAAAATACAAGAGCGTAATTAATTACTTTGATGAAGGATTAAAGTCACGTCAAACGCTAACAAATTTCAGCAGTAAAAACATTACTGTAGCCGCGGAAACCAAATACAATTTCGAAGGCGTTCAAGCAGTAAGTGTATTGCCAGCACCCTTAGAAGGAAGAACATTAAGGTACCAAAGCAACCTTAACCAAGTAGGTAATAATCCTTTTAGTGCACAACATTTTGATCAAGGCGTTGCCAACCGTGTATTGCTATCCAATACAAGTGAAGGAGCAGCAAAATACTTTAGCGAAAACAACAGCTTCACCAGTGATCCATACCGAGACCGACTACCCGATTTAGAAGGATACGTTTACTCCCAAGTTAAATATGAATCAGACGGAACAGGTAGAATAAAATCCCAAGGCGGAATCGGAAAAGACTTTGCAATTGGTAGTGACCATGAAACCAAATATTATTACGGAACACCCAATCAAACAGAACTAAATAGATTATTTGGAAAAAATATAGGAGAATCTAGCCATTATAAGAAGAATGTTGTAATGGATCCAAATCAACAAATTTCCATAGCTTATATAGATCAAGAAGGGCGCACAATAGCCACCGCTTTGGCAGGGGAAGGTCCAAATAACCTGGAGGCTTTGAGTAGTAATACGCATGAAGATTTAACCGTTAATATTTCTAAAAACAATGTTCTCGATAAAGAGAACCTAACTAGTATTACAAACCACACCATTACAAATGTATTACCAGATGCCATATATAATTTTGAGTATGATTTTACAGGTATCATATATAAAAATGTAAATAAAGAAGAAATATGGATAAACACAGGGAACGATAATAAGATTTTATTTAGTCGTAATGTTCGTAACTGTGAAAGTTGTAAGTATCAACTAACCATTTTTATTGAAGATGAAAATGGAGTAAAACAATCTTTAAATGCTAATGATGATAAAATAATAAACAAAGAAATTTCAGGAAGTGGTGGAGTTGACTTTTGTGACACAGGTAGTGAGAGCGATTACGACGTGTGGACTGCTGCAAATACCGAAACATTTAGTGTTACACTTAAAGAAATCGGAACCTATACCGTTTTCAAAGAACTTCGGGTAATAACCGAGGAAGATGTAGATGGTTTTGTTGAAGGATCTGAAATTCATCAACAAATTTACGGCGAACTCCTTGAAAAATACACTCGAAATATTAATTGCAGCGAATGTGCTAACCTATGTGAAGATCACGCCTTAGCAGATGCTTACTCGGTATATTTTACTGAGCAAAATGGAAACTTAAATCAGTTCACTAAATTCTCCTGTTATTCTGCAGATTTCTTTGTTTCAGTGATTGATACAATTAAGAGCCCAGAGTTATCTCTTATTGGAAATTATCCATTAGAGGATAGTGAATGGTTAGAATTAAACGCTGAATATGAAAGCGCCCTCTCTTTATGTGATAACATCAGTGACATTATTCAAGAAACCTTGGAAGAAGGCAATAAAAATTCTTGTGAGTCAAAATTAACTTCAATGAAGCAAGATATACATCCCAATAAAGATTATTATCAAGACTCTGAATTTTGGAACAAAGTTGCAAGTTTAGGTTTAGTAGGGAATTTAAAAGATGAAGATGGTAATATTATTGAAAATCAACCACAAGCAATATATGGTTTAGGTGGGTTAGCATCCTTAACAGCCGAAGAGTTTGATGAATCATATCAAACTACTTTAGTTGAGGCTCACCGAGAATGGTGTCATTACCGTAATTGTCTAGATGACAAGGAAGATGTTTACCTTCTTACCTTAAGAGATAAAGCCACAAATTGGGAAGAGGCTAAAACAAATGGATTTGCGTCACCAATTAGTAACGAGTTAATTAATTATGAAGGACTAGGAACCGAACATTTGGATAATCATGATATTATAGCCTCCTATGAATCTGAATTTGCAGAGTTCCTAAACAGTTATAATAATATTGGAATTTGGAAAGATATAGACAATACCGTAACTGAAATAAAAAATTACAATCAAACTAATGGTTTGAACCCAGGTGATGAAGGATATATAGCCCTTGATGGTTGGGAGGTGTTTGTTGGGATTTATGGTTCCATTAGGGCGGATTTTATAAAAAATAAAAGAGTTGGGAGTTGTCCTTATTATGATGACGGTCATTTTGAAGAAAAGGAGGAAGTCGACGAATCAGAAATTAATAGTACTGATGACATAAATATTCTTACATCCGATGCTCAAGAATCTTTAGTTCAAATTATGTTTAGTCCATCTGAGGAGGCTAAACAAGTTAAACTGAATGATTGGATGGGACGATTATATAGAGAATGTGATATACCTAATCCTTCCACCCATTATGACTATTTAAGAAATCAATTAGAAATCAAAATTAACTCTATGAGTTATGAGCTAAATCCTGCTTATATAATTAATCAAAGTGATGTGACTGCAATGTGGGAGTTAAGTGACTATATAACTAATAATAATGTTTCATGTGGGGGGGACTTGGTTGATTTAAGTAATTTAATTCTTCCTGAAGATGAGCAAATAACTTATATATATGAAACAGATGATACAGAAGTCGTTTCTGACAATTTTAATATAGGAGAAATTAGAGCTAAAGAATTTGTTCAGTTTCTTAATGATTATGTTTTTAATGAAACCGAAAGTTGTAATTCAAGGCGAGAATCAGAACAATATGAATTAACCGATAATTTAAAGCAAATGACCGGTTATGATTATATTTTTAATAGCTTTGGGGCTGAATCAAATGAACCAGATCTTAAGAGAAATAATGGTGAAGCTTGTAATGATTTCATAAGATTCATTTACCCACATTCGTATACAACTAGAGAGTTTTATATTTGCAACATAAAGTCAATTTCGAATGCAACTGTCCTAAACTCACATGTTTTAGAAGCTGATATTGAAGTGTTTACTTTAACGGGAACAAAAGTATTCGAAAATTGTATTATTCCAATAGATGTAAACTGTTTTAACTACGGTTTCGATGCCGTTCAAGGCATCCCAAGAATAATTGGAATTGCCCATACAAGTTCAAATAAAGAGTTAGACCCAGTAACCTATATTCAGGAACAATGTGTTAGTAACCTTTTGGAGGAAGCAACCTTATCGGCACAACAAACGTATTTAAACATCCTCCAAGAGGCTTTAACGCGAAATCGTAAATCAAAGTTTGAAAACTGTTTTGCAGTTGTTGACGATAAAGGCAACCAAGATCCAAGTGATGATATCGGTTTTAAAGAAAATTTTAAATATTCATACAAAAATCAGGAATACCACTATACCTTATACTACTATGATCAAGCTGGTAACCTAGTTCAAACCGTACCACCAGCAGGAGTAGAAAAATTAAATACCTCAACGGAGTTTGATTCCGATGGAAATTACCTCGGACAAAATAATCCCAAGCACCGTTTAACCACAAGATACAAATACAACTCCCTCAACCAAATCACCTACCAATCCACACCCGATGGAGGAGAATCGTGGTTTTACTACAACGACGCAGGTCAGTTAAGATTTAGCCAAAACGCGCGTCAAAAAGAAAGAACCTACAACAGCGATTTAACACTGGCATCAACCCGGGACAAAAGTTTCTCATACACCAAATACAACAGTAGAGGAGAAGTAATCGAAACAGGACAATCCGATCAATTCTGTTTGGATATGCAATGTCAAAACACAATAGCATTAGAAGATGCAGTAAAAAATTCAAATTTCCCTTTTGATAACCTATCAAAAAACCAGGTTACTAGAATTAAATACGATGAGTCAGGATTTGGAGTACTTGCGGGGAATAACCTAAGAGGAAGAATAGCCGAAGTAGAGTACCGAGACAATGGAGCGCAAGCTATGCCAACATCAGCAACAGTTTATGATTATTCTATAGAGGGAGTAGTGGATCGATTAACGCAAGCCAACTTTGAATTAAACAAGTTTGATCAAATCTATAAAACAATCAACTACGAATACGATTTAATCTCAGGAAATGTAAACGAAGTACATTATCAAGATGGTGAACTGGATCAATTCCACCATAAATACCATTACAACGAAGACAATCAAATCACCAAAGTACAAACCTCTAACGATGGTATGATTTACAATACCCAGGCAAAATATTTATACAACGCCACAGGAATGTTGATGCGGACAGAGCTCGGTGATCAAATCCAAGGAATCGATTACTTGTTTAACGGACAAGGATGGATGATGGGAGTAAACTCAAGAGGCTTAACCGCTGCAGAAGACTTAGGAGCCGATGGCGATTTATCCGCAGAAAACAGTAAAAATTCCAACTTCGCCAAAGATGCATTCGGATATGCCCTTGGATACTTTAAAAACGCATACAAGCCAATAGCTTCAAGCATACGAACAAATCGATTTATGTCTACCTCCCAATACGACGAAGGAGGTGTCAATTTTGGTAGTTCCGGTATAGGCCAAGAACTATTTAATGGTAATATAGCTTACACTGTAATGTCCAATTACAATGAAATTAAAAAGGATGACCAAAAAGAGTTGGTAAAAAACAACTTCCTAAATGCCTACCGTTACGATCAACTAAACCGACTGGTAGCTGCGCGTGAAGGAACAGTTAATCAATTCAGTTTAGACGTTAACAGTTCCTACACAGCTCAAACATTAATAGGAAATAACGAAGTACAATTAAAATACGATGCCAACGGAAACATTAAAACCCTAAAGCGAAGAGCTGAAGACCAATTAATGGATGACTTTGAATACAAGTATGCGTACGAAGGAAATACTACTGACAAATTATTTACCAATCGCCTGTATCACGTTAATGAAAAATGCTTAAATAACGATGTGGCATCTAATGATATTGACTTCACAGTCAACCATGGAAATATAACCATGGATGATATCCTCACTGGATCCATTAATCCTAACTATGCATACGATGCAGCTGGAAACTTAATCGCAGATGCCTCTGAGGAAATCGCCGAAATAAAATGGACGGTAGATGGTAAAGTAAGTGAAGTAATCAGAACAGCGACCTCTAAAAAACCCGATTTAGAATTTAAATACGGCCCAGACCGAAACCGAATAGCAAAAATTGTAAAATCAAAAAACGACCAAGGTACAATCAACAATAACGACCAGTGGACACAAACCTACTATGTTAGAGATGCACAAGGAAACGTAATGGCCATTTACGATTTAGATTACGAGCCAGTGTCAGCACCAGACCCTACAAGAGGAGGAAATCAGTTTGCGCCATTCACCTTCAAAGTAAAAGAAAGAAACGGATACGGAACAAGCCGACTTTTTGTAGACAATGAAGAGCAAACATTAATTCAGGGAGAGGGACGAGTATACAGTATTACAGATGGTGAATTTCAGGTAACTGGCATCGATTCTGAAACAAAAATAGAATACACGTTTAATCAACAAGCCAGCCGAAAAGTAGGGCTTAAAACATTCGAGCTTTCCAACCATCTTGGAAATGTTCTAACAACAGTTACCGATAGGAAGTTTTATAACCCAGGTCCCGATGCCAAAAAATTAAGCTTTGCAAACGGTATTGAAGATTTCATATCGGGGGGAACAACACCTGAATACGATATTATAAATAAACGTTTAAAAATTTCAACAGCCGTATCCAATCAAGGAGCTTACAGATGGATAAAAGAAACTGATGCTAATTATCCCATTGAAGCGAAAACTAAATTCAACGTAAACTTTACAATCGATAAGGAAGTTAACGCCAATGGATCTGATTATTTAGTAGGCTTTGAAGCCTGGGCTTATTATTCAGGTGATGATGATGTTAATCTTGGCCATGTTCTCATTTCACAAGAAGGACAATCAACACATAGTTTATCCTTTACAGTGCCTGATGACTATGAAGGTATATATATCAAATACTACTTGTCAACTAATGAAACAGGAGAACTTCAAACCTTTTATCTTGAGAATGTAGAAATATATCAAGACGGATATTATGTTGCTGAAATTACTTCAGGGAAGCAGTACTGGCCGTTTGGTATGGAGGTTGAGGAGTATAGTTGGGGGAGTAATAGGTATGGGTTTATAGGTAAAGAGAATGATGAAGAGACTGGAACACAGGATCATATGTTTAGGACTTATAGGGCTACTATTGGGAAGTATATGAGCTTAGACCCTCTTCATGCGTCATTTCCTTGGAACTCTCCATATGCATATGCAGAAAATAGAGTAATTGATGGTATTGACTTGGAAGGTCGAGAATACCTTTCTGCAGATGAGATAAAATTCGAAATAGTAAATGGTGATATTGAGATAAAGGCTGAAAACTGTGGCGCGGTTATACAGAAAGCTTTAGATGGTTGGTATTATAATAGTAATCAAGAATGGGTTAAAGCTTCAGATCAAGTATTTACATATAGAGATAGACATGGTTATTTAATGATACGACAAGGTCGCCCTAGAACAATTGGATACATTGAGTTTAAGAAAAAGGAAATAAAAACTGATTTAACGAGTAATGGTCCGCTTGGAGCCGTTAAACCTTCAAAAGCTCCAGGAATCGTTGATGTTACCAATTCAAATTCTCCAACAAACACAACCGATGTTAATCATAATGCTACGCAGCATAATATAAGAAAGCATGCTGGTAGAACGAATAAAGATGGTAAAACTGCAGATGGAAGACAGACGGTTAATAAATTAGCTGGTCAGATGGGGGTTCCATCTGGATCAGTTGTTGGAGGACCAACTAACTCAACTGTCGCTGGTGCGAGAGGTGCTCTTATAATCGGAGCTCTAAATTTCACAATAGAGCAATATAATGCGTATACATACTTAGGTGATATTAAAAATATCAAGAATCAAGTTAATACGATGCTTCCTAAGGCAAAAGGTAATTTACAAGACGCTTCAAAAGACGGTTTACTAAATGATCTTAATAAAAATTTGGGTGATTGCTCTGAAGTGTATATGTATTCTCAAATACTAAATGTTATTTTATATGGAGAAAGTGCGTCAGATAATGCTTATGCTAAAAAGAAAGGTATGGAAATTTATTATAAGTATAATCCACAAACCCATATTTTGTTGAACTCACCAAACAATGGAAATTCGTTTGATAGTTCTGTGCCTGCAGATAATGTAACTACTAAGCCTCAAGCTCTTGTGCCGATTATAAAAAAGTAAAAAATAATTATTTTTATAGTAAGATTTAAATAAATGAAAAAACTAACTTATTTTTTAGTTTCATCACTTTTCCTTATTAGTTGTGGTAAAACATCAAGTGAATTAAACAAAGAAGCTGAAGCTTTTGAGGCAAAAAACTTGGTGAAAAACTTGGTGACAGTCACCAAATAAAAAGTCGTTCAAAAACTTGGTGACAGTCACCAAATAAAAAGTTGGTCTAGGAGTATTTATAATAGGGATTTTGGAATGAAAAAG
>JACLAC010006549.1_pt1 | contig 10553 bp, 9 predicted proteins | sample 8027881 | NCBI WGS metagenome assembly JACLAC01 (sample SAMN15725517, study PRJNA655200) | protist metagenome | isolation source: fluorescence activated cell sorting (FACS) single amplified genomes of... | place: Spain: Blaines Bay Microbial Observatory, Mediterranean Sea | collected 2016-01-19 | reverse complement strand
TGGTATGTCAATTGTAGTACTAGAATAAGGTCATCAGACCTAGAACCTGAAAAGGTTCAATACAATCTGGACAGGATGTCCCGATGGAAGCTATGGATGGTTGCCAGTCAACCCAAAGTTTCTAGGGACCAAAATGAGTCAAAATATTAAGTTGCACGTCGATTCAGAGCGCAAGATGGCTGTGGAAGACGTGATCTCATTGCTGAAATTGCTTCGCAATGATTTGGAAGTAGAAGTGGTGACGAAGTCTAATCGACCAGTAAAGCGATTGTCAGCGGGTGCAGTGCTCTTGAATGAGGTTGCCAAAACACAGCCAAGTAGACCTGATGAAGAATTAGAAGAGCTGAATGAAATCGGCTCCCTGTTGAGTGCTGTCACGCGAAGATCTTCATTTAGAGAGCTTGAAACAGCCTAGCTGGCACGGTGGAAGCGTGACCATCTTCGTTTATAAGAAGCAACAGCTTTGTGATTTAATTCCATTCCCGCCTGTGAAGCTAACTGACATGCTCCACTGATGGAGATGTTCGGCGTCGTAGTGAATATCTCCATTAGTAAACCTACTTCAGCGGGGGTAAGTGTCTGATAGGGAAGCTGTGGAATTAATTCCTCTCCGTCCAGATGTAATTGGTAGGCTCTCGCAATCTCCTCCCAAGATTCCCCCTCTTCTCTTAGCGCCTGTACCTCCTTTTTCTCAGTAGCGGTTAGATCTGACCAGCTTTTGTCCCATGGAATTCCCTCTTCTTTAGCCCATCGTTTGAGGACTTTCAAACTGACTTCGAAGTGTTCAGAGATTTTTTCTGGCAGTTCACCACTCATCAGTTTTTTAAGAATCAAACCTCTGTCCGTTTCAGACTTCTTTTTACGATGAACTTTGTTTTTCGAAGGTACATCTTTCTTAAGAAGAAGATTCTCAATGTCCTTCAGTTCAGACGCTGAAGCTGAGAATTTGCGTACTAATTCTTCACAAGAAACGCCCTTGTCCAACTCAATCGCAATTTCAATGCGTTGTAATTCGTCCAAAGGCATTCCAATCCTTTGTGGATGAGATCAGCTGGTTTGTGCTTCCCGGTAGGAATGGGGTGGAAAATTTTTTTATAATTTAATCACATGAAAATAATTCTTCTATTCTTTCCAGTTGAAGGGAACTTCTTGTCTCATTCGCACGATGGTGCTTTGTTGTGGGGCCTCATTAACAAAATAATCCCCTTCACGTTGCAGCTGCTTGGTTTGAGGTACTTCATAATTACCCGAGGGAATTGGATACCTTTCACCAGTCAGGGCATCACACCCTGTGATGCCAAAACCAAAGAAGATTGTCACGACACCAAATAAGTTTTTACTTTTCATTCAATGTTCCTATTTCTCGGACTAAAACTCAGAGTTTGTTTTAAATGCTTTTTGGACAACACTATTCAAAATTACAGACAAGCTTCCTAAGAATAATTAAGCAATTCAAGGGCCTGCCCATGCAAATCAAGATTTGCAGCTGCTAACGCAGTGCCATCCCAGCCCATTCGAATTGGATCACCTGACCAGTCTGTCACAATACCTCCAGCCTCCTGAATAATTATCACCAACGCAGCGATATCGTAAAATTGCAGAGAGGCTTCCGCTACAAGCTCAACCCAACCACAAGCCAGAGCTCCGTAATTAAAGCAGTCCCCACCATATCTTTCAACACGTACAGATTTCGCTAAATTTTGAAATTGATTCAATTCCTTAGTTGAAAAGATTGCTGGGGATGTACATACCAATCGTGATTCCTCAATCTTCTGACTTGAGGAAGTGGTGCAACGCTTACCCTGATAGTAAGAGCCTCCTTGATGGGATGCCCACCAGCGCTCTTGGGACATTGGGAGATCCATCAAACCCAGTAGAAATTCATCCTCAGTGACTAAGCTCAACAAAGTTCCAAATAACGGATTCCCTGTGATGAAACTTCGTGTTCCATCAATTGGATCAATCACCCATCGATATTTTGAAATCAGGTTCTCATCAGCTTCCTCTTCTCCAATTATTCCATGGTCTGGGAATTCTGAACGAATTCTTTCACGAATCAGTGCTTCTATATGCTTATCAGCGATTGTCACAGGTGAAGCATCCTCCTTATCTGTCACATGTAGCTCACTTCTGAAATATTTCCTGGCATGCAGCCGAACTTCATCTAGCCAATTCTGAGAAGATTCAATCCACTTTGGATCCATATACTATCTAAGAGGGGGATAAAAATGATTAAATTCAGTTATCTATCAACGTTTTTTCATAAAAACATTACTGCGATCTACATCTGCTTTGAAAAAAATTATTAAAAAACTAGAAAACTGGGTTCTGACTAAACTCGCAAATTCTTCTTGGGTGACCGTCTATTTTTCATTGATGGTCTTCCAAGTTCCTCTGCTCCAAAATAAGCGAATTTCTTCCCTACTCAACTCTAAACCCTATCAAGTCTCAGTTTAGTTTTTGCTGGGTCTCTCATTTAAAAGTTCAGTAAAAATCACATTTTTTAAATCCAATAATTGTATATTCACTAAAACTGTGGCAGAAGGGCATCTACCTTTTAGGAAGCTATCGATCAATTTTAAAACCTTGAGGGGACAAAATGGACTGGACAACCATCACGATTGGCCTGCTAGGTGGCCTGGGGCTCTTTCTCTATGGGATGGAGAAGATGAGTGACGCACTGAACCAGCTTGCTGGGGATGGAATGAAAAGAGTTTTGACTACAATCGCTGGTGACCGTGTCCGGGGCCTAATCACAGGAACTATTTTCACCGCGGTAACTCAATCAAGCTCAGTCACAACAGTGATGTGTGTAAGTTTTGTGGCTGCAGGTTTGATGAGTTTCCCTCAATCGATGGGACTGATTCTTGGCGCAAATATTGGCACCACAATTACAGCGCAGCTGGTCGCCTTCAAAGTCACCAAATATTCGATGTTTCTGGTTGCGGGCGGTGTACTCCTACAAATGATCAGTAAGGGAGACAAGACCAAACAATGGGGAAGAGTTGTGCTTGGATTGGGATTGCTATTTGTGGGAATGAACACAATGGGTGACGCAATGAAGCCGCTGCGCACTTACGAACCATTCATCGAACTCATGCAACATATGGCTAATCCACTACTGGGGATGTTGGTCTCAGCTATCTTTACGGCCTTGGTACAGTCAAGCTCAGCAACAATGGGGGTTGTGATTGCCCTAGCCACCCAACAGTTAATCTCCTTTCCAGCTGGTTTGGCTTTGATCTTAGGAGCTAACGTAGGAACCTGTGTTACAGCTGCTTTATCTGTCATCGGAAGAAGTACAGAAGCAGAGCGTGTTGCGGGAGCGCATGTTTTTTTCAATCTTGGGGGGGCTCTCCTAGTGCTGCCCTTTTTGGGATTAATTGCAAACGCTATTGGACCTGAAAACGTTGAGTCTGCTAATCTGACTAGAGCGATCGCTAATGCTCATACATTCTTCAACATCGGCATGGCAATTTTGTTTCTACCATTTCTGACATTCATAGCGAACATCCTGATCAAAATTATTCCACAGGAAAAAGTCGAAGCGAAGGCTGGGGTTTACGTAACAGCTTTGGAACCTGATCTTTTAAATGCCCCATCTTTGGCGATGAGTGCTGTTACCAAAGAACTTGAGCAACTCGGCAAGTTGGTATTGATGGCCTACCGTGACAGTTTACCAACACTTCTTTCTGATGATCCGAAGAAACTCAAAGTTTTGAAAAGCAGTGATGATGAAATTGATAGGATGCACAACGAGCTGATTGAATACTTAACGGAATTGGGAAGAAAACCGTTATCCTCTGAACAACAGGATGAGCAAATGCGGTTAGTTCAAATGGCAGATGAATTGGAGCACATTGGTGATGTCCTTGAGACAAACATCAACCGGTTGATTGAACAAAAACAGGAAAGCAAAGTTAATTTTGACGCTGAGTCTACGAAGCTTTTGTCAGAATATCATGCGATGACACTTGATGCCCTTGAGAAAACTGTTGTAGCTCTAGATTCTGAAAAGGGGCAGTCTGCAGAGACTGTCATTGGCATGAAGAAAAAATTGAAGGCTTATGCGGAGAAAGCTCATTCTCAGGAAGCCAAAAGATTGGAAAAAATGGAGGGTGGAGGACTACTGGTTTACCGATTGGAGGTGGATATGATTGAGAAAATGGAACAGGTTTTCAGACACTCTCGCAGGCTTGCTCGCCATATTCTAAAACTTGAGAAATCAGTTTTAGCCACATGATTTGAGTCATCAAAAAACGATTGAACCGCTCATCCGTGGACGGTTCAATTCTAAATTTCTCATCGTTGGGCAATAAGGCCTTTGCTACCTCTGAAGTGAGACTCAAGACCATTTACCATTGCATCAGCGATCTTTTGGCGATTTCTATAATCCAAAACCAATCTGCGATCGTGAGAGTTATTCAAATTTGCCACCTCCACAAGAATAGATGTCGGAATTTTACTGTAACGTAAAATTGCAGGGAGCGACTTTTTACCTCGGCGTATGATGTAGCCACGAACGGTGTTGTTGCGATGAGTCAACCACTTCGCGTCTCGGAAGCTATCGATCATTGTTTTCCCCAACTCTCTACTATATTTCTCAGAAAGTTGATTGTCACCTTTACTGAAAGTGACTCTCCTCGTGTATTCTTTGCGCTTTGTGTAAACGGACTTAATAACACCAAAAGCACGACTTCGTACACGTCGATCTGGGTAATAAATCATAGCGCCACGCAAGGAGTCGTGAAGGGCATCCCCATGCACACTGATCAGGACAATCTGATCAGAGGGCACACCCTGTTTACGTAGTTTCAGGTAAATATGATTCACTAAAAATACCCTCATGTTGACTCCTACTCTCGCACTTCCAAGATCGTAGCGTGGATTTACCAGGAGTTCTTCATCACGATCAACTTTTTCGCTTAGGTACTTGACAGGCCCACTTTGGCTTTTGTCCCTAACGGTTTCATGAACAACAAATCCTGACTGCTTTAGTTCTGGCAACATTCGCTGAACGATGTCGTAAACAACATCATCCTCATAAACTCTATCTCCGTTTTTTGGATCCCCTTTTACTGCACCTGGATCAATTCCACCATGTCCTGAATCAAGAATGATATGGATCTGATCTTTTGTGCGGACAACATTTCTTGCTGATTTACTGCTAGATTTTTTTTTCTCAGCTTTGGTTTTTTTGATTTCTTTCTTTTTTGCTTCATTCGCAGAATTTTTTGCAATTTGGGGCACTACTTTTTTAAGGTGGATATCCGGTGCTGGTGGCGGTACTGGTGGTGGTTTGATTTTTAGTTCCTCTTCATCATCATTAAGATCAACCTCATCATCACTCTCAGCAACCGTAACGGTGCCTCCCCCACTAGATAAGTCCAGATACTCATCACTTACCCACTCGAGTGGAAAGCGAACCAGTTGACCTGTCTGAATCAATCTTGCGTTGGTGATATCGTTTAATTCAAGAAGTTCTTTGGCCATTCGATCTACTTCCTCGTGCAAAAGTCGGCCGGTAAATCTTGCTACTACCGAAGAATATATCGTATCTCCGGACGACATCTTATATGCAGCAAAGCGCCTTCCCTTGGAATCAGCTTTGACCAACAATGGCTCTTTGACTTTTAGGGGCTGTAATTCCAAGCCTTCCCTCAACCAATTCCAAGGAATTTCAACTACATCCCCAATTTTGAGAGAACGACCTTGGTTTCTTAGTTTATTATGTCGAATAAGGTGTCTGGCTCCAATCTCTCGCTTGGCAAACACACCAGAGATCAAACTAACGGTCTCCCACTTGTAGGTGACTCTATGCCGCCATCCCCCAGCCCCACTTGCATCTTCTGGAAACATTGCTTTCAAGGCAGCTCCCTGGAGTGCATCATTTAGAGACCAAAACGGGATCGGAACAAAGCGATGTTGATAAAGTTGCTTGTTCCCATTATATTTTTTGATTTTTTTGTGATTATTACGCCAATCATCAAGAACCCTTTTGCCCATCTTGTAGGTTCCTTCGCCTGATCTGGGCTTGATCAAAACTTCAAAGCTGTTCTTGGCTCTTTTGACACGCATGATGTCTTCATCATTAAAAATAAATTCTTGATAATCCTTTGTTTTTTTTGCCTCTACTGTAATCGGCAAGAGTAGTAAGAAACAGAATGTAAGATGAAAAAGCAAAGCTTTTGGATTCATGAAAACAGGCTTCGTTCAAGTTCGCAAAGTGGGGAGCACATCATGCGCGGTAGGCCATCCAGGCGGAATATAAATAAGTAACTTTTGACAAGAACTGTGCCAACAAATTAGGGAGAAATTTATGGGCGTGCAGGGCCGTGTTCTCGCACAAAATAGACGTGCGCGGTTTGAGTATGAAATCTTGAAAACTTACGAAGTGGGAATTGAGCTGAAAGGAACCGAAGTCAAAAGTATTCGCGAGGGAAAAATAAACCTGAGTGAGAGCTACTGCCGGGTCACGGAACTAATGGAAGGCTGGTTGATGCAGTGCCATATTTCCCCGTATGATTTTGGAAACCGACACAACCATGATCCAGTTCGTCCAAGAAGACTACTTCTTCACAAAGGTGAACTTCGAAGATTGTATGGTCAAATTCGTGAAGCTGGACTTACGATTGTTCCCCTAAAAGTGTATTTAAAGAAAGGTCTCATCAAATTGGAGATCGCCTTGGTGAAGGGGAAAAAGATCCATGACAAGCGAGAAACCCTTAAAAAGAAGGAAGTGAGTCGAGAAATGGAAAGAGCACTCAAAGCAAGGGACTGAGAATGGTACTTGAGTCACCTGAGAAAGATTGGTTAGCACTAAGCCTAGTTACCGGGGTTGGCACCCAGACTCTTCAAAAACTTTCGGAGACTTTCGGTAGCCTCTCCAAAATTTGGCAAAAATCCTCCGATCAACTTCTGCAATTGGGCCTTAGAAAAGATGTCATTAAGCTATTGCCGAAAGCAATGGATGTTCGAAGTTTCCAGATGGAAAAAAGGTTAATCGAATCATCTCCCAATCTTCACTTACTTTGTCCAGAAAGTGAGGTCTTCCCAACTAATCTATTACAGATTCATAGTGTCCCTTCAGTACTTTATGTAAAAGGTGAGTTACCCAATGCACATAATTTATGTTTAGGAATCGTAGGATCAAGGTCCTGCACGAGTTACGGAAGAGATCAGACCAAAAGACTGGTAAATGAACTTGCTGAGTTGGTTCCAGATGCATTTGTAATCAGTGGGTTGGCTCGAGGAATCGATACCGTAGCGCACGAGGCCGCCTTGGAAGCTGGGTTAAGAACAATTGCTGTTTTGGCTGGGGGGCTCCAGCACATCTACCCTCCTGAAAACGAGAATTTAGCTGATAGAATTTGTCAACAGGGAGCACTTATCAGTGAATTCCCTCTGGCCACCAAACCAGTTTCACACAATTTTCCTATTAGGAATCGCGTCATTAGTGGTATCTCACAGGGTGTATTGGTGACGGAGGCGAGTGTGAAAAGTGGAGCCTTGATCACCGCGAAGTTTGGTCAAGAACAAAACCGCGAGGTTTTTGCCGTACCTGGTAGGATCGATTCGCATCCCAGTAGCGGATGCAATCAACTGATTTCAAGGAACCAGGCAAAATTAATAACCTCTGCCACTGACATCCTTGAGGATTTATTGCCTACTATCTCCAATAAAGCAGGGATTCAGCTCTCATTTCCAGAACCATCAAAACAAATTCAGCTGTCCAAAAGTGACTTGAGTGATCAACAGATCATGATTCTCAATTCCCTGAATGAGGGTGCAAAAGATCTGGACAACTTAAGTCTCATTACAGAGGAGGGACCACAGCAACTTTTGCCTTTGTTACTGGAAATGGAATTGCAGGAGTGGATTAAAGTTTTGCCAGGTGGTCATTATGAAATAAACCCATCGATTGAGATTGTTACATGAAGAGATCATTTTTGTTGTTGGTGCTGATTCTTATCTCATTTTTTTTCGTAAAGCCGATTTCTGCGAAGACTTTCGGGGCCGAAGAAATCTCTATGATTCTAATTACCCATTCAGAGAATCAACTGCGTTTCCGCAGGGATTTCTCAGAAAAAGAACTAGAACTGAGTGGAGATTTTGAACAATTACGACCGCAAGGAAGAAATTCGCTTATTTTGGAGCAGAGGAACTTGGAAGACCATCAATGAAAAATAGACGGTCACCCAAGAAGAATTTGCGAGTTTAGTCAGAACCCAGTTTTCTAGTTTTTTAATAATTTTTTTCAAAGCAGATGTAGATCGCAGTAATGTTTTTATGAAAAAACGTTGATAGATAACTGAATTTAATCATTTTTATCCCCCTCTTAGATAGTATATGGATCCAAAGTGGATTGAATCTTCTCAGAATTGGCTAGATGAAGTTCGGCTGCATGCCAGGAAATATTTCAGAAGTGAGCTACATGTGACAGATAAGGAGGATGCTTCACCTGTGACAATCGCTGATAAGCATATAGAAGCACTGATTCGTGAAAGAATTCGTTCAGAATTCCCAGACCATGGAATAATTGGAGAAGAGGAAGCTGATGAGAACCTGATTTCAAAATATCGATGGGTGATTGATCCAATTGATGGAACACGAAGTTTCATCACAGGGAATCCGTTATTTGGAACTTTGTTGAGCTTAGTCACTGAGGATGAATTTCTACTGGGTTTGATGGATCTCCCAATGTCCCAAGAGCGCTGGTGGGCATCCCATCAAGGAGGCTCTTACTATCAGGGTAAGCGTTGCACCACTTCCTCAAGTCAGAAGATTGAGGAATCACGATTGGTATGTACATCCCCAGCAATCTTTTCAACTAAGGAATTGAATCAATTTCAAAATTTAGCGAAATCTGTACGTGTTGAAAGATATGGTGGGGACTGCTTTAATTACGGAGCTCTGGCTTGTGGTTGGGTTGAGCTTGTAGCGGAAGCCTCTCTGCAATTTTACGATATCGCTGCGTTGGTGATAATTATTCAGGAGGCTGGAGGTATTGTGACAGACTGGTCAGGTGATCCAATTCGAATGGGCTGGGATGGCACTGCGTTAGCAGCTGCAAATCTTGATTTGCATGGGCAGGCCCTTGAATTGCTTAATTATTCTTAGGAAGCTTGTCTGTAATTTTGAATAGTGTTGTCCAAAAAGCATTTAAAACAAACTCTGAGTTTTAGTCCGAGAAATAGGAACATTGAATGAAAAGTAAAAACTTATTTGGTGTCGTGACAATCTTCTTTGGTTTTGGCATCACAGGGTGTGATGCCCTGACTGGTGAAAGGTATCCAATTCCCTCGGGTAATTATGAAGTACCTCAAACCAAGCAGCTGCAACGTGAAGGGGATTATTTTGTTAATGAGGCCCCACAACAAAGCACCATCGTGCGAATGAGACAAGAAGTTCCCTTCAACTGGAAAGAATAGAAGAATTATTTTCATGTGATTAAATTATAAAAAAATTTTCCACCCCATTCCTACCGGGAAGCACAAACCAGCTGATCTCATCCACAAAGGATTGGAATGCCTTTGGACGAATTACAACGCATTGAAATTGCGATTGAGTTGGACAAGGGCGTTTCTTGTGAAGAATTAGTACGCAAATTCTCAGCTTCAGCGTCTGAACTGAAGGACATTGAGAATCTTCTTCTTAAGAAAGATGTACCTTCGAAAAACAAAGTTCATCGTAAAAAGAAGTCTGAAACGGACAGAGGTTTGATTCTTAAAAAACTGATGAGTGGTGAACTGCCAGAAAAAATCTCTGAACACTTCGAAGTCAGTTTGAAAGTCCTCAAACGATGGGCTAAAGAAGAGGGAATTCCATGGGACAAAAGCTGGTCAGATCTAACCGCTACTGAGAAAAAGGAGGTACAGGCGCTAAGAGAAGAGGGGGAATCTTGGGAGGAGATTGCGAGAGCCTACCAATTACATCTGGACGGAGAGGAATTAATTCCACAGCTTCCCTATCAGACACTTACCCCCGCTGAAGTAGGTTTACTAATGGAGATATTCACTACGACGCCGAACATCTCCATCAGTGGAGCATGTCAGTTAGCTTCACAGGCGGGAATGGAATTAAATCACAAAGCTGTTGCTTCTTATAAACGAAGATGGTCACGCTTCCACCGTGCCAGCTAGGCTGTTTCAAGCTCTCTAAATGAAGATCTTCGCGTGACAGCACTCAACAGGGAGCCGATTTCATTCAGCTCTTCTAATTCTTCATCAGGTCTACTTGGCTGTGTTTTGGCAACCTCATTCAAGAGCACTGCACCCGCTGACAATCGCTTTACTGGTCGATTAGACTTCGTCACCACTTCTACTTCCAAATCATTGCGAAGCAATTTCAGCAATGAGATCACGTCTTCCACAGCCATCTTGCGCTCTGAATCGACGTGCAACTTAATATTTTGACTCATTTTGGTCCCTAGAAACTTTGGGTTGACTGGCAACCATCCATAGCTTCCATCGGGACATCCTGTCCAGATTGTATTGAACCTTTTCAGGTTCTAGGTCTGATGACCTTATTCTAGTACTACAATTGACATACCA
>JACLAC010010839.1_pt1 | contig 10559 bp, 9 predicted proteins | sample 8027881 | NCBI WGS metagenome assembly JACLAC01 (sample SAMN15725517, study PRJNA655200) | protist metagenome | isolation source: fluorescence activated cell sorting (FACS) single amplified genomes of... | place: Spain: Blaines Bay Microbial Observatory, Mediterranean Sea | collected 2016-01-19 | reverse complement strand
AAGCCTACCGCCAGCCAGAACCAAGGCGCTGAAAAGAAATCCCCGAATTCCATCAAACCGGTCCCTTCTTATTTCGACGAGTTTTGCACGGTGGCTTTGGCAAGCTCGGAAATGCCGCCAATCGCCCCAATCACGCTGGATGCCTCAAGCGGCATGAAGACCAGTTTGCCATTGTTCGAGCTTGCGATTTCCTTAAGCGCCGTGATGTAGTTGTTCGCCACGAAGTAGTTGACGGCCTGCAAATCACCTTCCGCGATGGCTTTGGAGACCATTTCGGTTGCACGCGCCTCCGCTTCGGCTTCACGCTCACGGGCTTCGGCGTCACGGAAGGCGGCTTCACGGCGACCTTCGGCTTCGAGGATCAGCGACTGCTTTTCACCTTCGGACTTCAGAATTTCAGCAGCCCGGAAACCTTCGGCGTCGAGAATGTTCGCACGCTTCTCCCGCTCCGCTTTCATCTGCCGTGCCATGGCGTCCACAAGATCGCGAGGTGGGGTGATGTCCTTGATCTCAACGCGTGTGATTTTCACGCCCCAGGGATCGGAGGCATCGTCGATCACCCGCATGAGGGATTCGTTAATCCGGTCACGGTTGGAGAGTATTTCGTCCAGATCCATGGAGCCCACCACCGTACGGATGTTGGTCATGGTCAGGTTTACGATGGCACGGGTCAGGTTGCGCACCTGGTATGACGCACGCGGGGTGTCTACGACCTGATAGAAAACGACGCCATCGACGGTAACCATGGCGTTGTCCTTGGAAATCACCTCCTGACTGGGGATGTCCAAAACCTGCTCCATGACGTTCATTCTGATGCCGACGTTATCAAAGAACGGCACGATGATATGCAATCCAGGGTCGAGCAAACGGGTGAATTTACCAAACCGTTCAACTGTCCATTCGTTACCCTGGGGCACAGCCTTGACCGAGCCGGTGACCAGAAAGACGATGACGAGAAAGATGGCGATGATAACGATTGAGCTGAAGCTCATGAAAAAGCCAAACAGTTCCATTTTCAGTTTCCTTTGTTGTGATGAAGGCCAACTTCCCATGGGTCGGCAGTGCGCATGTCAGATATGTGAACTTCAAGCTTATTTTGCAAGGGTTTCCGGTCTGAACACGGTGTTGGTTGTCAGGCTTAGCCTGCGGCTATACCTATGCCGACATCAAGATTTTTACGAGGACACGAGTCTGCCATGGCGGTTCTGCCCATTCTCATTGCTCCACACCCGACGCTGAAGGCCAAGGCCAAGCCGGTTAAGGAGGTTACCGACGCGGTCCGAGCGCTGCTCGATGACATGCTGGAAACCATGTACGATGCGCCCGGGATCGGCCTGGCCGCAAACCAGGTCGGGTCGTTGTACCGTGTTCTGGTGATGGACTGCGGCGCGCGCGAAGATGATGAGCAGCCGCGCCCCATCAAGATTATCAATCCCCAAATCACAGGGGTTTCTGAAGAGCTTTCCAGCTACGAGGAAGGCTGCCTGAGCATCCCCGAGCAATTCGCCGATGTCGAACGCCCTGCGGTCGTTCGGATCAAGTACCTGGACGAGACCGGAAAAGCTCAGGAGCGGTTGTTTGAAGGGCTTGAAGCGACTTGCGTGCAGCACGAAATCGACCACCTCGACGGTATCCTGTTTGTTGACCACCTGAGCAATCTCAAGCGCAACATGCTGATGAAAAAGCTCAAGAAGCTGATCAAGGAGCGCGAAGAAGAAGGTGATCATGCCTGAGGACCACAGCGAAGCGGCTGCAAGCTGGTCCATGGACTCGCTTGAAATCACCGACGCCTTTGGCCGGATAGTCCCGATTTCTCTGCGCTACAACACCGGCTTCATGGACGCAGCGGTTCGCGCCAGCGTACGCGATCGGGTGACTTTTTTCTGGCGGTTCGAAGATGACCCGCTGATGGGGGCTGGTGGACCTGCCCCGGAGATGGAGGCGGGGTTGGCGGAGATGGAAGCCGCCATCATTGCCGCGATCCCCGGCGATGGCGGCTCGCTGGTCGCTGTGCGGCTGGGGAACGGAATGGTCGAATACGCGGTCGCCTTTTTCTCAGACGCTGCGCATGAGAGCTTTGCCGAGAATTTTGAACCACCCAAAGTCTTCTTCAACAAATTTGCGGCACAGCAATTCGAACACGGCCATGAATTCTGGCCCGAATACCTGCCCAAAGGCTTTGAAACGGAGGGCTGAGGCATGCGGGTGGTCTTTATGGGAACGCCGGAGTTTTCTGTTGTTGCTTTGCACGCGCTGATCGAGGCGGGGCACGAGATCGTCTGCGCCTATTCTCAGCCGCCACGACCGGCCAAACGCGGCCAGAAAGAACGCCCCTCACCGGTTCACGCAGCCGCCCAGGCCGCCGGTATTGCCGTGCGCACGCCGCTGAATTTCAAAGACCCTGATGAACGCGAAGGCTTTGCCGCGCTTGAGGCGGATGTGGGGGTGGTTGTGGCCTATGGACTGATCTTGCCGACCGCCATTCTGGATGCCCCGAAGCACGGCTGCTTGAACATCCACGCCAGCCTGCTGCCTCGCTGGCGCGGCGCGGCGCCGATCCACCGGGCGATCGAAGCAGGTGATGCAGAGACCGGTGTTGGGATCATGCAGATGGAGGCGGGCTTGGATACCGGGCCCGTCCTGCTCGAAGATCGTCTGAGTATCGGTGAGACCGAAACCACGGGCGATTTGCACGATAGGCTTGCGGAGCGAGGTGGTCGGCTGATCGGCGAGGCTTTGGGGCAGATCGATGGGTTGCAAGCCGTTCCACAGGCAGCGGATGGGATCACCTACGCACACAAGATCGATAAGGCCGAGACCCGTATTCGCTGGGACGCACCGGCCGCGGCGGTCAAGCGCCGGATCAACGCCTTTTCTCCGTTTCCCGGGGCGTGGTTCCAGGTTGAGGGGGAGCGGGTGAAGGCTTTGCGGGCGCGCTTGGCTCCAGAGGGCGCGATCGGTGCGCCCGGTGAAGTGCTGGACGGGCTGACTATCGCCTGCGGTGAAGGCGCGGTGCAGCTGCTTGACGTGCAGCGCGCAGGCAAGAAGCCGGGCAGTGCCGAGGACTTCCTGCGCGGCAACCCGATTGCGCCTGGAACGGTGCTCGACTGATGCCGCGCTTTGCCATTAAGCTCGAATACGACGGCACGCCTTTCATGGGCTGGCAGTATCAGGAGCACGGGCCATCGGCACAGGCTGTTGTGATGGCGGCGTTCAAGGCGTTCACCGGGGAGGATCTGACCATCTACGCCAGTGGCCGCACCGACGCTGGAGTGCACGCGTTGGGGCAGGTGATCCACGCGGATATCAGCAGTGACCGCTTCGATGCCAACCGCGTGCGCGAAGCGCTCAACGGCTGCTTACGGCCGCATCCGGTGGCGGCGCTGGACGTCATTGAGGTCGATGAAGAGTTCCACGCCCGCTTTTCTTGCACGGGCCGGGCCTATCGCTACGTGATCATCAACCGCCGTCCCGGGCTGACGCTGGACCGGCAGAGGGCATGGCTGGTGAAGTCTCGCTTAGACGCGGACGCCATGAACGAGGCGGCGCAAGCATTGGTCGGAAACCACGACTTCACGTCCTTTCGCGCCATTTTGTGCCAAGCCAAGTCACCGGTTAAGACGCTGGATTCTCTGCGCGTCTGGCGCACGGGGGAGCGGGTGATCATCGAGACCGCCGCGCGGTCTTTCCTGCACAATCAGGTGCGCAACATGGTTGGCACGCTGGTCGAGGTCGGGGCAGGGCGTAAACCAGTGTCTTGGGTGAAAGAGGTGCTGGAAGCCAAAAACCGCCAGGTCAGCGGCCCCAAGGCCCCCGCCTGCGGTCTGTATTTTCTGCGCGCGAGTTATCCGGCGAAGTACCGCTGGAGCAGCGAGGCGTAGATTGCGGCCAGTGCGTCCAGATCGGCGATGTCAACGCGCTCATCGACCTTGTGCATGGTCTGCCCCACCAAACCGAACTCTGCGACCGGGCAAACATCCTTGATAAAACGTGCGTCAGAGGTGCCGCCAGCGGTCGAATACTCGGGGCGTCGGCCTGTATGGTCTTCGACCACGTCGGCGATCATCGCGCCAAAGGCTTCTGGCGGATAGATGAAACTTTCCCCCGAAATCCGGTAGCGATAAGACACGTTGGCCCTGAAGGGCTCAACCGCTGCGTCGATCCATGCCCGCAAGCTTTCGCTGCTGTGCTGGTCGTTGAAGCGAATGTTCATGGTGGCCGTGGCCTTGGCCGGGATCACGTTGTCAGCGCTGTTTCCGACATCAACGGTGACCACTTGCGCCGATGAGGCCTGAAAGTGATCTGTACCGCTGTCCAGCGGCTGGGCGGTTAGCGCGGAAAGCACGGACAGGAGTGGATGAACGGGGTTGTCGGCGAGGTGAGGATAGGCCGCGTGGCCTTGGGTGCCATGGCTCTCAAAATACGCCGTCACCGATCCGCGCCGGCCAATTTTGATAGCGTCACCCATGGCGTTGGGGTTGGTCGGCTCGCCTACGATACAGACATCGGGTCGCTCGCCCTGTTCCGCCATCCAGTCGAGCAACGCCCGGGTGCCATCGGTAGCCGGGCCTTCTTCATCCCCGGTGATGATCAGAGAAACGGCATCACCCTCCGCACGCTGGCTGAGCACCTGCTCGACCGCGTCCATGAAGCACGCCACACCGGATTTCATATCCACCGCCCCGCGCCCAAAGAGCACCCCGTCCACCACCTCAGCGGCAAAGGGCGGATGGGTCCAGGCGGCTTCGTCACCCACCGGGACCACGTCCGTATGGCCTGCAAAGGCGAAGTGGCGACCATTGCTGGCCCCGCGGTTGCCGAATTTGACGAACAGGTTGGGCGTGCCGTTACGGTCGATCCGCTCTGACCAGCCGCCCAGCCGCTCAGCCCAGGCCGCAATGTACTCGAGCGCGCCGCCCTCGATAGGTGTTACCGAGGGGCACTGGATCAGTGCGCGGGCATGGGTCAGGGCGGGGCTCTGGGTCATGGTTGGTCTCAGTTCAGTCGCGCATCAGTCGCGCAGCAGCTCGTTGATGCCCGTCTTTGAGCGGGTTTGCGCGTCCACGCGCTTGACGATCACGGCGCAGTACAGCGATGGACCATTGCCGGTTTTGGACGGTAGGGCTCCAGGCACAACCACTGAGTAAGACGGAACCCGGCCCATGAAGATCTCGCCCGTCGCCCGGTCTACGATCTTGGTCGATGCGCCGATGTAGACGCCCATGGACAGCACGGCACCTTCCTCGACCACCACGCCTTCGGCCACTTCCGAGCGCGCGCCGACGAAGCAGTTATCTTCAATAATCACGGGGCCAGCCTGCAGTGGCTCTAGCACACCGCCGATCCCGGCGCCGCCGGATATGTGGCAGTTCTTACCGATCTGCGCACAGGAACCGACTGTTGCCCAGGTATCGACCATGGTGCCTTCATCGACGAAAGCGCCCAGGTTGACGAACGACGGCATCAGCACGACGCCCTTGGCGATGTGCGCTGAGCGGCGGACGATAGCGCCGGGAACGGCGCGGAAGCCAGCGGCCGCGAATTGTTCCGGGCCCCAGTCGCCGAACTTTAGCGCGACCTTGTCCCACCCTGGCGCACCGCCGCATGCGCCATCCATGACCGCCATGTCATTCAGGCGAAAGCCGAGCAGGACGGCTTTCTTCGCCCACTGGTTCACGGTCCACTGACCGACGGCCTGTTTCTCAGCGACCCGCAGCGCGCCACTGTCGAGTGCATCGAGCGTGGCATTCACCGCGTCGCGAATATCGCCTTGTGTGGAGGAATTGATGTTGTCGCGATCATCGAAGGCCGCTTCGATGAGGGATTCGAGCCGAGCGAGGTCCATGACGTACTCCTGTCGCCTTAGAGTGGGGGGATTACAAAGTCTTCAGAACGGTGTCGTTCAGAAACTCGGTCAGGTCCAATACAGAATGGTCAATGAAGCCATTACCATCTTCAAGACCCATATTTCCCCAGGCCGTATCGGTCACTAAGTGCGCCGTCATCATGCCCAGATCCTTGGCTGTACGCAGGTTCTTCGGGCTGTCCTCAAAGAAGATCGCGCGCCTTGGATCGACGCTGTGCTCAGCAAAGAAAGTCTCGAAGGCGATGGGGCGAGGCTTGGGTTTGAAGTCGATGGTGCGGATGTCAGCGATGGCTTCGAAGTCATCGCGGGCAAAACCCAGCTGATCCAGGCATGCTTCAGCGTGCTCCTTGAACCCATTGGTAAAAATCAGCACGCGCCCCGGCAGCTGTTTGACCGCCTCGACCAGATCAGGGCTGTGCGGGATTCGGCCGTAGTCCACCTGCATCAAAAAGTGCGCGTAGGCGTCGACTTCAATGCCGCGCTCGGCCACCAGACCTGAGAGCGTGGTTCCATATTCCAGAAACAGACGCCGCTGCTCCTTCTTGGCTTCGACCAGGGGAAGATCGAGGGCTTCGGCCACGTACAGACCCATGCGCTCTGCAATTTGCGGGAAGAAATTCGAACTGGCGGGGTAGAGCGTATCGTCGAGGTCAAAGACCCAGGTGTTGATGGAGGAAAAGGGCATGGGGCTTGTCTCTCGTGCTGTGCACACCTTGATTGGACGTTTCGTCCAGCTTTGCCAAGTCCGCGCGTACGAAAATTAATGACTGCGTCTGCGGTTTTTTGGTCGCCCGAATCCGCTAAATGCTTTAAATTATGCGACTATTGGCACAGGAGACGGTTTTGACGGACTCGCGATTAGATAGTTCGCTCGGTTTTTGGAGTGGGTGGCGGCGATATGCTCTGGCGCTAGGGGCTTTGCTCTTCCTTTTTGCCCTGTTGTTCTGGGCATTCGCAGAATTGAACCGTCATAACAAAGATATTCAGACCGGCGGCAACAATTCGCCCTTCTGGCGGATCGGCGAGGTCGAAACGGCTCTCTTGCGCTATATCAATGCCATGGATCTGTATCGATCACTGGATCCTGAGAGTTCACCTGTCGCCGTCGTTGACACCTACGAAGTGCTGCTCACCCGCGTTTCACTGTTTCAGAACCCCGATCACATGAATGCCGTCGCGGAGATTGATGGAGCCATCACGTCGCTAAACGCGCTGTATGGGGAGTTGATCAACTTACAGCCACAAATGGAATTGCTGGCGGAGAATGGACTGACCGGGGGGCAGATCAAGGCCATTCGAGAATCGATGAACGGCTTTGCCTGGGAATTCAGTGGTTATCCGCGTGAAGCTATGCAGGTGCAGGAACGGCTGATCAGCGATGTGCAGCGCAAGGTGCGCAACACCTACAATCTGCTGGCTCTGATTTTTCTGTTCATCGTCGCTACGGGCGGCATCATCGCCTTCTTTGTCTTCCGTGAGCGAAGTTTGGCCATCGAGACCCAGAATTATCTGGCCACGGCCATCGAAACCATGCCGGACGCCTTTGCCCTCTATGACGGCGAAGACCGACTGGTCCTTTCCAACCAGCGGTTCCGTCAGAACCACGGGATGACGCTGGATGAGGCACAGAGCGGGCCAGAGTTCGCAGCGCTGCTCAAGCGCGATCTGAGCGCCGATCGCTTCCCAGCCGCCAAGCCAGACGCGACCGGCTGGCTGGCCAAGCGCATTGCTCGACACAACAACCCTTCAGCGCCGTTTGAAGAACCCTTCATGCACGACCGCTGGCTGCAAATCGCTGAGCGGCGGACGCGACGAGGCGAGGTTGTCTCCATCGCAACTGACGTCACGCAGCTCAAGCTTCGCGAGTTGGAACTCAAGGAATCGTCGGTTCGATTCCGTCAGCTTGCCGAAGCCTCCTTTGACGGGATTGTCGTGGTTGAGGACCGGCGGATCAGCCGTTTCAACGATCACTTGAACGATATCTTTGGGTGGACGGCAGGCGAGTTGCAAGGTGAAGCCATCGACATCCTGTTCGCACCTGGCACCGAAGAGGCCTGGAACGAAGCCTTGGGCCAGACTGTCTTGCGGGCCCGTGAAACCCTGGCTCAGCACAAAGATGGCCATGTTTTCAACGTCGAGCTGTCCTCACGCGCCATTGACCATGGACAGACGCGGTCGGAGATTGTGTTCTCGATCCGGGATATTTCAGAACGCAAGCAGGCTGAGACCGAAATGCGTGCCGCCAAGGACGCCGCCGAAGCCGGCTCCCGAGCGAAGTCAGACTTCCTGGCCATGATGAGCCACGAAATCCGCACACCCATGAATGCCATCATGGGCATGACCACCATGCTCATGAACTCCGACCTGCACCCTCAGCAGAAAGCCTACGCAACCACCGCGCAGGATTCGGCAGAGGGCCTGTTGGTGATCCTGAACGACCTGCTGGATCTCTCCAAACTCGAAGCGGGTAAGCTGAATTTTGAAGAGGCGAATTTCGACCTGCCGGAACTGGCGCTTGGCGTGATGGAGCTGCTGTCATCGCACGCGGATGAGAAGGGCCTTTCCGTCCACGGTGATTGGCATGACCTGACCAACCCACGCGTGAAGGGCGATCCGACCCGCGTGCGGCAGTTGCTGCTCAACCTACTGGGTAACGCCATCAAGTTCACCGAGGAGGGCAACGTCACCCTGCGCATCTCGCAGGAAGACCCCAGCCAGGAAGGCCGGATTGGTACCTTTGTCGAGGTCATCGATACGGGGATTGGTATTTCACGCGAGCATCAGGCCCGGCTATTCGAGCCCTTCAGTCAGGCTGATGCCACGGTTAACCGCCGCTTTGGCGGTACCGGGCTCGGACTGGCGATTTGCCGACGGCTGGTTGACGCCATGGGTGGTGAGATCGGTGTGGCCTCGGACCACGGGAAGGGCGCAACGTTCTGGTTCCGGCTGGAGTTCGACAAAGCCAGCGGTGACGCCGTGACTTTGGTGCACGACGGCGAGCACGACCACCTCAAGTCCTCTGCCCGCTCCACGACCAGCGTTGCTCTCAAACACAGTAAGAAACCGCCCAGGACGAGCCCGGAACAAGAGGGTCTGCGGCGTGTGCTGTTGGTCGAAGACAGCCCAACCAACCGCGCTGTGGTCGAAGCCTTCCTCGAAGACCTGCCGATCGATCTGGAAATGGCCGAAAACGGAAAAGAAGGGTTGGAGAAGGCCTCTGAAGGCGGCTACGACCTAATCCTCATGGATATGGCGATGCCGGTCATGGATGGACTCACGTCGGCTTCCGAAATCCGCAAGCTACCGGGCCTGAGTGGAAAAACGCCAATTGTGGCACTGACGGCCAATGCCATGGAAAGCGATCGCCAGCGTTGCTTGGCCGCAGGCATGAACGACTACCTAGCAAAGCCGCTCAAGCTTGAGTCGTTGGTCAAGATTGTCAGCCGCTGGGTGGTGTTGGATGAGGCACCGTCGGCGCCGTCAATTGCTGAGCTGAGTGATTGGGATGCGGTTGAGGCCGCGGCACGTGAGGCGATTGAGGTCGCCGACGACTATGCCGCTGACGCTGACCTCGCTAAAGCTGATGCCAATGCCACCAACTTGGTGCCAGACCAGGCCGAGACCGGTACCTCGTCAAAAACCGCCGCCAAAACTAAGCCAGCCCGAAAAACCAAGCCTACCAATGCGAAGCCGAGCGCCAAATCTGCGCCGGCGAAGCAGCCTGCGTCTGGTCAACCCGAATCAGGCGACACGGCCCCCCATGCCGTCGATTGGGCGTCGGCTGATATGGAGGCTGGCACGCCGACCGAGGACGAGGGCTACGACCTGGAAATCCGTGCCCGCGCTGAACGCGCCATCGCGGCAAGTGGAACACATGTCACCGCAGAAGACGGCAAGGGCGCGCCTGAATCCGCGGCTGAAATGCTGGTTGATGAAGCTGTGCTCGAGCAGATGCGGGAGGATACGGGTGAGGACATCGTGCGTATGCTGGTCACATCCTTCCTTGAGGAACTACAAGATCGCATGCCCAAGGTTATGCAGCTGAGTGAGTCCGAGGACTGGACCGGCCTGCGACATGAAGCGCACACCATTAAAGGGTCAGCGGCAACTTTTGGGGCTGCCATGCTGTCCAAAACGGCCAAGCGCATCGAAACGGCCTGCGACAATGCAGACTTCGAGCAGGTAAGAGCAGACGTTGCCGATTTTCCGAAGCTCGCCCAGAAAACGCGCGAGTCGCTGGTTAAATCCCTGAAACTAAAGCTTCCGGACGAGAAGGAGGCAGCCTGAGCAGAGGATAATGGCGGCTTTTGGCAGGATATTGCCGAAAATCAACGCCTTTACTTCATTTTTCTCTATACCACTTTAGGAAGGAACCAAGGCAGTATCGCGGCCTGCACTCCCCCGTGGAAAGCGCCGTAAAATCGCCACGCACTATCAAAAGGGCCGTCCACCATGGCACCGCACGAAAGCGCCGCTCTGTACGATCATGACCTTGAACTTAGCGACGAGGGCATCGACGCGACGGACGTTCACAACATCGTCCCAATCAAGGGAACAGGTCAACCAAACCGCTCCGAAGCCGAGGCAGCGGTCAAAACGCTGATTTCCTATACCGGCGAGAATGCTGACCGCTCTGGCGTGCTTGAAACACCCAAGCGCGTCGTGAAGGCCTTTGACGAGTGGTTCGGCGGCT
>JACLAC010004169.1_pt1 | contig 10560 bp, 9 predicted proteins | sample 8027881 | NCBI WGS metagenome assembly JACLAC01 (sample SAMN15725517, study PRJNA655200) | protist metagenome | isolation source: fluorescence activated cell sorting (FACS) single amplified genomes of... | place: Spain: Blaines Bay Microbial Observatory, Mediterranean Sea | collected 2016-01-19 | reverse complement strand
GAAGTTGCAGATGAAGGAGTTGTGAGCTGACACCAGTGTCTATCATGGTCAGACTGTGATTCGCTATATGCGGCATTACCAACAATGTCTTGATCAGGGGCTAAAACCTTCACCCAATGTGATTGATGGAGCTAACTGTTGGTGTTGCTGCTTAGGAATCGATTCGCACAGGTCAACCCGTCAAGGTATTCAATGATTTTTGAAACTAATAATTCATACGTTATGGGAGAAAAACATGCAATTGAGAATGGTTCGAACTAACCTGCTCGACTTACCAGAGATCAAAATACCATCTGGGTATCGATTGCGGACCTATCAAGAAAACGATGATTGGCACTGGGCTAATATCATCAAATCTTCATTTGGGGGAAATCGTACTGTCACTGACACACGGGAGGAGATAACTGAGCGGCCAGAATTTGAACCGACAGGCTTATTTTTCAGTACCCATCAAGATCAACCTGTTGGAACCGCTTGTGCTTGGAAATGGAATGGTGCTGAGGAGAAAGAGGTGGGACAACTCCATATGGTTGGTGTTATGCCCGGTCACTCTGGTCATCGATTAGGAAAGTGGGTTTCCCTTGCTGTGCTACATTATCATCGACAAAAAGGCTTCAAGTGTACAGTGTTAGGCACGGACGATTTTCGACTCCCAGCCATAAAAACTTATTTGAACCTAGATTTTATACCGATTTATGTTGATGATGATCAACCTGAACGTTGGAAAGTCATTTTTGAAAAATTAAAATTACCTTTCATTTCTGATTCAGTTGATCAGGTTCGAACCGCACTGAACGAAAACATTATAACCAAAATTTATCAATAGTTTTTCAAGGAAATAGAAATGAGGAAGCTGGGAGTTGGTTTTGTTGGTAGCGATGTTCATATCGGTGGGTATGTTGAATCCTTTTTAGTCAACGAAAAAGTAGTACTTATTGGTGCCTGTGACAAAAGCCAAGAGTCAGCGAGAAACATATCAGATCAAGGAAGCATGGAGTATTTTACTACCGACTATCAGAGATTTCTTGAGGATGAATCTATAGACATTATTGTGGTTTGTAGCCCAGACCACTTGCACGCGGAACATGCTATTGCTGCCTTAAGAGCGGGTAAACATGTACTATGTGAAAAACCTATGACGATTAGCGTACAGAGTTGTCATGATATTGTACAAGCCGTGGACGAAACAGGTTTAACATTCATGGTCAGTCAGTTTATGAGGTTCGAATCGGTGTATAGATCGATTAAGACAATTTATGATCAGGGTAGGATAGGCAGTGCTTTCTTTGTAGAAGGTAGTTACATTCATGATATGCGTGCGTATTACACACCCAGAACATGGCGTTCCGACCCTGAAAACCCTCAAAATATCCTCATTGGTGGAGGGTGTCATCCGTTGGACCTGTTAAGGTGGGCTGTGGGCTCAGATATTGAAGAGGTTCATGCCTATTCTAACGGATACGCAGCCATGGATTTTCCACTGGATGATTGCTACATCTATTCCTGCAAATTCCAGAATGGTTGTATCGGAAAAGTATTTGTGACTAGTGGATGTAAAGGTCATGGCATGGGAGAAGGATTTCTGTCAATCTATGGTACAAAAGGAACTATTTGGCAGAATAAATTGTATACAGCCCAAGATGGCGTTGAGGAAATCCAATTTGAGGTACAGGATTCAATTCAACTAGTGGGTGCTCACTTTATCGATTGTATTCTCAATGGTCAAAAACCAATGATAGATGTTCGTGAAGGGGCAAAAACTGTTGCTGCCCTTGTAGCAGGAGTAGAGTCCGCTGAATCAGGAAAACCAGTAAAAGTCTTTAATGCATTTTGAATGGTTAATTTTTGATGGTTTGAGGGCAACCAGCCATATGGACAAAACAACAAAGAATAGGAATGTTCCCCAAGAATCATCTTTAGTTAGAACCAATACTAGGAACGAAGAATTGGCCAACCCCATACAAAAACCAGATCATTTAGTCATTAGTAGGTTCAAAAAAACTTTCAAAGATGACATAAGCCTGAGTGAATACCAAGGTTCCAAAAAAACTCGCCTATGGAAATTACTCAAGAAGAATCTCTCGTTTATTTTAATATGTACAGTTGTGTTTCTTTTACTTCTATTTTTTATTTATTCTCCAATACCAATGCACAGGATTCACCTCTTTTAGAACTATATCTTGGCTTTGGGTATGACCTTTCCCATTTTAAGATTACTTTTGCTCTAAAATGATATTGTCAATATGTTATTGAGATACATATAAACTCCTAAAAACAAGTTTTTTGAAGGTTTAAAAATTATGCTTGTATTTTGTGCGGAGAGGTTTCCAAACAGACCGGAACCAAGAAAATTATCTGAGAATTTAGTTCTTTATATTTGTAACTCAAAGTTACTGAAACAAATTTTGGGGTTATTAGTATGTTGACGATATCGCAGGTTGAACAATATCATCAGGAAGGATATTTGCTTGCCTCTGGTTTAATTCCAGATATGATATCTAAAAAGGCAGAGGAAACGCTTTGGTCACTATTGAACATGTTACCTGATCAACCCCAGTCATGGAAAACTATACCAGCTTACGCCAAGGTTGAGCCTCATCGGAATCTGATCGATATAACTACAGCAGTCCCAGATCTTATGGCTTGCTGTACTTCCGAATTCATGCAAGCTACTGCTCAACTTCTAAATGAGCCTTCCGTTGAAACACACCGCCCCAACGGTATTAATACCATAAACGTCTTTCCAACGTCAGAATGGTCCTGTGGAAGAGCTCATATCGATGGTATTGAGCTGGGTGGTAAGAAACATCGTCGAACTTTCCCTGGCCCACTGCGGATGGTAGTGCTCTCCTTTCTGAGTGATACCGAGTCAAAAGGTGGCGGGACGTTAGTATGGCCGAAGTCACACCAGAGAATTAGGGCTCTAGCTGAATCTAATCTACAAAAATATGAATATCTGCTAGATTTGCATAATGAGGTACATTCGCTAGATTTGGGTCAACCTATCGAACTGATGCCTGAACGCGGAGATGTATTGTTCTTTCAGCACCTATTCGCTCATGCTGGCACAGCAAATATTCGTCAAACTCCAAGACTCGCTTTTCGGTATCTGTGTACTTGTCGAGCCTGCGAAAGATGGAAACACTCTCCAGATTGGAATTTGTGGACGCCATAGTAAACATAACTATGAACCTTAAACTTCGACTCTTACTTTAATTGATTATTATCTCTACAACTCAAGTTAAACATTACAAACATCAATCTAAAGCTTAAAAGTATCTTAGAATCGTGTTATAGTACTTTATCAGAAAAGACACAGATGGGTTAACCAATAAACATAAAAAGCTATTAAAAACAGAGAAACAACCTAATTACAAAAGTACATTTAGAGGAGAAAAAATGGTTAAATGTGCACTTATCAGTGGTCGAGGAATGGGGATGATGCATGGAGGAAATTTCCATAATCATGCTGAGGCTGAGGTAGTCGCTGTTTGTGATATGGACCCTGAACTCAGGGAAAAAGCTGAAGCTGAATTTCAAGTACAAGGGTATGAAAACATTGATGAATTGCTCACAAATTGTGACGTAGACTTAGTACTGCTTATCGTCAACGAAACCCGCCGGATTCCACCTCTACGTCAACTCCTAGCTGCTGGACAAAATGTTTTTACTGAAAAACCTCTCTGTGGTTTAGAAGGTCAATTTCGTTTACGCGAATCAGATGCGGAAATTGCAGCACCAGCAATCTTAGAATGGCGCAACTCAGGGCTGAAATTTGGAATCGATTTTAACTATCGATTTATGCACCATTTCCGAAAACTTCATGATGATGTTGCTAAAGGCCGGTTAGGCAAAATCCAAATGGTGCGAGCACGAGCACATTTTAACTGTTGGTCTCATGTGATTGATCAGATTCTGTGGACCATGGGGCGGCCTGAATGGGTCAGTGTGGTGGGTGATCCCAATCAAAATGGAGGTTGGCAACGCATGATTCATATGGAATGGGCCAATGGTACTATTGGGACATTGGATGGTACTAACACATGGGGAATGGAATACCCACTTGGCATAATGGTTGTAGGAGACAGTTATTATGCTGAGTCATGGGGATTGGAAGGTCGATATCGGCGGTGCAAATCTAACAATTCCGAAGTCGAGGAACAATGGGAAGCCGAAGAAGGCAATCCAGAGATGTCACAATCTTTTGTTCGCATGGCAGATGGCGTTATACAATCAATGCTCAAAGATCAACCATTTCCAGCCGATGGGGATGCTGCTTGGAACGAGTTGGTGTTCGAAGCAGCAGTGCATCGCTCAGCTTCAAACAGTGGTGAACGTGTGTGGTTAAAGGATGTGGAAACGGCAGCTACTTCAAATAGCTAGCACAGATGGAGTTAAGTATACTTAAAAATTAGTAGTCGAATCCGTTAGAGGACACAAATATAATTTTTACTGAGCAAGACATGCCCCAAACTGAGATCCAAGGATTCGACGAAACCGATTCAACGAATCATCAGGTTAAGGTCTGGCAACCTGTGTCGGATCGCAAAATTCGTGTTGGTATTGCTGGGTATGGTGTCTGCCGTTTCGGTGCTTCATTTGGATTTCAGCACCACCCCAATGTGGAAGTTGCTGCCGTCTGCGACATTTCTCCTGAGCGTTGTGCCGAACTGGCTGCTGCCTGTGCTTGTCAAAAAACTTACCTATCCTTGGAGGAGATGGTCAAATCCTTGGAGGAGATGGTCAAAGACCAATCGTTGGAGGCTATCTTCCTAGGTACGGACGCTCCCAATCATGCGCGTCATGCCATTCTTTGTCTAACACATGGTAAACACGTCGCTTGCGCAGTACCAGCGGTTTTCGGGTCATTAGAGGACGCTGACCAACTCTATGAAACTGTCAAAATAACCGGATTAGAATACATGATGTTTGAGACCTCTGCTTACCATGCTGCCTGCTACGCCATGCGGAAGGCCCATGAAGCTGGTGCTTTTGGCAAAATTATCTATTCAGAGGGGCAATATTATCATTATTTTCCTACACCCTTAGCCTCCCATGGAGAGTGGAGAACAGGACTTCCGCCGATGTGGTATCCGACACATTCAACCGCCTACTATGTGGGAGTGACAGGACAACATTTCACCGAAGTTTCCTGTCAGGGGTTCAAGGGGAAAATACCACAGTACCAGCCTGATGCCAATCGTTATCAAAACCCTTTCGACAGTGAAGTTGCTCTGTTCCGGACTTCTGAAGGCGGATCGTCGCGCATGAGTGTTTGTTGGGGCATGCGTGGTTCCGGAGGAGAAACAGGTTTGATACATGGCGAACTTGGGTATATGCATGGCACCTCCTTTCAGCCGGCGGAAGATCAGTCCAAACTCCCCGATTTGTCCAAACCCCAACTGCCACCCGGGATGGGAGATGGGGGGCATGGTGGTTCACACGGTTATTTAACCGATGAGTTTGTCACTGCTCTCTTGGAAAATCGGTCACCATTGATCAACATCGCCTGGTCTTTAAACATGACCGTACCGGGCATCATTGCCCACCAGTCAGCGCTGAACGACGGCGAGCTTCTCAAAGTGCCACAATATACCTGGCCAGCCTAATGTTACATCGCACTAAAAGACGGTTTAAAAGGAGCAAAATAAATTCTAGGGAAAGGACATCAAATGATAAAATCTATTTCTCCTCAATTAGTTGAGAAGATCCGCCAGAATGTCGATCAACAGCGTCTGTTGGATACAGCCATGACGCTGATTGATATCCCAAGCCCAACGCTTAGTGCGGGCAAGGTTGCAGATCAGCTCGCTTCTCTGTTGCAAGATGATGGATTTGAAGTGGAAAGACCTATTGCCAATTGGCCTGAGGCGCCAGCAGTTGTCGTGCGTTTTGAAACTGGTCGACCTGGCCGTGTCTTGCAGTTTGACGGGCACTTGGATACCGTCCACCTTCCCTTTGTCCCACCTCGGCATGAACACGGTAATCTTTACGGGTCCGGTGCTTCCGACATGAAAGGCGGAATTGCTGCTTTCGTAGAAGCTCTTAGGGTTCTGAGAGACACTGATACCCTCTCTGCTGGTGGGCTTTTACTTACGACACATGACCACCATGAAGGACCTTGGGGCGACCGTCGTCAACTCTACGCTCTTATAAAAGCTGGTTATGTTGGTAATGCCGTTTTGCTGCCTGAATATCTTTTTGATTGCCTACCTATAGCTGGTCGAGGGATGGCTATTTTCGAAACCCATATTAGTCGAGAAGGTCAACCTGTCCATGAAGTATTACGCCCACCTCAGCAACCAGATGTATTGGCTGCGGGGGCAGAATTACTCCTGCGTTTGAAAAATCTGCAACAAGGCTTAGTAAATCGAACCCATCCGTATGCCGGAACAGACTCTGTTTTCGTAGGTCATATTCAGGCAGGGGAGATCTACAACCAATCTCCAACTGAGTGTATCCTGCAGGGGACACGCCGATGGGTGACACCAAATACTTTTGAAGAGATCAAATTAGAATTTAACCAGATTCTGGAAGAAGTGGCAGAATCCAGTTCTACATCGATTCAGGCAAACTTTGAAGTCCAAGGTGATGCTTTCAGTATTTCTCCTGATGATCCGATTATTGCTGCTTTCCAGAATGCGCACCAAGCTGTTACTGGTAATACGTTGCCCTTCGGAAATAAACCTTTTGTTGATGATGGCAATTCTTTTTCTGCGGTGGCTAACATCCCTGCACTAACTCATGGTCCAAATGCTACTGGAGCTCACACATTAGAAGAATGTGTTCCAGTAACGGAACTGGTTAGGGTAGCTAAAGTTTATGCGCTTACAGCCGCTGGTTACTGTATATCCGAACAAGAAGATCAAAGTGATTCTTGAAAGGAACTTTCTGAAATATGGCTTTGTCAATTACAGGTACGAACTATGAATCTTAATGAACGTCAACAAAAACTATTGAAACGTACATTCTTGGATTACCAGCAAACTTCAGGATTCATCCAGAATCCACTTATCATTCACAGGGCAGAAGGTGTCTATTATTGGGATGTAACAGGGAAACGATATTTCGATGGAATTAGCGGCATCTTTGTTGCCACACTTGGTCATGGCCACCCACGTGTGATGGCCGCCATGCAAAATCAGATGGAAATACTAAGCTTTGCACCACCCATGCATGGAACAGCTGATGTAACTCTTGACTTCGTGGAAAAACTCGGAAGTATTACCCCCGGCAACTTGAACTATGTCAAATCCTTTAGCGGCGGTTCTGAATCCATCGAATCTGCTATCAAATTCACCCGGCAGTACTTCAAACAAACTGGATATCCTGGGAAATACAAATTCATCAGTAGATACTTCGGGTACCATGGTGCGACTTTTGGTGCTATGTCTGCCAGTGGGACAGGGAAACGTAAAACTGGGTTTGAACCTCAAATGGGAGGTTTCTTGAAAGTTTTTCCGCCAACCTATTACCGTGATCGGTTTTCCACTTGGGAAGAGTGCAACCGTTTTTGCGCCCAATCATTCGAAGATGTTATCATCAACGAAGACCCTGACACCGTAGCTGGTATTATCATTGAACCCATCGGCAATACGGGAGGAATCATTACACCAACGGAAGAATATTTCCAGATCATCCGCCAAATTTGTGACCGTTATAACGTGATTTTAATTTATGACGAAATTATCACTGGATTCGCACGTACAGGTTCCATGTTCGCAGCCCAAACCTTCAATGTTACACCTGACGTCATTTGTAGTGGCAAAGGGCTCTCAAGTGGAGCTATTCCCTTAGGTGCAATGATAACCAGGGAAGATATGGGAGATGCCTTCTATGGGGAGGTTGAGGATGAGATCAATTTTGCACATGGTCATACCTTTGCGGGAAACCCTTTGGCTTGTGCTGTTGGCATTGCTGTCATCGATGAAATCCAGCATGAAAAATTGGACCAGAAAGCTCGGAAATTGGGAGATTATCTGGCTGAAAAACTCCAGAAGCTGACGCGATACGGTGTTGTGCGTGAGGTTCGTGGTAAAGGTCTTCTACTTGGTGTAGAGTTAGTCAAAGACACGGAAACAATGGAGCCTTACCCAGAGCTAGGCCAAGCTTTAAAACGTACTACACTACAAAATGGTCTGATTCTACGTATTGATCCATCCTGGTTTGCAGTAGCCCCAGCATTAATTTCTACAGAATCAGATATAGATGAATTGGGAGACCTAATTGAGAAAAGTCTCGTTGATGCACTAAAACAGGTTTAAATACAAAACATAATCTGTTTAGCCAAATTAAATGCTGGTCATGTTTTATTCGGTGCTATGCCAAACTCTACTTCAAAGTCACGCCAAACATTAGATTGCACTTCGGCCGTAGCAGCAGTATAACCTTCTTCAACTTGACTAATGTTTGAAGGACCAAACATAACGATACCGTCAACTGGTGCAGCCAGACAGAATTGCATAGCTAGGCGCCGGATATTTACATCGCGATCCACGCACCACTTCCACATATCATGAGCCACCGTTTTTCCATCAGGATGACGCCGGCGATCAGTTTCTATATCCGGTTCAATACCAGTGAGAAGGCCCATTCCCAAAGGGCTAGCTAGAATAATTCCAACATCTTCTTGTCGTGCTAGCGGCAATGTTGTTTCTGCCACTGACTGATTCAGTAATGTATAGTCTAAAAAAGTTAAAACAATATCAATATAGCCCGTCTCGATTGCTTGTTGATGAAAAGCATGGGAACGAACTCCCAATCCAATATATTTAATTAATCCTTCTTCTTTCATCTTTAGCAATTCGTCCAGTGCTTTACCTTTGGAAATTGCATCTTCGATTTGAATAGGATCGTGGATTAGTACAGCGTCGAGGTAATCGGTTTGTAAAGCTTTTAAACTCCCTTCGACACTCCAACGAGTTGTTTCAGCAGAAAAATCCTTGCTTCGTTCCGGATGTGTTCCGACTTTGGCTTGAAGATAGATCTTTTCTCTTACCCCCCCAGATAGTGCTTTCCCCCACCTTTCTTCTTTATGGCCCGGATAAGTGTCAATATAATTTATACCAAGTTCAATTGCCTTGTGGATAGCATCAATAGTGTCTTGCTCCGGTCCGCTATGCAACCAAGCAGCCCCCAGTGCAAGGGATTTGGGACGCATTTCTGTGCGTCCCATTCGTCTTGTTTCTAATCCTGCCATATCTCTTTGAACATCCTTACTCTTTTTTTGATTTTCTGTAAAATAACTTTTATTACTAAGCCTCTAAACAAATTTTACCCACTTACGCTCTTCTAAAAAAATGATCTGACTAAAGTAAAAAGGTAGTTCTATTTAAATGATCCATCAAGTAGAACTCTCACAATATCAGCATCATTAAAAGGGATTTTATGATTACCTATTTCCTGATATTTTTGGCAGCCTCTCCCTGCGATGACAACAGTATCCCCAGTATCAGCTATTTCAAGTGCTCGCTTAATCGCAGATTTTCGGTCAGGAATTAATTGATATTTATTACCATTTGGTATTCCCTTAATAATGTCATCAAAAATTTGGTCTGTTGATTCCGAGCGAGGGTTACCGGTAGTAATAATCGGGGAGTCAGCTATTTCGACACCAATCCGTCCCATGATAGGTCGTTTTAACTGATCCCGATCGCCGTTGCAGCCGAAGACGCAAATCAGCCGATTTTGAGTGGTCTTTTTGGCAGAAGAGAGCAAGTATTTCAACGCATCAGGTGAGTGTGCGAAATCAATGATAACCGTGAAATTCTGGTCACAATCTATAGATTCGAATCGGCCAGGCGTTCTAGTTGACTCGATTCCATTAATAATTTGTTCATTTGTGCACCCATACTGTTGTGCTACACCGATAGCTGCTAAGACATTGTAAATGTTATATTCGCCAGAAGATTGAAGATGTATTGGTAGTTTGCCATAGGGTGTGAGAACTGAAAATGAAACTTTAGTCTCCTGTACTTGCACGTTTTGAACTGTTAAGTCAGCTTTTGCGTGAACACCATAAGTTACAAAAGGAACATTTGTTTTCTGTATAATCTTTTTAGACGCAATATCATCTATGTTAACAATTGCTCGGCCGCGAGCAGAATCAAGCTGTTGAAAAAGTTGCAATTTTGCTTCAAAGTACCGCTCCATCGATATATGATAGTCCAAGTGGTCATGTGATAAATTTGTGAATACTGCAGTGTTAAATATCACTCCTTTTAACCGATTCTGAGCTAGGCCGTGAGATGAGGTTTCCATAACTACGTGCTTAATATCAGCAGTTACTATCCTAGAAAGCAGATGATGCAATTTCACTGGATCCGGTGTGGTTAGGTCTGCAACTAAGTCTATACCTTTAAATCGGTATGCCAGTGTGCTGATCAATGCGACATCTATATGGGCTGAATTAAAAATAGACTCGATTAAAAGTGCCGTCGAGGTTTTGCCATTTGTACCAGTGATTCCAATAAAGTTTAGTTGTTTAGCTGGATGCCAGAACCAAAGATTATTTTTAAGAGCCATCTTAACAAAGCCGAAGAAAGATATATCTTCTTGTTT
>JACLAC010012799.1_pt1 | contig 10561 bp, 11 predicted proteins | sample 8027881 | NCBI WGS metagenome assembly JACLAC01 (sample SAMN15725517, study PRJNA655200) | protist metagenome | isolation source: fluorescence activated cell sorting (FACS) single amplified genomes of... | place: Spain: Blaines Bay Microbial Observatory, Mediterranean Sea | collected 2016-01-19 | reverse complement strand
AAAACCAGCAGCCTTATTCTTCTTTATCAATGACATATATGGGAGAGGTTGCACCATTTTTTGGTCTTTCTGAAGCGATTCAATTGGGTGCAGCAGGACCTGTAATGAAAGGGGATATAGCATATGAGCCTTTTTCTTCACAACGATATGATGGTGTTGCTCATGAAACATCTCTGTTTGATAGTGAGATACATCGTCTGCCATCATTGTATTGGGATGCATATCGATCAGATTGGCACAATCCGCTAGCGATTTTATCCTCTCTTTCTCTTTTGGGTTCACATGAAAAAGCGATTTCTGTACAAAAAAATGAGCATATAGTACAGTGGATGCCACGATCATATCTCTATCAGCAAGACCATGTTCTTCAACCCTTTGATGTGTTGTTGGATGACAACATCGATCCGATGGTAGAAATATTCCTTCATTCTATCGTTACCGGCTGCTCCGATCCGGAGCAGATAGAGATACTCAGAGTTCTTTTTCAGCAAGAATTACGTACAGAAATGCCAAAAGAAAACATAGTAGAGAATATCTTTTGGTGGAATTCTCTGACAAAATTAGACCCTCGTCTTGCCAATGTATTCTTTTTGGAATAAAAGAGTTTTTGATTGTGGTGATTGTAGCTCAGTTGGTTAGAGCGCTGGATTGTGGTTCCAGAGGTCGTGGGTTCGAAACCCATCAGTCACCCTCTTTGACATTTTTTTGGGAAAGTGGCGGAATTGGTAGACGCGCTAGACTTAGAATCTAGTGGGCTTCGCTCATGGGGGTTCAAGTCCCCCCTTTCCCATTCTTTATTCTCTATCAAACTTTTATCTCTACACAAAACGCTGCCTTTCGACAAAAGGCAGTGTTTTCGTTTACATACACCGAAAATTTTTATTGAAAAGGATGAAATATGAAATTTGATTTACACATTGAGGAAGTCTCACAGAGTCGTCGTCTTCTGAATTTTACTGTTCACAAAAAAGAGATTTCTTCTGCATTGGATAAGGCGTACAGACGTTATGCAAAGCAGGTTCGAATTGGTGGTCATCGCAAAGGGAAAGCACCTAGATGGTTGTTGGAGAAGCGTTTTTCACAAAATGTGGAAGCAGAAGTTGTGGAAGAAGTCATACAAAAAACTTTTGACAGTGCGGAAATACCACATGAAGTATTGGGTCGTCCTTCTGTTGAGAAGATTGGCAAGATCAAAACAGGCAAGGCACTGGATTTCTCTATGGCTGTTGATATCCGTCCAGAATTGGAAGTATCAGGTTACTTGGGGATGGAAGTCGCATACAATGAGCCCTCTTTGGAAGAAGGGGAATTGGAAAATGCAATACTCAAAAAATTGGAATCCAAGAAAAAAATCGAGGATGCGGCCGAAGGTTCAGAAGCAAAAGAAGGTGATTTTGTATTAACAAAGTTTCGTCTCGTTTCAGAAGGAGAAGAACTGGCCGATGAGAGTGGAACACTCATAAATATCGGTGCAGAGCGATTTTATCCTGGTCTAGATGAAAAGCTTGTTGGATTGAAAAAAGGCGATACAGCCACTGTAGAATGTACCATTGGAGAAGAAACAATTCTTGATGCTCTTCGTGGAAAAGAATGTACTGCAGAGGTTGAGGTCATCAATATTCAAGAATATCTCGTACCAGAGCTAAGTGATGAGCTGGCAAAAGAATTGGGTTTTGAGGGCGGAGTCGAAGAATTTCGCGTCGCTACAGAAGATGAGATTTTGCAATCCAGAAAAAATGCTGCTCGTGACCAAGCTCGTGTCACCATTCTTCAGAGTCTCTCAAAAAGCAATGACTTTGAGGTTCCCAAGCCTTTGATTGATACCCAGTTGGAAGCGCTTATGGAAGAATTGAAAATGCGTCGTATGTATACAGGGGAAGACCCACGTACAATTCAATTTTCCGAAGAAGAGATGAAAGATCTACAAGAACGTGCGGCTTTTGCTGGGAAATCTGCGTGCATTCTATCCTTGATTGCCAAACAAGAAGAAATTGCTGTGGAAGAAGAGGACATTCAAGCCAAAGTAAATGAAATTGCTTCGATGAGAGGACAAACAGCAGAGTCCATTATGTCCTACATTCGAGCAGAAAATGCACAAGGAATGTTAGCAGAACGTATTTTGGAAGAAAAAACACTCAACTGGATTTTTAATCAAGCTGCACTTGTGAGCCCTGCAGTTGTTGAAGAAAAAGAAGAATCACCTGTTGAAGACACTTCTGATAGCGAATAAAGTATTTTTCTGATCAAAATATAAGGGTGATAGAAGCAATGCTTCATCACCCTTTTGTTTTCTTTGAAGATCTAGACATTGACATCAACTCGCATAGTGTCTATTAAGATAGAGTGTTATTTTTCGGAGTTTATACCATGAGTCGTTTTGTTATTCCTACTGTTGTTGAAAATACCCATCGTGGAGAGCGTGCCTACGATATTTATTCTCGTCTTTTGATAGACAGGATTATATTTTTGGGTACACCCATTGATGATGATGTCGCCAATGCCATCATTGCACAGTTACTATTTCTAGAGCAGCAAGATCCAGAACGCGATATTTATCTTTATATCAACAGTCCGGGCGGTGTCGTGACAGCTGGTATGGGTATCTATGATACCATGAAGTACATCAAACCCGATGTTGCCACAATATGTGTGGGACAGGCTGCATCGATGGGTGCATTGCTTTTGGCTTCTGGTACTGCAGGTAAAAGAAGCTGTTTGCCGCATGCTCGCGTCATGATTCATCAACCTTTGGGTGGTGCACGTGGTCAGGTTACGGATATTCAAATTGCCGCACGAGAAAGCCAGCGAATCAAAGAGCTTACAGCCAAGGTTTTGTCAGATGCTACCGGAAAAGACATTGAACAGATCCACAAGGATACCGAACGAGATAATTTCATGACTTCTGAGGAAGCCAAAGACTATGGGTTGGTTGATAAGGTGATTTACCCAACACGCCCAGAAAAGGATTCCGATTCGGAGTCTCCAAACATTGACCTTGATAAAGAATAATTAGGAGCTATTGTGGGGAGAAGTTCATCAAGAGAGCTGTTTTGTTCTTTTTGTAAGAAGTCGCAAAAAGAAGTTCGTAAGCTAATTGCAGGCCCTTCGGTATACATATGCGATGAGTGTGTGGAATTGTGTAATGATATCATTACAGAAGAGATGGATAGAGAGGAGTACTATACTTCTCGTGCAGCCATTCCAAAGCCCAAAGAGATCAAAGAGCATCTGGATGAGTATATTATTGGTCAAGAACGCGCGAAAAAAATATTGAGTGTTGCGGTACACAATCATTACAAAAGAATAGATTCCCGCAGTGATTACGATGATGTAGAGCTGCAAAAATCGAACATATTAATCATTGGACCAACAGGAACCGGGAAAACCCTTTTGGCACAAACATTGGCTCGTTTCCTCAATGTTCCTTTTACCATATGTGATGCAACTTCTCTTACGGAAGCGGGGTATGTTGGTGAGGATGTAGAAAATATAATTCTCTCTCTTTACCAAGCTTCTGATTACAATGTCGATAAGACTGTGAAAGGGATTATTTATGTCGATGAGATCGACAAAATATCGAGGAAAGGGGAGAATCCTTCCATTACACGAGATGTATCTGGTGAAGGTGTCCAGCAAGCTCTTCTAAAAATTATTGAGGGAACAGTGTCGAATGTTCCGCCCAAAGGAGGTCGGAAGCATCCTCATCAAGACTTCTTACAGATTGACACCACGGACATTTTGTTTATTTGTGGTGGTGCTTTTGTGGGACTCGATCGCATTATCGAGCAACGGGTCAACAAAACCGGTATGGGTTTTGGCCAAAATGTTCAGATCGCTTCCACCAAGGACAAGTCCGAACTATTGGAGAAGATGGAGCCAGAAGATTTATTGAAATTTGGTTTAATACCAGAGTTTGTGGGTCGATTGCCTGTGATGGCCACCTTGAGAGAGCTTGATGAAGAAGCACTGATCGCCATTTTAACCAAACCCAAAAATGCGTTGATCAAGCAATATCGTCTGCTCTTTGAAATGGAGAGCGTGAAACTAAAATTCACAGAAGATGCTTTGCATGCCATCGCCAAAGAAGCGATTAAGAGAAAGACTGGAGCGAGGGGGCTTCGTGCGATCTTGGAAGAGTGCATGCTCGATGTGATGTATGAGTTGCCCGATAAGAACAACATCAAAGAGTGCATCATTTCAGAAGAGGTGATTTTGAGCAACAAAGAACCGATGTTGGTATATGAAAATGAGGTCGATTGGGCCTAATTCGGATTCGATATTTCCCCACAAGATTGATAATCTCCATTCCTCCCGTCGATGTATGAATACCTTCCGCAAAGAATATAGAGTCTGTTCTACTTGTGAAGAACTCTCATCTCTGACGATTGGGTGGGCGATATTTCCCCACAAGATTGGCATACATCTCCATTCCTCCCGTCGATGTATGAATATACATCTTCCGCAAAGAATATAGAGTCTGTTCTACTTGTGAAGAACTCTCATCTCCGACGATTGGGTGGTCGATATTTCCCCACAAGATTGGCATACATCTCCATTCCTCCCGTCGATGTATGAATACCTTCCGCAAAGAATATAGAAGCATCTTCAACCCAAGGCGAAAGTTCCTCTCTAGATTCTTCATACGGTACTTTGGATTTACTGATAAGGTATGACAGATGTGGATTGCTGTTTGTGGCGGATCGAGCGAAAAAAACAGAAAAATCGGTCGGTTATAAGGAAGCGGTATGGGTTGGCATTGCACAAGCGATAGCGATTTTACCTGGGATTTCTCGATCAGGAGCCACAATATCGACATCGGTTCTCTTGGGGATTGATAGAGAGAAATCAGCACGATTTTCTTTTCTTATGGTTGTACCGTTAATTTTTGGAAAAATGGCCAAAGATATTGTTTCAGGAGACTTCTCCATGAACAGTGAATCGATGTTTGTTTTGGGTGTAGGGTTTGTCGCAGCTTTTGTTACTGGATTGATTGCCTGTACATGGATGATTCGATTGGTAAAAGCAAGTCATCTAAGCTATTTTGCATATTATTGTTTTGTTGTTGGTTTGCTTTCCATTGGAAGCCAATTGATTCTATAAGCTGGGGTGATCAATGTTTATTGTTTCTCTTTTCAATCTATTGACAAGTCCGGTACTTGCTTCCGAAGAACCAATAGAATCTATTCCTTCTCTAAACTCGATTTTGCATGTACCACCGATATTGTCAGTTGAATTTGCCTATGTTTCCGAGCCGATGTTTGCTTTGGGGGGAAACCGTTTCAATTATGCACATGGACTTGAGTTTACCTCGCAGTTGAGCACAGGTTTTGCACATGAAGATCCCTCAACCTGGAAGGAGATCGATCATTGGATATTTACATTTGATGCACAGCAATATTACAGTACAGGTGATCTGGCCGCAGATATGGGTGTTGTGAACCCTTCACAAGAGATCTTCAATCCAGATGGGATTTATCTTGGAGAGCTCAGTTTTACTCGCAACCCTGGAGCAGACCCATGGTATTTGAAGCTTGGAACAATCTCTATGGATGCCGATTTCCTATCTCCAGCCATCACGAGCTATTACACCCACGCTGCCTTTAATAATCAGTACAATGTCGCGGTAGAAATTTTTCCCATTAGCCCAATGAATGCATTGGGTGCAGTTGTGGGATATTCATTGCCCAACAACATGATGCTCAAAACAGGCGTGTATCAATTGAGCTCTGTTCGTACCGATTTTGATAAGAAAGGATGGGATTTCGAAGCCAATCTCAACAATGGTCTCATTGAATTTGTCCAGCTCGAAGGCCCGATCGGTGAGTATGAAGAAAGTATCAGTGTATGTCCGCCCGATGATCATACATTCTCTCATCGTTCACGCTGTAAACAAACAGAAGATGTCATTAATGAACTTCCAGAAGGGAGCTGGCAAATTGGTTCTTTTTTCAGTCAAGATGAAGAAGAGAATGGTCAAAGAGCATCGAATCATGGAATATATGGAAATTTAACCATTCCGGTCGATATTGATGTGGGTGTTTCGAATCGTTTTTGGCTGAGTGGAATGTATGGCTTTCATCCAGAGAGAAATCCGGTTCCGCTGTGGGTTGGATCAGGTTGGATCATGCAAGGAGTTTTTGAGCAAAGACATTTGGACATGCTAATGCTTGGACTTAGCTGGACGCAACTATCTTTTGACAACATTTCTCAAAGAGAATTGCTTTTTGAGATGGAATATGGTGTGGTTTTGACGAATACAATTATGCTGCAACCCAATGTGCAGTGGTACATCGAAAGTCCCGATGCAACGGACTCTAACCTCATTGTTATGGGTTTGGGAATTCATGCCGGTCTTTAGATATTGAAAACATATCGAAGGCTGCTCTTTGGAGGATAGATATGTTTGTTCGTCTCTTTTTTTTGATAAGTTTTCTCGCTTGTCAGGATCGAAATCTGCAAGCGGATCCAGTATCCGACGTGGTCGTGGAGCAGAATCATGCCTTTGCGCAAAAACTCGCAGCTGCAGGGGAAGAGATAGAGGATGCATCCATTATTTATGATCCGGCCTATGTTCGTTTGGACTATCCAATGGGAGATGTTCCAGCGCATACGGGGGTATGCACAGATGTGCTGGTGCGGGCATATCGAAAACTGGGGATCGATTTACAAAAAGAGGTGCATGAGGATATTCTTCGTGCCCGTACGGCATATCGCAATATAAAAAAACCCGATACACATATCGATCATCGTCGTGTACCCAATTTGGTGGTATTTTTCACAAGAAAAGGAAAATCGTTAACGGTGACCAAAAATCCAGAATCCTACAAACCCGGAGATATCGTCTGGTGGAAATTGGGTAGCAAAACCGGTCTGAATCATATTGGATTGGTTGTGAATAAAAAAAGCGCAGATGGAAAACGGCATCTTATTCTTCACAATGTTGGTGGCGGACAGGTGATCGAAGATTTTTTGTTTTCCAATCATATAAAAGGCCATTTCCGTTATTTTCGATAGGGGCTTGACGATACATCCATTTTTTGCTCATAATATGATATACAATGCACATGCCTTGGTGTAATGGAAAGCAGCGTGAAACGATATCCAATCGGAACCCAGATCGATAAATACAAGATCCTATCTGTGCTGGGAGAAGGGGGTATTGGGATTGTATACAAAGTGTATCATCAGCAGCTCGATACGTGCTTTGCATTGAAAATGTGCAAGATCCAAGATGTCTCTGTCTACGAGCGTTTGAAAATAGAAGGTAGGGCGCAGACCAAGCTAAAGCATCCTCATATTGTATCGGTTTTGAATATGATTACATATGAAGACTCTCCGGGTATTGTGATGGAGCTTGTTGAAGGTGTGAGTCTTGATCAGTGGCTATATGCAAACTCTCCGGATCAAGATACGGTGGAAACGATTTTTCAGCAGATCTTGGATGCGATGTCTTATGCGCACAGCCGGCATGTGATTCATCGAGATCTAAAGCCATCGAATATTTTGATATCACAATACAATACCCGTCCTTTTGCCAAGGTTTGTGATTTTGGATTGGCAAAAATTCCCAAAGCAAAGGGTCATACCCTGACGCAAACCGGTGCGATGATGGGAACACCTGCCTATATGTCTCCAGAACAGATCCGAAACTCCAAAGATGTAGATCAGCGTACCGATATCTTCTCTCTGGGTGCGATTTTTTATGAGATGGTGACAGGACACATGGCCTTTAATGGAGCGGATACACTAGAACTCCTCAATGCTGTCGCCAATGAATCGCCAATCGCACCCAGTTTACATGTTTCCAATCTAGAACGAAGACATCTTGCGGCGATTTATGGTGCGCTGGAAAAAATACCCGAGAAGCGGATTCAAGATTGTGAAATGTTTCGAAGTGTTTTGCGTGGAGAGAAATGGTGGAAGATTCCACTGGTAGAAGATCGAACAGAAACAACGTCTATATTGGGGGATTCGGATGCCACAGAGCCGATTCAACGAACCATAATATCACCTCCCTCGATTGCTCACAGTACCGAAACTATAACCAGATCCAAAGCAACAGAGCGTTCTTTGGCAGAGACAAAACCCCAGAAGACGGTTGTATATGAACCATTACAAAGCAATCCATCTCGTCGATGGAATTCGATATGGTTTGTGGGATTGTTGGTAACCGTTGTCGTAGCGCTTCTCGTTGTTGTTTCCTTTGTTGTGTTGGAAGAAAAAGCAGGAGAAACAGAAGAGATGGCGACAGAGCATCATGATATCGAACAAGAAATCGTATTGTCTGATGAAAGCAAAAGCCAAACGGTAGAGAAAACCAAAGCCACAGAGACCCAGAAAAAACGTGTTTCAACTACCAAAAACAGAAAGTCCAAAGGACAAATAGAGATTGAAATCGCTTTGAATCCATCCAAAAAAGAAAAAAAGAAAGAAGAGATACGCAAGAAAGCGGAAGAAGCAAAGAAAGCGGAAGAGACCCAGAAAAAAGAGAAAAAACAGATTTTTGCAGATGTTTCCTTTGAAGGGGCGGATGCATTGTGGCTGCAGAAAAATGGCGAAAAATATCCAGCGGGAAAAGTCCCTGAAGGAACCTATACGGTCTATGCGCGATTTGGTTCTGCTGAATTATCTGTCCGACAGATATCACTAAAAGCTGGGGAAAAAAGACACATACGCTGTACGCCACTACGGAAATGCGATTAACAATTGTCTTTTCTCGATCGGACAATTCATGCTGAGAATGCGGTTTGTAGAGATTCGAAAATCGGATATGATGAAGAGAGTTTATTGAGGTGAAAGTGTTATTTTTTTTGTTCCCTCTTGCTTTCTCTCAAGAGGATTGCACAGAGAAAATCTCAAATGTTGAATTGCAGCATCGACTGGATTCCGTAGAGCTGGGTTTTGTGACCAATAATTTGGAGAAGATTACGGAAGAAATGGGAGCGATTAGTTACTCGATAGCTTGTTTGGAAGAACGAATATCTGTTGAGATCGCAGCGCGTTATCATATAAACAAGGGATTGTTGTTGTGGTTACAAAACCAAGAAGAAGAGATGACGGCATCTTTTGCGGTGGCCAAGCGCATTGATGAAAAAGCCCACATCTCTTCTCATGTATTTCCTCCAGAGCATGGAATACATGAGATTTACATGAAGGTAGAGCCTGCAGTATTTATGGCTATAGAAAAAAAACCTCTTGTTGGAGCATACTCTTTTGATGGTTTTGTAATACAACAACGGCCAAAGAACACTCCTTCTATCGTACAAATTATCGACAAAAAAGATGTTCGACTGTCGACCTATCTCTCTTCAAAAACACCTCTTCCAAATGGACCCAAACCATCAAAAAAATATGGGAAAATTGCTTTGGCTGCGTCAGGAGTATCTCTTTTGGTGGGAACGGTTTTTTTAATCGACAGCCAATTGCAAAGAGAACACTATCGAAATATGCAAGAGGGGCTGCTAAATGTAGCAAAGTTAGAAGACATTCATGAGTTCGAAGAAATTTACAAACAACACAAGGCATCCTATGTGACATCGATATCGTTGTATGCCGTATCCGCTGGTTTGTGTGGTCTCTCGTTTGCACTGGAGTGGTGATGATTTGGTTGTTAATACTGAGTTGCGTCATCTCCAAACGAGAGCATACAATATTTCTCGATGATTTGCTGAGAGAGAATAGCATACAATATTTATTTTTCAATGGACAGAGCTCGGCTATCGAGTTTGATCCCTTTTCAGAAGAGCTTTATATCGGAAACCAAGGCTGGTTGCTTTCTTTTTATGTGGTCGATTTTATTGATAAAAATGAACAGCCAAGGGCGATTCTCAGTACCGAAACAGCAGATGGGATGGAGGTCTTTCTGGCGCTGGAAAACAACCAAGATAGATTGGTTTTGATTTGGTGTCGAACGGAAGCAGATTCGTCTTTTTTACAACAATTTGGAAATGAGCGTTGTTATGTGCAAAACTTAGAGATGCAATCGATTTATCCCAGTGGAATTCGATTAACCTTTGTATACGATTATGAAATCGAGCGATTGCTGATGTTTTATGGATCAGACGAGGTGGTGCGAATGGATGCGAAAGAGCCTCTTTTCCACGATGCAGAACAATTGGTTTTTGGGACAGCGAAAACCGAAGGATTGTCATCTTGGAAAGGGGGTGTCGATTCTATGATTTTGCACCTTGGCGCACCAACAGATTCTTTTATCGAGCAAATCTGTGCTTTGGGTGGAACACGTCGTGTTTTTACTGCGCTCGAATCATATCTTGATACCAATCCTCCTCATTTGAAAAGGCTTTCATTTTGGAATACCGGAGAAGACGAAGAAGGAATTATTTTGGATTCCTTTTTATCCATACATGGTGTAACTTCTGATACAGAAGTGGTTCCATATGATTGAAACAAGTTTTTGAGGAGAAATCTTTATTGGCGATATATTGCACCACGGCAGTTGCCATCATCGATCACCAATCGATCGATCCCATTGAATGACATCATAATATCACCGATATCCGTTTCTAAGTCGGAGGTGTCTAGGCCATTGCTTTGGCAGCCT